>SMEZ01000180.1_pt1 | contig 41029 bp, 40 predicted proteins | sample 2456351 | NCBI WGS metagenome assembly SMEZ01 (sample SAMN10132605, study PRJNA489261) | soil metagenome | isolation source: day120 antibiotic-loamy sand soil ammended with composted manure from dairy... | place: USA | collected 2015-04-01 | reverse complement strand
ATATCGGGAAAAAGGCCAGTATTATAAATCTTTACAAATTAATTAGTAAAAGTGGGGTTGCATTGTATGTGATACTTTCGAATACTTTCTATGTATAACGCAATTTATAATAGTTTTCCAATAAATATTCATTAAATTAAAGAAATTCTCTCCTCCTAATACCACTCCAATTAAATTAGAATATTTGAAAGACATTAATAAGGCTATCCAGTTCAATAACGACATGCTGGATAGCCTTATGAGCATTCTATTTTATTTATTTTATATTTTTAGTATGATTATATATAGAAACCTATTTTTCACTACTGCATAAATCATTTTGATTTTATGCAGTTTTTTTGTTTATATATGTCATGTTTCCACTATCTTAATAGTGTTAACTCGTTAAAAAATTAATCTAAACCTTTTAACTGAGGACCGAATAACTCAAAACGAATATTCTCTTCAGAAATTCCCATTGCTTTAAGATTTTCGACCATTGCTTTCATAAATGGTTGTGGTCCACATAAATAAACAATTCCGTCTTTATTCACTACCTTTTCTAAAAACTCGCGATCGATGAGTCCTAAGTGATCAACTTCAGTCGTTTCATTAACTTTTTCATCTAACACTGTATAAAGGTTCGCATTCTCTGCTTTCGTTACCAATTCTTTCAGATCTTCGTGAAATGCACGGACATTTTCATTTCTTGCCGCCTGAATAAAAGTGATTTTCCGTTTACTACCTTTGTTTACTAATGTTTCAAACATACTGAGCAATGGTGTAATACCAACACCTGCTGCTATAAATGTCACTGGCTCTTCTTCTGCAGTATTTAATACAAAATCGCCAGCCGGTGCACTTACATCTAATCGATCACCTTCATTTACATAATCATGTAAGTAATTTGAAACAATACCAACAGGTTCTTTGTCTGCCTCACGTTTTACAGAGATTCTGAAATAATCTTTTCCAGGAGCTTCTGATATACTGTAATGGCGATTATGAACAAATTTTTCACCTGGAATAACCACTTTTACAGTAATGTATTGTCCTGGTTGGAAGTCTGGAACTGGTGTACCATCTAGAGCTCGTAAGTAGAAAGAAGTAATTTCATCACTTTCTTTTACTTTCTTAATAACTGTAAATGGTTTAAAGTCTGCCCAACCACCTCGTTTAAGCGCAGTTTCTTCATACATTTTCGCTTCTATTTGGATAAATACGTTAGCAATTTCTCCATAAGCTTCTTCCCATGCTTTTAAGATTTCATCAGTTGCAGCATCGCCTAAAACTTCTTTTATCGCATATAACAAGTTTTCGCCAACAATTGGATAATGTTCTGGACGTATACTTAATGCTCTGTGTTTATGCGCTATCGTTTTTACAGGACCAATAATCGCTTCAAGATTATCGATATTTTCTGCAGCAGCAATAATCGAATTTGCTAAAGCCGTTGGTTGAGAACCGACTTTTTGGTTTACATGGTTAAAATAGTTCAATAGTTCAGGATTTTCCCCCAACATTTTTTTGTAGAAGACCTTCGTTATTTTAGTACCATACTCCTTTACAACAGGTGCCGTTGATTTCACAATCTCAATTGTTTTCTCTGATAACATTTCGTCCTCTCCTTTTAAAACATATATTTTAAATACATCTTAAATGTATCTAAATCGCTTTCAAAAAGCAATATTTCAAATACATCTTTAAAAAAACGTTCACAATTAGAAGAAAATATCCATACGTTTTTTTATGTTATAATAGAAACAAAATTAACTTTTGGTGATGTCCATGCGAATGACTTTATATACCGATTACTCTTTACGAACCTTAATTTATCTTGCTGCAATGGATCAGAACAGACTTTGTAATATACAAGAAATTGCAGATGCTTACAATATTTCAAAAAATCATTTAATGAAAGTCATCCATAATCTCGGAAAACTTGGTCGAGGGAGAAATGGAGGATTCAAACTAGCAAAGAAACCAGATAAAATTAATATTGGTGAGTTAGTTCGTCAAACAGAAGATGGATTTTATTTGGTTGACTGTATGGACCCCAATCATCCCAATCCATGTATATTGACAAATTATTGTGGATTAACTCGAGTCTTTCGGGAAGCTTTAAACGCTTATTTCCAAGTATTAACTCCCCATCTTTACAAGAGAATTTTACAACAAGAATAAATATATTTTCTAACTTATATGTTTGCCCCTTCTTATCATAAGTTTCTCTAAATAAGGACCATTCCAAACAAAAGTCCGTCTTTAGAAAACATCTTGATTTAGAAAATGTCATACTAAACCACATGTTTATAAAGACGGACTTTTATTATATTCTATCTGTCACCTTATGATTTGATTAACATACCATTTTACAAAATAGATTAATCTACCTGAGCTTCTTCCCTTAAAATTTTTGCCTTATCCGTTTGCTCCCAAGGAAGATTTAAATCAGTACGACCAAAATGACCGTAAGCAGCTGTCTGTTTATAAATGGGACGACGTAAATCTAACATTTTAATTATTCCTGCTGGGCGTAAATCAAAATGTTTCCGAACAAGCCTTACTAGAACATCTTCACTGACTTTGCCTTTTCCAAAAGTATCAATAGCAATCGAAACTGGTTGAGCAACACCGATGGCATATGCGAGTTGTACTTCACATTTTTCTGCAAGACCTGCTGCTACAATATTTTTTGCAACATAACGTGCTGCGTATGCGGCAGAACGGTCTACTTTTGTAGGATCTTTTCCAGAAAAGGCGCCACCTCCATGACGAGCATAACCACCATATGTGTCAACAATAATTTTTCGACCTGTTAATCCCGCATCTCCTTGTGGACCACCAATTACAAATCGTCCCGTTGGATTAATAAAATATTTCGTTTGATCATCAATTAAATCACTAGGAACAATAGGGTGAATGACATGCTCTTTGATATCCTTTTGAATTTGTTCCAATGTAGTCTCAGGATCGTGCTGAGTAGATAGGACAATTGTATCAATTCTCATAGGCTTTCCGTTTTCATCATACTCCACTGTTACTTGTGTTTTTCCATCAGGACGTAAGTATGGTAAAATTCCATCTTTTCTTACAACGGATAAGCGCCGAGATAATTTATGAGCCAATGATATTGGTAATGGCATTAACTCTTCTGTTTCATTACATGCAAAACCAAACATTAATCCTTGGTCACCGGCACCAATTGCTTCAATTTCATCGTCTGTCATTGTACCTTCTCTAGCTTCAAGTGCCTCATCAACACCCATAGCAATATCCGGTGATTGTTCATCAATCGATGTTAATACACCACATGTATCTGCATCAAAGCCAAATTTTGCACGGGTATAACCTATCTCACGAATAGTATCACGAACAATTTTTGGTATATCAACATACGAATTTGTTGTAATTTCTCCAGATACTAAGACTAAACCCGTAGTTACTGATGTTTCAGCAGCTACTCGAGCATTTGGATCTTTACTTAGTATTTCGTCTAAAATCGCATCGGAAATTTGATCACATATTTTGTCCGGATGTCCTTCTGTTACAGATTCAGAAGTAAATAAACGTCTATTAGCCATTTTTATCCTCCTTAATGTACACAACAAAGATAATAACCATTAACTTTATCATTATTATGAAATAAATCAAAATTCCAATTCCTAAGATGGAAAGGAATAAATAAAATTATAATACTTCTGATTCATATGAATTAATTCATTCACGAACGTTTTACATATACATACACTATATGGTATTTTCAACGCATATGTAACAAGAAATGAAGGCTAAAAAATAAAACCTTTCCCCGCTAGAGGAAAGGTATATTTGCGAAAAGAGCCCTAAGCGTCAATCATTTTAATCAAATAATAACTATAAATTTTTATTTTGTAAAAAGAGTATATTAATAAGAAATCGTTAATATTTTTTACGAAATTCTTTCAACTTTTTTTGATTATTAGTATAGACTAATAAAATAAATATGTTATACTAATTAAGCAAAGGGTAAATAGAAATCATAAAGGGGAAGGTTTTTTTAAATGAATACAATTTACAATGTCAAAAGTTTAGAAGGATTACTTAGTGGAACCAATGTTGTTACACAATTATCCGTTCCAAAATTGGTTGAAAAGGTAATTAGCAGAAATGAAGGGGTACTTACAACTTCAGGAGCTGTAAGTGTTAAAACCGGAAAATACACTGGTCGATCACCGAAAGACAAATACTTTGTTCAAGAAGAATCAGTCTGCAATAAGATTGATTGGGGCAGTATTAATCAACCAATTTCGGAAGAAAAATTCTCACGTTTATATGCAAAAGTTTTAGATTATTTAAAAGTAAAAGATGAAATCTTTGTTTTTAAAGGATTTGCTGGTGCAGACGAAAATTATCGCCTTCCTATTCAAGTGATTACAGAATATGCTTGGCATAATTTATTTGCTCATCAATTATTTATCCGTCCAACTGAAGAAGAGTTAAAAAAACATGAAGCTCAATTTTCAGTTGTCTTTGCACCAAACTTCAAAGCAGATCCATTAGTTGACGGTACTCGTTCTGAAACATTCATTATCGTTTCATTTGAACATAAAGTTGTATTAATTGGCGGTACTGAATATGCTGGCGAAATGAAAAAATCCATCTTTACTGTCATGAATTATTTACTACCAGAACAAGATATTCTATCTATGCATTGTTCTGCAAACGTTGGAAAAGATGGTGATGTCGCACTATTTTTCGGGCTTTCTGGCACCGGAAAAACAACCCTATCCACCGATGATGACCGCAAATTAATCGGTGATGATGAACATGGTTGGTCCCTTGATGGCGTATTTAATATTGAAGGCGGTTGCTATGCAAAGTGTATCAATCTTTCTGAAGAAAAAGAACCGCAAATCTATAACGCTATTCAGTTTGGATCAGTCCTAGAAAATGTAGTCGTTGATCAAAACGGAAAAGCTGACTTTGATGATGGAAGTTTAACAGAAAATACAAGAGCGGCATATCCATTACATGCCATTAAAAATATTATCACACCAAGCAAAGCTGGTCACCCAAAAACCATTATCTTTTTAACAGCCGATGCATTTGGGGTATTACCACCAATTTCAAAATTAACGAAAGAGCAAGCAATGTATCATTTCTTAAGTGGATATACAAGTAAATTAGCTGGTACCGAACGCGGTGTTACAAGTCCAGAAGCAACATTTTCAACTTGTTACGGAGCGCCATTCTTACCATTACCAGCTAACCGCTACGCTGAAATGTTAGGTGAAAAAATTGACCAGCACAATGTACAAGTCTTTTTAGTAAATACAGGCTGGACTGGCGGTGAATACGGTATCGGAAGCCGTATGAATTTAAAATATACAAGAGCAATGGTTCGCGCCGCAATTGAAGGTAAATTAAATAATGTTGAAACTGTAAAAGATTCAATATTTGGTTTACAGATTCCAGTGGAAGTGCCTGGCGTACCTTCAGAAGTCCTTTTACCAAATAAAACTTGGTCCGATGAAAATGCTTATTTTGAAAAAGCAAAAGAACTAGCGAATCAATTTAAAGAAAACTTTAAGAAATTCTCTAGTGATAATTTAGAAATTGAAAAATTAGGCGGGCCAATTATATAGATTATAAGGGTGTCTAATAAGACATAAAAAGCGGATTTTTTGAAAGGAGCGTTGGCGACGACTCCAGTGGAAACAACAAAAACTTTGTGCCGAAAGCATAAGCATCAGGAACACAAGCCACGGCCCCAGCAAGCGCACAAGAGCGTTTGCTGGGGCCGTGCCATTGGATGCGCTTCTAACAACGTAACCTATCAATGATCCTCAAAACTAGACTTTCCAGATGAATGCGGTTTACTAGCAATGATTTTCGCATCACTAACAAATGATCTTGCTCTTGTGATATACCAAATTTCACCGACGTCCCCATAGCCAAGAACAAATTAACGGTCCTGGACAGGATCAATATCGTGTGTGCTTGGAAAATCCTGTCCGTACACATGGAAAAAAGCAGTGATTTCAGAAAATCACTGCTTTTTCATGATTTATTTTTCTGGTTGTTCAGAAGTAACGGCAATATCTTCATATCCCCAATCTGTTCCCACTTCTAACGTATAATCTTTCACTCGATTATTAACTGCAAATAGCTCTATACGGTATAAAGTTGGAATGATAGGTACGTTATCAACCATATGTTGTTGCCATTTGTCATATACTTCTTTACGATACTCGAAATCAAATGCGTCCTCAGAATGACCGTCAGCTAATAGTTGTTCATTTTCCTCATTTACATAACGAGGGTAATTGAACTTCGCATATTTTGAATATAAGCCATATGGATCTGGGTCTGTACCGGTTGACCAAGCCGCTTGATAAATATCAATAGCAGGATCATCTTGTTCTATACGATCATAGAAGGAGTTAAATTCATGTAGACGACCTTCTAATAATTGAACTTTAATACCTATATCATCCCACCATTGGATATAAGCTTGGGCGACAGGTTCGGATGTTTCACCACTATCCATGGAAGCAAAATTAAATACCATTTTATTTCCATCTTTATCCTCACGATACCCATCACCATCGACATCTTTATATCCAGCATTATCTAAAATTTCTTTTGCCTTTTCTGGATCATAATAGTATCCTTCAATGTCAGGATTATGAAAATCTTCAAAGAATGGAATCATTAAAGTACTTGCATTTGAACGTAAACCATTGTAGAAGTTTTTCGCAATTGCATCATTATCAATTGCATAGGCCATTGCTTTACGTAATTCTACGTCTTGTAGTGGAGTATCTCGATCCTGAACAGCTTCGCCTTTTTCTTCATCCCAACGACCTAATTTAAATGCAATATACGTATAAGCATTCTCAACTCGTCCTAATAACTGGAAGTTTGATGGTTCATAATCAGTTTCATACTGATCACTTGGGAAAGTTGCAATATCGATATTTCCACTTTCTAATTCTTTCTTAATTGTTTGTGGAGAAACAACTTTTAATACAACAGAATCAAGTTTTGGCTTTCCACCATAGTAATTTTCAAAAGCCTCATACTCTACAGATTCACCAGGTACGATGTTTTTCACCTTAAATGGACCAAAACCAACTACATCAGTACGAATTTTTTCTGAATTAATTAATTCACCTATTGGAACATCACCGTAATGATCTTTTGGAGCTGCATATGCCCAAATACCAGAAAGAATAGATGGATTTGCTTCTTTCCATGTAATCTTTACTGTTTTTTCGTCAACAACTTCGATACCTGAAATTTCATCTGTTTTACCAGCATGATATTCTTCCATACCTACGATATCAGAAATTAAAGTATCCCCATAACGAACACCTTGGTAATCTGGGTGTCCTATAATATAGTAGGAGTATGCATAGTCTTCAGCTTCTAATGGTTCACCATTGTGCCAATATACTCCATCTTCAATTGTGATCGTTATAGTTTTATGATCTTCTGAAAGTTCAAACTTCGCCGCTGATTCTACATCATTTGTGATTTGATAGTTTTCATCATAACCAAAAATTGGTTCAGAAAACCAGTCTAAAACCTCACGATCTGGTGCACCTTCATAAAACTGCCAATCTAGTGTTCCTTCAAAAGGTGTACTAGATACGAGTGCTACGTTAATTGAACCTCCTTCGATTTCTTCTTTGTCGTTAACAACGGTTTTTGGAAATTGAGATTCATAAACTTCTTCTTTCTCTTTTCCTTTCTCTCCTCCTGATGATCCGCTATCACTGCTTGAAGAACTTCCAGATCCACTTGAACATGCGGACAGGATGAGGATTAAAACAAGGAAAATACTTAGAAACTTAAATTTTCCTCTTTTCGCCATAACAGCAATTCCCCCTTTAACCTAATCTTTGTCTTGCATCGGCAGCACGTTTCAATGCATTACCGATGAAATTTATACACAGCATCAATACTAAAATTAGTATTGCTGCAGGTAACCATACCCACGGCTTATTTTCCATTACTTCCGGATTACGAGAATAGGATATTAATGTTCCAAGACTTGGTACATTTTCCGGAAGTCCAAAACCTAAGTAAGTAAGACTCGTTTCGATCCCGATATTACCAGCTAAATTCAGGGTCATATTAACAATAATGATAGAGCTCAGATTCGGGAGAACATTAAATAACATAATTTTCCAATCTGGTGTACCTAGCGTTTTCGATGCTGCTACATATTCAAGTTCTCTTTCAGCCAAAGCCTTCGATCGGACAAGCCGACATTTCGACGTCCAATAAAAAAGACTCATGATAAAGATAAATTTTAATACATTAAATTCAGGTACAATTGATACGTATACAATTATGATCATTAATGCTGGTAGAACAAGGACAAAATCCACTGTCCTCATAATGACATTGTCAACCCAACCACCATAATATCCAGCTAATAATCCTAAAGCAATCCCAATTATTGACGTAATTAACGTAATTGCAATACCAATTGTCAGTGAATTTCTTGCACCTAGTATTAATTGATTAAATACATCCCGTCCACCATAATCAGTTCCCAACCAATGTTCAGCACCAGGTTCTCTAAACTGATTAAATATATCTACTCTAGTTACCTCTCTAGTGTCTAATCCCAATGAATAGATATAAACATATAAAACAATACCAATAAATAGAATTAAAGAGATTAAGGCCACTTTATCTTTTAAAAACTCTCGGACAATAATTTTAAAACCAGATGGAGATTTTACTTTTTCTAGATCTGTATTTGTATTGTTAACTACTGGCGTTGCCATTTCTTTCCCCTCCCCTTAATTAGGCTTTAATCAATTCGTATGCGCGGATCAACGATACTTAAAATAATATCTGATAACAATGTTCCTAAAATAGATAATACTCCAAATAACATTACAAGTACGTTGACGACCGCAAAATCCCTTTGTTGAATTGAATCGACAAACAATTGGCCTAATCCAGGGTAACTAAAGATTTGCTCAATAAAGATTGAACCAGACAAAATATATACAATGTCATAGCCCAAAAAGGCTGCTACTGGCAATAAAGAATTACGGAATATATGGCGAGTATAAACTTTGCGTTCTGGTGTCCCTTTCGCCCTTGCTGTTTTAACAAAATCCTTTAATTTTGTATCAATAATTTCATTCCGTAAATATTGGATGGTAGAAGTTGTTGCCAACAAAGCGGATGATAAAGCCGGTAATAATAAATGGTGTAATTTGGATACGTACCAATCCCAACTACCGGGTTCTGTACGAACATCCACACTTCCACCGGTCGGAAACCAGTCCAAAGTAAACCCAAAGATATATAGCATAATGAGTGCAAAAACAAATATCGGTATCGAGAAACTTACGTAACTATATGTAACGATAAATTTATCCATATTAGTATCAGGCAATCTTCCCGCTATAACCCCTAATGGTACAGCAATCAGATAGGTTAATATTAAAGTGGCTAAACCAAGCCAAAATGTATTGGCAATACGACTTTCTAACATCGTTTCAACCTTTACATTATGTACATATGACATCCCTAATTCGCCCTGAACTAAATTTCCAATCCAACGAACATATTGTTCATGCCACGGGTCATTTAATCCCAATTTATCCCGTAATTCAGACTGGTAAGCAGGGTCCAAATTAGGACTATTAATGAATTTCCCTGAAAGAGCATCACCAGGCATTGCCTGAGCTAATAAAAAGATGAGTACACTTAATAAGAAGAGCTGAGGGATTGCGATTAATGATCTTCGGATTATAAACTTTAACATAATTACGCTCCTCTCTATGGTAATGCAACTGAATGTGTTTCACTTATTGGCTTCAAATCAAATATTTTCCCCTCAGCATCAAAGTATTTATCATAATTATTTTTAAATTCTTCGTTAACTTTTCTGCGAAAAGCCGTATGTTGTATTCGTTCCTCTGGATTCATTTGAGGAATGGACGACAATAAACGCTTTGTATAAATATGCTGAGGATATTCAAATATTTCGTCCTTTGTCCCTTCTTCAACAAGGCGCCCCCGATACATAATGCCAATACGATCACACATATGTCTAATAATTCCTAAATCATGACTTATAAATAGATAGGTTAAATTAAATTCTTTTTGAATATCTTTCATAAAGTTTAGTACTTGTGCTTGAACGGAAACATCTAGTGCTGATACAGGTTCATCAGCAATGATTAATTTCGGGTTCAGTGTCAGCGCTCGCGCAATACCGATTCTCTGTCTTTGACCTCCCGAAAATTCATGAGGATATTTATAAATGGATTCAGGACTTAAGCCAACTTTTTCTAAGACGTCCATTACTTTTGTTTTTTCTTCATTCGGTGACAATTTTTCAAAGTTACGAATCGGTTCTGCAATAATGTCAAGTACTCTCTTTCGTGGATTTAATGAAGAATAAGGATCTTGGAAGATCATTTGAATATCTTTTCGATATTGATAAAAATCTCTTCTCTTTAACTTAGTTAATTCAATATCATTGAAAAAAATTTTTCCTGCAGTTGGACGGTTTAATCCAATAATTGTTCGTCCTGTTGTTGTTTTTCCACACCCCGACTCACCGACTAATCCATATGTTTCTCCTTCTTTTAATTCAAAAGTAATATCGTCTACAGCTTTTACATGATCTATTACTCTTCTAAAAAATCCACCTCGAACAGGATAGTAAACTTTTAAATTTTCTACTTTAAGAAATGTCATATTTTACTGCCTCCGTATCATCAGGAAAATGGAAATCTTGGTAACAAGTACAGCGTACCCAATGGTTTTTTTCGACTTCGTGTAAGGTTGGATTAATTTCATGGGCTGACTCCTTAATCCAAGGTATCCGACTAGCAAAACGACATCCTGTTCGTGGGAGATTTTTTAAAGATGGAACAATTCCTTGAATTACATGTAATCGATCTGAACCTTCTGCTGCTGAAGGAATGGAATTAAAAAGCGATCTTGTATAAGGATGCAATGGATTTGAAAACAATGTATATACGTCTGCAATTTCTACAATTTCACCTGCATACATGACTGCTACACGATCCGCCATTTCTGCAACAACGCCTAAATCATGGGTGATTAAAATAATTCCTGTTTTCATCTGTTTTTGCAATTCTCGCATTAGATCTAGAATTTGTGCTTGAATTGTCACATCCAGAGCAGTTGTAGGCTCGTCAGCAATTAGAAATTTAGGTTCACATGCAATCGCAATTGCAATAACTACCCTCTGTCTCATCCCACCTGATAATTCGTGAGGAAATTGCAAATAGGTGCGTTCTGGATTCGGAATGCCTACTTTCTTTAATAATTCCAAACTTCTTGCCTTCATTTCCGCATCAGATAAATTCAGATGATTTTTCATCGCTTCCTCAATTTGCTGACCAATTCTCATTAAAGGATTTAAAGCTGTAAGCGGATCCTGAAAAATCATCCCCATTTCATTCCCACGGTATCTATTCATTTCTGCAGTTGACAATGTCAGTAAATTTTGTCCCTTAAAATTGACTTCTCCTTCTAACTTTGTATTTAATTCGTTATGAAGTCTCATAATTGATAACGCCAAAGCACTTTTTCCACAGCCTGATTCACCGACGATTGCTAGGACTTCGTTCTCATTTACATTTAGTGAAACATTGTCAACGGCAGCATAATACTCATCATGAATGCGAAAGGATGTTGTTAAATTCTTAATTTGTAAAAGTGGTTGCTTCGTCAATTGTCGGCCCTCCTCGATTGTTGTCAAAAATCTGAATAGTAATACTCATCGACCTGTTATATTTGTTTTTTATATTATTACAAATTTATTACATTTGCAATATTTTTAGTAAATTCAGATTAAAATATCATTCGAAAGAATAAAATTATTCAGATATTATTATAGAAAAAATTATTTCATTTTACTGAATTAAGAAAATAATATTATAATATTAATAGTTTTTTTATTTTAAGTAAAGTAAGAACTTTTTATAGTAATTGAATATAAAATGGTGCTGTCCATCCAAAATAGTCGATTTAGAAGTGAAAGATGATGGCCACGCAGAAAATTGTTTCATATTTTTCCTACGTGTACAGAATCAGTGATGCAAATCTAAGTACAAGAGTTTTTGCCGAAAGCTAAACGCAGACGAACGTTCCTATAGCCCTTTCCAAACATGCTTCTGCGCTGTGGTAGATTAGCAATGGAATAAAACGATTAGGTACTTACTTTATGGACAGCCCCACTAACAAATCTTTTATTTTTATTTTCATTAATTAATATTTTTCAATGTTGCTAACGTATATACAATTGTTGTCTTTTCTTTTGAAAATAAAAGACTTCTAATAATACCTTCTCCTATTGGTTCCTTCGTTTCCCCTCTTTTTACTGGAATAGATACATCCATTGGATACAAATGATATCCATCTAAAATAAGTTCAAAATTATTTTCTTTTACTCTTTTTTCTTTCCCTTCCGTAATTATGCATGATTCAATCTGGACAGACATTGCCATTATCCATTCCTCCCTTAGTTCCAGTATACCAAAAATTCAGATTTCTACGATTTATTTTTTTCTCTATTATACATACAAGACTAGATTTACTTTTTTTAATTAGGCATTCACACATTTCACATTGATACATACGATAACGTATCGGATAGTGCATTTGTAAATAACAGGGGGAATATAATGTGAAAGGCTTTAAAATATTATTTATCATGGTTATTTTTACGTTCATTTTTTCCGCTTGCAGTACACAACAACAAAGTCTACAAAAAGTGCGTATTGCAGAAGTAACCCATTCCATCTTTTATACACCGTTTTATGTCGCAATTGGAAAAGGTTTTTTTGAAGAAGAAGGTTTAGAAATCGACTTAACAACAGTACCAGGCGGAGATAAAACAATGACTACATTAATTTCGGATGGAGCTGATATCGCCTTAGTCGGTTCTGAAACTAGTATTTATGTTAACGCACAAGGTACAGATGATCCGATCATTAATTTTGCTCAATTGACTCAAACGGATGGTACATTCCTTGTATCACGAGAACCAATTGATGACTTTACTTGGGATATGTTAATAGGTTCGACTTTCCTCGGTCAGCGGAAAGGTGGTATGCCACAAATGGTCGGGGAATACGTGTTAAAACAACATGGTATTAATCCACATGAAGATTTAGAGTTGATTCAAAACGTTGATTTTGCAAATATTGCCCCTTCGTTTTCATCCGGAACAGGGGATTTTGTGCAACTATTCGAACCAACTGCAAGTATTTTTGAACAAGAAGGTAGAGGATATATCGTCGCTTCCTTTGGTGAAGAAAGTGGGCATATCCCATATACCACTTTTATGGCAAAAGAAAGTTATATCAATAAAAACGAGGAAATTATTGAAAAATTTGTAAGAGCATTATATAAAGCACAAAAGTGGGTATATGACACACCATCTGAAGAAGTAGCTGAAACCATTGCTTCATTTTTTGAAGATACGGATATGGAAATTATTACTTCCTCTATCGAACGATATAAATCTCAAAAATCCTTTGCCGAAGATCCAATATTAAATGAGGAAGAGTGGAATAATCTGCAAAATATCATGGAAGAGGCCGGTGAGTTACCAGAAAGAATTGATTATGATACGTATGTGAATACAGAGTTTGCTGAAAGTATATTAGAGTAATTAAAAAAGATGCATCAGTGAAGGGAGGCTAATTATGAGCTTCTTACAGATTCAAGATGTCAGTCATGTTTATTTTTCAAAAAATGACCGTACTTTAGCCATCACAGACATCAATCTTACAATTGAAGAGGGGGAATTCATATCCATAATCGGGCCAAGTGGATGTGGAAAAACAACAATCCTTTCCATTGTTGCAGGTTTAATCACTCCTAGCGTTGGAAAGGTAATCCTCGATAACGAAAGCATTACTGGCCCAAATAAAAACACAGGTTACATGTTACAACAAGATTATTTATTCCCGTGGAAAACCATTCGCGAAAATATTTTTCTCGGCTTAAAACTAACCGGTCAATTAAATGAAAAAACAAAACAAAAAACATTAAATCTTTTAAAAAAGATGGGGCTTGGCCATGTAGAAAATCAATTTCCGACCCAATTGTCAGGTGGCATGCGTCAACGCGTGGCTCTTGTAAGAACATTAGCGACAAATCCAAAACTATTACTACTTGATGAACCTTTTTCAGCGCTCGATTTTCAAACAAAATTAAAATTAGAAGATCTCGTATTTAAAACATTAAAGCAGTTTGAAAAGACAGCAATACTTGTCACCCATGATATAGGTGAAGCGATTGCTATGAGTAATCGAATTTACTTATTTACAAACAGACCAGGTACTGTTCATAAATTATTTAATATCCCTGAAGAACTTAGTAAAATTCCACCATTTGAGGCCAGAAATCACCCGTTATACAATGAAATATTTCAAGGAATATGGAAGGAGTTGGAAAAACTTGAAAATCAAAATGAATATTGATTCCATGCATCGTGAGTATAAAAATAAGATAATTCGGGAACAGCGTTTTGTTATTTTTTTCCAGCTTCTGATTTTTATCACGTTTTTTGCCCTATGGGAGATCGCAAGCAATCTTAAATGGGTGGACCCGTTAGTCTTTAGCTCCCCTTCCAAAGTATGGAATTTATTTGTGGAAAATATACTTGAAGGCACCATTTACGCCCATATATCCATTACATTATTCGAAACCATTCTCGGTTTTATAATTGGTACAATTGCTGGAACTATTTTAGCCGCCATTCTTTGGTGGTCCCCATTATTGTCAAAAATTCTCGATCCATATTTAGTTGTATTGAACGCGATGCCGAAAGTTGCTCTTGGACCGATTTTAATTGTCGCGCTTGGTCCAAACATGACTTCCATCGTCACCATGGGCGCAATTATCTCAGTAATCATTACAACAATCGTCGTATACACTTCTTTTCGTGAAACAGATCCAAATTATATGAAAGTATTACAAACTTTTGGTGCAACGAGATGGCAATGTTTTAAGGAAGCCATTTTACCCTCATCATTTCCAGCCATTATTTCAACATTGAAAGTAAATGTAGGCCTAAGTTGGGTAGGGGTCGTTGTCGGTGAATTTTTAGTATCGAAACAAGGGTTAGGATATTTAATTATATATGGATTTCAAGTATTTAATTTTACACTAGTCATGCAGTCGCTTTTAATCATTGTAATCTTTGCAACAATTATGTATAAAATTGTAGAACTAATTGAAAATGCTCTAATTAAAAATAGATAAATAATGAAGGACACCAGATACAAATGGATAGAAAAAGTAAAAGTAGCGGCGAGCCAAAAATGTATCAATATTTCCCTACTTGCAGAAAAACTGAAACATACTCAAATCCAGCGGGATAAGAAGTAAATCTTAAGATCCCGAGTTAGGACTAAAGATACCTGAGGATGCGTCCGCTACTTAATCATGTAAAATTTACTATAAAACTTCATTGCTTTCTTGGCAGTTCGTTAAAAATAAACTTCTTTTATTCGTTTGATACTTAACGGCACAACGTCATCTTGCATAATAAAACTATATTCTTCTCCTGAAAAGGAAAGCGTATTTGAAATTTTTTTCAAAACAGGGCCATCCGTTTCCATATAATTTTTCTTTTTTTCCAGCTTTTCAATTTCTGCAAAATAAACCGCCTTGAAAAAATGTTCATCTTTTCCACAAACTTCATATTGACCTACACGAAATAAGCTTTTTACTTGTCCCCCTGTTTCTTCATATACTTCTCTTTTTGCAGCTTCTTCCAAATTTTCATCTGCTTCCACTTTTCCACCTGGAAATTCCAATCCTCTTTTTTTATGTTTTGTGAACAACCAAAAATTTTTATACTTAGAAATAACAAGGACATGTTTTACTTTATCATTCCATTGTTCACTTGAATAAGTAAACCGAACTTGATTTCCATTTTTATCAATAAATTCATGCATCTTATTCAACCTCGCAACTACACTTATCGATTTACACATTACATAGTATCATGAAAACTATTATTTCTCTTACGGAAATGACTTCCTTCTGTTTAGCCCATCAATAATATACTAACACAATATTGATATAATTCTTCTCATGCCTTTTTTATCAAAATACGATTCATTCCTAAATTGCTGGACGTTTCTTAGAACTTCTTCTCGATTGTGCAGTTTTTCATTATTGATATGTTTTTTCCTTAACATCATAAATAAAAGAAAAAATTTTTTAAATATATTGACTAAAAAGTTTTTCGGGATTATAATTCTCTTTAAACATTTATTAAGTTTTCATTAATATAAAAAATCTGAACATTAAAATGTGGAAGGAAGTATAACGATGACTCAACTTGCTCAATTGGAATTTGTCAAAGCGGACAAATTAAAAGAAAAACCAGATCCAAGCACATTACAATTTGGAAAAGTATTTACAGACTACATGTTCGAAATGGACTATGACATTGAAGAAGGCGGGTGGCATAATCCAACCATTAAACCATTTAGTCCCTTATCCTTATCCCCAGCTTCATTTGTGTTTCATTATGGTCAGGCCGTTTTTGAAGGTTTAAAAGCATATAAACAAGCCGATGGAACCATCGTCATTTTCCGACCTGAAAAACATATTGCTCGCTTAAACACTTCCAATGAAAGATTATGTATCCCCAAAGTTGATGAAAAATTAGCCTTAGAAGCGCTTGTTCAATTAATTGAATTAGAAAGTGATTGGGTCCCTGAAAAAGAAGGCACTTCACTTTATATACGCCCATTTATCTTATTATGCTGATGGTCAATTAAATCCTGTTAAGATTTTTGTAGAAGATGAATTTGTTCGTGCAGTTAAAGGTGGGGTTGGCCATGTTAAAACTCCAGGTAATTATGCCGCAAGTCTTCTTGCCCAAGAACACGCTCAGAAAAAGGGATATGAGCAAGTGTTATGGTTAGATGGCAAGGAAAATAAATATATAGAAGAAGTTGGCTCTATGAATATCTTTTTCAAAATTAATGGTGAAATTTATACTCCGAAACTAAACGGAAGTATATTATCTGGTGTTACAAGGGATTCTGTCATTGAACTTGTCAAAGATTGGGGAGTTCCTCTACATGAAGAACGTATAGCCATTGAAGATATTTTTGAAGCTCATCAAAAAGGACTATTAGAAGAAGTTTTTGGTACAGGAACAGCGGCTGTTATTTCTCCAGTCGGCGAATTAAGATGGGAAGATAAAGTAATAACAATCAATAATAACGAAACAGGCGAATTTGCTAAAAAACTGTATGATACAATAACGGGAATTCAATACGGAAAATTAGAAGATACGTTTAATTGGGTCAAAAAAGTAAAATAAAACTACTAGGAGATAGTCTTACAGGCTGTCTCCTTTCCTTTTATAAAATTTTTCTTATTCATCATTCATCTAGACTTTTTTCTTATTTAATGGTAAAAGTAAATAAACATAAGATATTCAATAAGAAGGAGTGAGCGCACAATGAAATTTGTTGATGAGTTATATAACTTTTATAAAGATCAACTAATGGCAGATGAAGAAGACGTCGATTTATTAATATATTCCATAATGCAAGACCTCTCTCGGGAAGATATGCTTCGGGTGATGTCTGAACTAAATGATAATGAATTGTACCAAATTACCGGTAGTTATTTAGCTTTTAAGTTAAAGGAAAAAATTGTTCAAGACCAAGACTTAGGATCATTACCTAATGATAAATATTTAAATTAATACATAAAAATTGGCTGCTTGATAAGGCAGCCATTTCATAATTACCCAAGGAATGCTTTGTACATCCATATATGTTTTTCAAAACTTGAACTAATACCTAATAATAAGTCAACGGTTACTTCATCACCAGAATCACTTGCAATTTCAATTGTCTCTAATAAATTTTTATTGATTGATTCTAAATCTTGAACAATTTCGGTAACCATCTCTCGGTCAGTACCTTTTGATGTTGCCTCTTTTATTGAAGCTAATTCTAGACTTTCTTTCAATGTAGAAATTGGGGTCTCACCTTTTTGTAATAATCGTTCGGCTACATCATCACTATGACCTGTAACTTCTTCATAAAGCTCTTCAAATTTTTCATGTAATGTAAAAAAATGAGGCCCTTTTACAAACCAATGAAAATGATGGAGTTTCATATAAAAAACTTGTAAATCAGCCAAAATGAGATTCATCTTATCTTTTAATTGTTGATCCATTCCATAACCTCCTTTAAGGAAATGTATTCTTCTTTACTTTTATCAAAACGTGATATTATTATGTAGAAAGAAAATAATTATTCCTTCTAAAATTTATTATACACCTGCAAAAAATTAAAGATTGTCATTAATGTGAATATTTTCTTAAAATTTTGAGGATGTTATTATGTTAAAAAAAATACTTATTCGTTTCATACAATTTTATCAAAAATTTATCTCTCCAATGAAACCACCAAGTTGCCGTTTCTATCCAACCTGTTCTCAATATGGTGTCGAAGCTATTTATCGTTTTGGGGCACTAAAAGGTGGTTACTTAACCATACGAAGAATTTTAAAATGCCACCCACTACATAAAGGTGGTTGGGATCCTGTACCCGAAGAATGGCCATTAAAAAAAAGAAAAAATCAGCATTGAAAAATAATATTGAAATGTCATCCGCTATACTATAAATGGAGCCACTTAACAGTATGTAAAAAATATCTGTTAACCGCTCCATTTTTTTCTTGCAATCATATCAGTTTTCCATTATCATACTTTTAGATAAATCGTAATGAATACGATTTGTGATTTTTTACTTAGGAGGCTTCTATGAAGAAACTATTAATAGCTACAATCAGTTTTCTATTAATTATTTTACTAACAGGTTGTAATGTAGATCGTACGAAGGAGGATACTGAAGGGAAACTGATCGTTCATACATCAGTCTATCCATTGGAAGATTTTACAAAAAAAATTGGTGGAGAATTTGTTCGTGTTAAATCAATATATCCACCAGGCATTGATGAACATTCCTATGAACCTTCTCAAAAGGATATTATTGATATGGCAAATGGCGATTTATTTTTCTACATAGGTCATAATTTAGAAGGATTTATGCATAATGCAGAACCAATTTTAAAAGATGAAGGTGTCAATGTTATTGCTATTGGAGAAAAAGTCCAAATAGACGAAACAGAAAAGCCGCAACATGACCATGAACAGAACGAGCATGACGAACACGAAGAACATGAAGATCATGGACATCAGCATGGTAGTATTGATCCACACCTTTGGCTGGATCCGATCTATGCTAAGCAAATGGCTATAGCAATAAAAGATGCCCTTAGTAAAGCGATGCCTGAACAAAAAGCCTATTTTGAAGAAAATTTAACAAATTTGGTAAATCGGCTAGATGATTTACATAAGAAATTTGAAACGTTAGCAGAAACTGCAAAAGTAAAACAGTTTGTTGTCTCTCATTCCGCCTATGGTTATTGGGAAAAGCGTTATGGTTTAAAGCAACTAAACATTTCGGGTATTTCAACTTCACAAGAACCTTCTCAAAAACAGTTAGTAGAAATTATTAATGAAATTGATGAGAACCATCTTCAATATTTATTAGTCGAACAAAATGTAAGTAATAAATTAGTGAATGTTATTCAAAATGAAACAACAATTGATACACTCCCTATCCATAATTTAGCAGTGCTAACAAAACAAGATATAGAAAATGGTGAAGATTATTTTTCATTAATGAAAAATAATCTGGAGACACTAAAAAAAGCGCTAAATCCATAAACGAGTGGGGTAAGCTTAACCCCACTCATTATTTTCTATCATTTCTCGTAAACGTCTCCGCATAATTTTATTTGAAGCAGTTTTCGGTAGGTTAGTGGTTTTTAGCCATTTTTTTGGAACTTTAAATTTAGCAAGTTGTTCTTCACATAACTTTTGCAATTCCTGTTCTTCCACATGCCAACCATCTTTTTCAACAAAAATTCCATAAGGGATTTGTCCCCATTTCTCATCCGTAATTCCGACAACAGCTGCTTCTAAAATTCCAGGGTGAGTTTGAATAACGTTTTCAACTTCAGCCGGGTAAATATTTTCACCGCCAGAAATAATTAAATCTGACCGTCGATCAATGACAAATAAAAATCCTTCTTCATCCATGTACCCGACATCGCCGGTATAAAACCATCCATCTCTAGTAAAACTTTTTTCATTAGTTTCTTCTCGTTTATAATAACCTATTGTTACATTCGGTCCTTTTACAACGATTTCACCAATTTCCATCGGTTTTGCTATTTTATTATCTGTTATGATCTTCACTTCACTTAAAAATAATGGTTTCCCAGCAGAACCTATTTTTTCTAAACTATCTTCTGGTGATAACGTTACAATTTGAGATGATGTTTCAGTCATTCCATAAGATTGAAAGACAGGAATGCCTTTTGATTTACAAGCTTTCAACAACGTAACAGGAGCAGGACCACCACCGAGAAGGAAACAACGTAAAGCAGGATGATACTCACGTTCACCTAAATTGTCTATTAGTCTTTGGAGCATAGCCGTAACAACAGACACTATCGTTGCTTTACCTGCAATTAAATCTTGATTGATTCGTTTCTCGTCAAACTTATCATAAAGGATAACTGGGATGCCATATAATACGCTCCGAATTAAAATTGAATAACCGCTAATATGAAATAAGGGGACGGCTGTAAGCCATGCATCGTTTTCTTGTAAACCAAGATTGAGTATGTTTCCTATAGCACTAGACCAATGGTTTCCATACGTTTGCAATACACCCTTCGGAAAACCTGTCGTTCCAGAAGTATACATAATTGTACATACAGCTTTTTTACGAAATTCTGTCACATATTCAAATTCTTTCTCTTTTAAATCCTGTATTTGCTCATTGATGAGAATAGCATTGGGGAGATGGGAATGGAAATTTATTTTATTCGGTAATAATTCTTCTTCAGTTATTAAAAATTTCACTTCACTATCTGTAATTTGGAATAAAAGTTCCTTTTCTTGTAAACGTATATTTAATAAAACCGCTTCACAACCGAGTAACTGAAGTGCATGTATAATCATAACCGTATTTGGATGATTTTTAAGTAAAACCGCTACTCGATCTCCTTTTTGCACTCCTGCAAAATGCAGTTTCTTAGCAGTAGATATAACATCCTCTTTTAATTGTTTAAATGTCCATTTTTTATTATTAAATATTAATGCAATACGATCAGGTGTTAAATAAGCACGTTTTAATAGCCAGTTTGGTAGTGTTTCTTCAACTAACATGATGTCACCTCTTTTAATAGAGCAATAAGCGAACCCATCCATTTAAAACTGCAAAATAAAACTCATAAAAAATATGCTTTAAAAGATAAGCAGCTATTGGTAGCTGCTTATCTTTTAAATCTATTGTTTTTACTCCTGACCGAATTAAGGGAATCGTGGAAATTGATCAAAGTTAGGTTTCCGTTTTTCTTTAAAAGCATCCCGACCTTCTTGTGCCTCAGGTGTTGTATAATATAGTAACGTAGCATCCCCTGCTAGCTGTTGGATTCCAGCCATACCATCAGATTCTGCATTAAAAGCGGCTTTTAAGAAGCGAATTGCCATTGGACTTTTCTCAAGGATTTCTTCCGCCCATTTCACTGTTTCATCTTCCAATTGTTCTAAAGGTACAACTTTATTTACTAACCCCATTTCAAGCGCTTCCTGAGCATTATATTGACGACATAAATACCAAATTTCCCGGGCTTTCTTATGACCGATAATTTTTGCTAAATAACCAGCACCATATCCACCATCAAAGCTGCCAACCTTTGGACCAGTTTGCCCGAAAATAGCGTTTTCAGCAGCAATTGTTAAGTCACATACAACATGTAAAACATGCCCGCCACCGATTGCGTATCCTGCTACCATTGCAATAACTGGTTTTGGAATAATCCGAATGAGCCGTTGTAAATCTAACACATTTAAACGTGGAATATGGTCATCTTGACCAACATAACCACCATCACCACGAACCTTTTGGTCACCACCGGAACAAAATGCTTTGGTTCCAGCACCAGTTAAAATAATCACGCCTATTTTTTGATCATCCCGAGCATAGCTAAATGCATCAAGTAATTCCTTTACTGTTTCTGGGCGAAATGCGTTATGTACCTCTGGACGATTAATCGTTATTTTTGCAATACCATTATATGTTTCATATATGATATCCGTATATTCGCGTTCACGAATCCATTCTCTTGCCATTTATTATGAATCCTCCTTTTCATCTAGCAAAATGTCCACTACTATTTTACCAAACTTATCTCTTTTTTCCACATGAACAGCATGGCCTGCTTCTAAAATTGTAAACATTTCTCCTTTTGGAAGTTTTGCTACCATTTCAAGTCCGATTTTATAGAATTTTCGGTCGAGCTCACCTGTTATAATATAAGTAGGTATATTTAATTCATTTAAGCGATTCCACCAGGATGGTTGGACACCTGTCCCCATTCCACGTAAACTATTGGCTAAACCATGAGGATTTTGAGCTAAACGCTCTTGTCGAATGTGTGCTTGAATCTCTTCCGACAAACGTTTTTGGCTTTGAAACAAAGGAATATTCTCCCAATACTGAACAAATCTTATAAGCCCTTCCTCTTCGATCATTCGAGCCAATTTTTCATCCTGTTCTTTCCTTTGTAACCGTTCTGTACCTGTTTTTAATCCTGGAGAGCTACTCTCAAGAATAACTGAACACACTTTTTCCGGATATATCATTGCAAAAGATAGTGCAAATCGTCCACCCATGGAATAGCCTAATAAATGAGTCTGGTCTATATTAAGTTTTTTTAAAAAAGTATAAATATCTTCCACAACATTTTCTATTCTATATCTATCAATTAGTTCAGGGCTTTCTGTTTCTCCATGTCCCGGCAAATCAATAGCAATTACTGTAAAAAATTTCGACCATTTTTTTATAAAAGGCTTCCACGTATTCTTACTTCCTGTAAAGCCATGGAACAATAGTAAAGGTTCACCATTTCCTACAATAAAGTAACTGTAGTTCATCCCGTTTAAATTTATAATCATTTCTCGATCATCCTATTATTTCTATTACCCAAAAATGTTTTCTATTTCCCTGGAAACATTATTCCACAATTTTTGACGAATTTCTGCATTTTCTTGACGATTCGTCAATACTTCAATAATTTTTAATCCCTTTTCCATCCTTGTATGCTCCATAACAGATAAATATTGTTGAAATGTTTCCACTTTATAATATTTACCGCCATATAAATGTGCTGCATGTTCAAATCGAAGATCAGTGGGTGTCCCAAATAATAATTCAAAATAAGTCGGGTAATTCGCCTGTTGAAGCATAGAAAATATTCCCCCACCGTTATTATTGATAATTAATATTGTGAGATTTAAATCATGCATTTTAGCAGCAAGTAAACCGTTCATATCATGATAAAAACTTAAATCACCTACCACCAGATACGTATGATCTTCAATGACACTAATACCTAAAGCGGTCGATATTAAACCGTCAATTCCATTTACACCCCGATTACCAAATAACTTGATCTCGGAACTATTTGAATGGAAAAAGTCGTCCATATCACGAATTGGCATACTGTTACCAATCATAACACTCGCTTTTTTAGGTAATAAATGTTGTAGGTGATAAATTAATCTTCCTTCACTTATACCTTCATCATCAATTTGAACAATACTCTCTTTGACTAATTGATTTAATCTTAACCATTGGTCAGTCCATGTTGAATTGAACCTTGTTTTATTATTCGTTAAGGAAGCTAATTTCTCGCAAAAAATTTGTTCATCACAGTAAATCATTTCGTATGCACTACTAACAGGATCACGCCAACCTTGTCCACCATCCACGATGTATTGAGGAACATCAGCATGTTCTTTCAAATAAAACATTAAAGATTTCGACACCGGCATAGAGCCAAAACGGATAATCATTTCCGGCTTTAATTTTTTTCGGGCAGTCTCATTTTTTAGAAAAGCGTTGTATGAGTCTAAAATTAACTCTTTATTATGTGTGCCGCTTCGCAATTGGGATAAGGGATCAGCAATAATTGGATAATTTACATTTTCGGCGAATTGAACGATTGCTTCATTAAATGCTGGATTATAAACATCCATTGGTCCACAAACGATTAAACCTTTCTTAGGTAATTTATCCACTAGTTCATTGAACGACTTATCCTTTAACGTTGGATAACTAGTCATAATTTTTACGTTAGAAGAGTCCGTTCCTTCAAATTTGTTAGGATCATCCATGTTAGGAACTAGCGGTTCACGTAACGGGAAATTCAAATGTACGGGGCCATATGGTCTTTGCATTGTAGTCTGTACGGCCCGTGAACATACCGTTCGTACAAACATTAACATATCTATAGAACTCTCAGGTAACGGCATATCTTGAAACCATTTCACATGTTTCCCATATAAGTCCACTTGATTAATCGTTTGAGCTGCACCAATATCCCTCAACTCATGTGGACGATCTGCAGTTATAACAAGTAAAGGCACCCTAGCATAATAACTTTCTACTACTGCAGGAAAATAGTTAGCAGCAGCTGTTCCAGAAGTACATAAAATAGCTACAGTATTATTCATGGCTTTCGCTAAACCTAGGGCAAAATATGCGGCTGACCGTTCATCAATATGAATGATAACTTCGATTTCTGGATGATCTGCCAAAAGCATTGCAATCGGAGTAGACCTTGAACCAGGACTAACAACAACTTTTTGTACTCCAGATTTGGCCAATTCATCGACGAAAGCACCAATATATTTTGTCATCGCTTCTTGATTACTCATAAATATTTCCTCCTAAAGCCCGTAACATTGGACGAAATTTCACTTTTGTTTCGACAAATTCTTTTTCTGGATTTGAATCTCGAACAATTCCACATCCTGCAAATAGCACTGCTTCCCTATCCCTTATTAATCCTGAACGGATCGCTACCACAAATTCACCGTTATGTCTGTAGTCAACCCAACCGATTGGTCCTGCATACATACCACGTTCAAAAAGTTCAAAGTCACGGATCATTTGTAAAGCCACCTCAGTTGGTGTTCCACCTAAAGCAGGCGTTGGATGTAATTCTTTTACAAAGTCGAAGATCGATTTTTTATCTTTAGCCCATCCTTCAACGGGTGTATACAAATGATGAATATCTTTATTTGTCATAATCTGAGGCGAATGAGCTTTACTAATGGACTCACAAAGTTGTTGAAAGGCTTCTGTAATCATGTCAACAACAAACTGATGTTCGCCCAAATTCTTTTCATCATTTAGTAATTCCTTTTTCATTCGTTCATCATCATCTTCTGTTTTACCTCTAGGAGCAGAACCAGCAACACATGCTGAAAACATGCGCTTTCCTTCCTTTTTAACTAACCTTTCTGGAGTAGCACCAATAAAACAATCTTCATTACTTGTTAATGAAAAAATATAGCTGTTTTTTTGCTGATCTCTTAAATTTTGTAAAAGAGCCACACGATCAATCTCATTCTCAAACAATAAATGTAAATCACGTGCTAATACTACTTTTTTTGCATATTCTTGATTGAGTAAGTGAATTGCCTTCCTTACTTGCTGTACCCATAGAGAACTATTTTTTTCTATAACATTTGGAAGACTCATTTTTTCTTTTACTTGAATTTTATTGTCAACATTGGAATTCTGTAAAATAAAATTTCGTTCTTTTAATATTTGTTCGATATCTTCTTCTTTCATGCCATCAGGGGTACATATTATATTCATCGTAAAATAACTTTGGCTGTTCACATTGGTTACCATATACTTAGGGACATAAAAAATGCCGTGGCTAAAGTTATTCCATAGATTGGATTCTTTATTTACATAGTCAAAGGAAAATCCCCCAAATAAAACAGGTCCAACACCTGTTACTTTAGGATATGGATTATTTATAATGGAACGTTCAACTAATAGCTGCCATTCTTCACTAATATTTTCATATCGGTTATTTATGTCTGTTACGTTCATCGTCATAGCAGCACCTAATCCAGCAATTAATAAGTTAGAATGGGCATCTTGCCAATAAAAATTTTCATTTACAAAGTGATCTATATTACTATGAATAAATTGAAAAGCATCTATACCATCTAGTTTCTCAACATAACTAACTATTACGTCATGTTTATTTTTTCTCGCCTTTTCTACCCCGCTGTTTATCAAATTTTCAATATTTATCATGTACTTAATCCCAACGTTCATTATTTTCACCCCGAAACCCTGATAATAGCTAAATTTATTCCTATAATAAAAAGTCACTCTTTTTATTATAACATGATGAAAATATTGTATCGACTATACTCCAGATAAAAGCCTTCCTTATCATTTTCCATCCAGAAAAGGAAATTATATCAATTGACACTTTTTCTTAGATTCCCTAAACTAAGTATAGAAGTTCACATGTTAGTCAAAATTGAATAACTAATAGAGGAGAGCGAATTTCATGCAACCTGATATTCAAGCCAAACAGCGGACAACTCTTGAAAAAAACAAAGGTTGGCAAGTTTGGTGGCAATTAATGCGACCTCATACATTAACGGCCTCATTTGTACCGGTAACACTCGGTACGGTGTTAGCGTTTGAAGTTTTCAATCGTGTGCATATCGGACTGTTCTTGGCAATGCTTATTGCAAGTATATTAATTCAAGCAGCAACCAATATGTTTAATGAATACTATGATTATAAAAGAGGACTCGATAACGAAGAATCAGTCGGAATTGGTGGCACAATCGTCCGCGATGGAGTTCATCCAAAAGTAATTATGCGACTGGCTTTATTATTTATCGGGATTTCCATTTTGTTAGGCATTTATATTTGTGTAAATAGCAGTTGGTGGATTGCTTTAGTTGGAGTTATTTCAATTTTAGTTGGATATCTATATACAGGTGGGCCATTACCTATTTCATCTACTCCACTTGGAGAAATTATGTCCGGTTTATTTATGGGAATTAATATTATTTTAATTTCCTATTTTATTCAAACTGGTACGATTACAACAACTGCCATCTTAGTATCAATCCCAACAACGATATTAATTGGGGTTATTAATCTATCAAATAATATTCGCGATGTTAAAGGTGATAAGGAATTTGGAAGAAAAACTTTGCCTGTATTACTCGGTAGAGATAATGCATTAAAAATTATGGCAGCTAGTTTCTTCATCTCCTATATATGGATTATCGGTTTAATCATATTCAATCATTTAACTCCATGGCTTCTCATTGTATTACTAAGTATTCCAAAAGCATACAAAGCTGTAAAAGGGTTCATTGGTAAAACAGAACCTATTGAAATGATGCCAGCAATGAAAGCAACAGCACAGACGAATACGTTCTTTGGATTTTTATTATCAATTGGATTTATTATCTCATTTATATTCTAAAACAGCAGTCTATTCTTAGACTGCTGTTTTAATTTAGTTAGATATAGATAGCATATTGTCTATAAATGTTTCGCAATTAATGTATTTATAGTTCATCTTCTATTTAGAGAAATTGATTTCCCATATCATAATCTCACAATTAATTGTATTTTATTTATTAGTATAATTATTAGAACTTTTTTACTTTTTAATTTTACAAGATTTCACAACGGACATTTTAGGGGCGAAAATAATAAATTTGTACTTATATTTGGTCCACAAGTAGTTGGCAAAATGACAGTGGAAACTATCAGATTCATTTCGAACTGAGATTTTTAAAGCCTTTGCAAAAACTAACCAACCAGGTTTAATATTCACTTATGTATGGGCTTTTGATAGAAAGAAGATTGAAAGTTTGTAGAGAACATCTGTAGAATTTTTGAAGAAAAAGGAGTAGAAGTATATTTCGTAGAATTAGAAGCTGATATAAATGAACGCATAAATAGAAATAAAAGTCCATATCGATTAAAAGAAAACCCATAAAAAGAAATATTGAAAGATCTGAAAGAGAATTACTTGAAACAATGAAAAGTCATAGATTAAATTCTTATAAAGAAAAAATCATATAAAAATCAATAATACAAATCGGACACCAATTGAGACAGCAAAAATGATCTCAAAACGATTTCATTTTTTTATAAGAATACATAAAATGATCCCCAAAAAAGACAATAACTACTCTAGAATCAAATAAAAAGCACTTCCTAATAGGAAGTGCTTTTTCAATGACCCCTACGGGATTCGAACCCGTGTTACCGCCGTGAAAGGGCGGTGTCTTAACCACTTGACCAAGGGGCCAAAATAATGGTGGAGAAGGTGGGATTCGAACCCACGCACCGGATAAACCCGGTCTAACGGTTTAGCAAACCGTCCTCTTCAGCCACTTGAGTACTTCTCCATCTGGCTCCGCAGGTAGGATTCGAACCTACGACCGATCGGTTAACAGCCGATTGCTCTACCACTGAGCTACTGCGGAATAATATATTTTTTCTGATGGGCCTGAGTGGACTCGAACCACCGACCTCACGCTTATCAGGCGTGCGCTCTAACCGGCTGAGCTACAGGCCCATTTATGGAGCGGGTGAAGGGAATCGAACCCTCGACAACAGCTTGGAAGGCTGTGGTTTTACCACTAAACTACACCCGCATAGATTCCCGAGTCGGGAAGACAGGATTCGAACCTGCGACCCCTTGGTCCCAAACCAAGTGCTCTACCAAGCTGAGCTACTTCCCGTAAATTATGAAATTCACAACTTTTATATCTTATCATATCTTGTGATCGTGGTCAATACTTTTATGCGGTCGAGAGGACTTGAACCTCCACGGGATAAATCCCACCAGGCCCTCAACCTGACGCGTCTGCCATTCCGCCACGACCGCGTAATAAGATATGGAATGGTTATAACATTTTTGTGAAATGGTGAGCCGTAGAGGATTCGAACCTCTGACCCTCTGATTAAAAGTCAGATGCTCTACCGACTGAGCTAACGGCTCACGAAATAAAAATAACTGGGCTAGCTGGATTCGAACCAGCGCATCACGGAGTCAAAGTCCGTTGCCTTACCGCTTGGCTATAGCCCACCGATACATTAATTTGATTCACAGAAAATTTAATTGTGTCAGAAATCCCTTTTTTCTGATTAAGTATATATCATATTATTACCATAAATGGATAATTTATAAGAAAGTGACCCCTACGGGATTCGAACCCGTGTTACCGCCGTGAAAGGGCGGTGTCTTAACCACTTGACCAAGGGGCCATAATAAACTCCGCAGGTAGGATTCGAACCTACGACCGATCGGTTAACAGCCGATTGCTCTACCACTGAGCTACTGCGGAATGCATCGTTAAATCCGACGTTTTATATAATACACTATTCGTTTTTTGTTGTCAACTATTTTTTTAAAAAAATAATCGGAAGCTATGCTAACTGATCGAATAGTGCTTGTTTAACGTTGCTTTATTATAATATCCTCTTTTTAATTAAATGTCAACAAAAAATTTAATTTTATTTTTCTAATTTTAAAAGCTTACCCCTACATTTTCCACACACAAAACGATCCGTATTAACTCGCCTTTTCCTGTTATAAATATATTTACAAGTTTGGCATTGATACCGATGGATTTGAACCGTTTTTTTTGACAAATATTTACTGGGCAAAGGAGTACAAAATCTCGGTGCACCTACTTTTTGTGCTAATTGTTTAAAGTCACGATCTTTGTGGTGATACCCCATTTTATTTTGATGAAGATGATAATGACATAATTCATGTTTAATAATCCCAATAAGTTCTTTTTCTCCATATACATCAAAGTATTTTTTATTGATCTCAATATTCCCCGTTTGTAAGAGATACCTTCCCCCTGTCGTGCGCAGTCTTTGATTAAAACTTGCTTTATGTTGGAAAGGGGCTCCAAAGTATTTTAACGATATTTTTTCAACTAATCTTTGTAATTGTATATCATCCACGTTTTTCACCTTAACTTCTCTTAAATTAACTACACATTTTTACGAAACTTGACAACCTATGCCATCATAAATTGATTATAAGTATCGATTAACTTTATAAATAATTTAAACTTAATCATATTTTATCACCTCTTACAATAAGGAGGGTTAAACTATGCCTACATGGTTAAAGGTACAAATCCGACGGGCATTTTATGAAAAAAATAGATATCAAATCAAATTGTTAAATCAATGTTGGTATTTTTACCATAAAAAACACCTTTCTTAACCCTGTTTGTCTATTTTTGATTTAGAAATAATAGTAGTCAAATTTCAAAATACTTTCTAATACTTTAATAATCTAAATGGAATATTTTATGTATAATCTTATACACAGTTATAAAAACAGCTGCAGTAATAGGAACTACAGCTGTTTTCCTTCTTTTATTCCTTTAACATTGTTAATGCAATTCTTCCTTTCTTAACGTCAACATCTAATACCCACACGGTAACAATATCACCGACTGAAACTACATCTAAAGGGTGTTTTACATATTCATTACTCATATTAGATATATGGACTAACCCATCTTGTTTAACTCCAATGTCTATAAAGGCACCAAAATCGACAACATTCCGAACAGTTCCTTGAAGTTCCATTCCTGGTTTTAAATCTTCCATTTTTAAGACATCTTTTCTTAATAACGGTTTAGGCAAATCATCCCTTGGGTCGCGTTCTGGTCGTTTCAATGCATCCAAGATATCTTTCAAGGTTAAATAGCCTACATTAAGTGTTTGAGACAAATCTTCCATGTCAATTTTATTCAAACGTTTGATTAACTCTTCCGTTCCAATATCCTCTTTTTTCATGCCGATTTTCTCAAGTAAAGCTTCGACAACTGGATAGTTTTCCGGATGGATACTTGTACGATCTAAAGGTTCCTCTCCATCAACTATTCTTAAGAAACCAATACACTGTTCGTATGTTTTTGCTCCTAATCGTGGTATGTTCTTCAATTCTTTTCGATTTTTAAACTTCCCATTTTCTTCTCGATACTTTTTGATATTATTCGCTACAGTTTTAGTAAGACCAGATACATATTGCAATAAAGATGGTGATGCAGTGTTTACATTAACACCGACTTGGTTCACAACCGTCTCAACGACAAAATTCAGTGATTCTTGTAATTTCTTTTGAGATACATCATGTTGATATTGACCAACACCGACTGATTTTGGATCAATTTTAACTAATTCAGCTAATGGATCTTGTAATCTTCTTGCAATTGACACCGCGCTTCTCTCTTCAACTTGTAAATCAGGAAACTCTTCTCTTGCTAGTTCAGAAGCAGAATAGACACTCGCTCCAGCTTCATTGACAATCATATAGACAACACCGTTATTATCTAATTTCAAAACATCAGCTATAAACTCTTCTGTTTCCCTAGATGCTGTTCCATTACCGATAGCAACCATTTCAATGTTATAGTTCCTTAACATCTTGAGAACTTTCTCTTTTGCCTCTTCTCTTTTTGCTTTTGGAGGGTGCGGATAGATCACATCAATTTGAAGCACCTTTCCAGTTTCATCTACTACCGCTAATTTACAACCGGTTCGATAGGCAGGATCAACACCAAGAACGATTTTTCCCTTTAATGGTGGTTGTAACAATAGTTTACGTAAGTTTTCAGAGAACACAAGAATCGCTTGCTCCTCTGCCTTTTCCGTTAATTCATTACGTACTTCTCGTTCTATTGAAGGTTGAATCAAACGTTTATAACCATCCTCAATTGCAGCGACTACTTCTCCAGCAACTGGTGAATGATATTTATCTGCGATTAACGCTTCATTTAAATATCGGATAATCTTGTCAACATCAGGCTTAATAGTAATTTTCAATATATCCTCTTTTTCTCCACGATTTAAAGCTAAAACACGGTGAGGGACAATGCGATTTATAGGTTCTTCATAATCATAATACATTTCATAGACTCGTTTTTCATCCTGCTCCTCATTTTTTACCAATGATTGTATCTTTCCATATTTTAATGTTTCAAAACGAATCCACTTTCTTATCTCTGCCTGATCCGATACATATTCTGCTATAATATCTTTCGCACCATTGATAGCATCAGAAGTAGTTAAAACTTCCTTTTCTTCATTAATATATTTTGCTGCTTCTGCATTTAAATCTCCTTCATCAGGTAGCGTAAGCATCCAATTTGCTAACGGTTCAAGCCCCCGTTCTTTTGCGATACTCGCCTTTGTGCGCCGTTTTTGTTTATAAGGCCGGTACAAGTCCTCCACTTCTTGAAGTTTCGTTGCCTTATTAATTTTTTTCACTAAGTCTTCTGTCAATTTTCCTTGTTCTTCAATGATACGAATTACTTCTTTTTTACGTTCTTCTAAATGCATCAAATAATTCCAGCGTTCTAAAATATCACGAATGATTACTTCGTCCAAAGCACCGGTTACTTCTTTCCGATAGCGAGCAATAAATGGAATTGTATTTCCTTCATTCGTTAATTCTATGACACTCTTTACCTGTGATAGCTTAACGGACAGCTCCTTTGCTATTTGTTTCATTAAGTTTATTTGACTTTTATCCACTTGTTTATCAATTGTTTGTTCCAATATGTTCACTCCCTAAAATTTAAACAACTTAAACTTAAAAATTGGCAATACATATACATTTTCTAGTATGTATTCCTTAATAAAACTTCCCTTTTATATTAGACGTTTCTACTTTCTAGTTGCAAACACTTATGCAAGTGTAATTTAGATAGGTAGTAGGTAAAAAATAAAGGTTCTCCGTCAAATGTTGGGGTGGTAAAGAAATCAGGCCACCCCTATCCTATATGTAGACCCATTCCTTTATACTGATGTCTCAATAAGATTCTTGCTCGAAATCTCTTGAAGTTTTTATATCCATAGCCGTTTCGCTTGATGACTTTTGTGGTATTATTAATTCCTTCCAAAAAGCCATTGGAATGACCATACACAAAGCTATTCAGGATTTCTACTTGCCAATTTCGAAACGTTTCTATCGCTTGTTTCATCTCTGGAATTCCTGATTCCTCTACTACTTGATAAAATGCTTCCAGCTCTTTTTTTACCTCTTTAATCTTTTCTTGACCGATTTCTTTCGCTCGGTTAAACCATACTTGATAACGTTCTTTTAGTTCATAGGCTTTTTTTAGCTCTTCCGACATATTCAAATAGCGTTCTAAATGCCACTGATCGTCTTCAGTTAAAGTGTTTTGAGGTTTATAAAAAATGTACCTTTTTCTTTTGCACTTTTTACGGTCATAGTCGTGAAACTGCTGCTGAATACGCCTGCGAACTCGATCAATCCCCCAATAAATATAACGACAAAAATGAAAACGATCCGCCACAATCACTGGGTTACCTAGGGCCGAACGAACGGCTGCCTTAAAAGAAGGACTCATATCCATAATCACCACTTGAACGTGGTGACCATACCTTTGAAGGTAGTCTTTTATCGTCTTTTTATTTCGGTTCGGTAGGATGTCTAGGGGTTGCTTAGTGATCCCATCGGCGATGATGAGTTGATACTTTCCTTCTCTTGTATCTCCTTTATATTCATCAATCGCAATCACTCGGGGTAGTGACTCTACTTGCTTGACTTCCGTTTGAGCGATTTGATCAAATCGCCTCATAATGGTCGTGGATGAGGTTCCGTAAACATCCCCTACTTCCTTAAATGTCTTTCCCTTAATAGCGCATACGGACACGGCCTGATTCCATTCAATCGATGTTCGTTGATATCGTTTGACAAACGTATTCTTTTCGGAAAAGCGTTTTCCGCAAGCACAGGCATATCGACGACGTTTATACCAAATATACGTCATCCGTTCAAACCATTTTAAATGTTGAACTTTTTGCCATCGATAATCATGAACTTTGTTGGTGAGCTGACCACAGTCAGGACAAGGGTGAGGCTTTCGCTCCATTTCCACATAGAGGAAGATTTCACCTTTACGCTCCTCCATTTTTATCACCTGACAGTCTTTTAATCCTGGGATATTCATGATAGAATTCATAGTACACGCAACTCCATTCTTTTTGCTTGTTTCTGGACAATTCAAGTATAAAAGAATGACGGGGTTGCGTGTCTTTTTTTTGACCAAAATTGTATGAAAACCCCAACATTTATTATAGAGCCAAAATAAAAAGATAAGTCCATGAAGACTTACCCTTTTGGCAGAACGACAGTATTGAGAATTAAAATCTTTAACAGATTCAATACGAGGTTGTAGAACGAAAAAACATTGCCCACTAAGTACTTGATGCTTTACTACAAAAAATCAGAGTGGGTACTACCTTTTATGCAATGCAAATCTTGGACCTTCCCCAAATTAAGACGTAAAGTTGTGTACAAAAAAACGCTCTTATTCTTGAAGAGCGTTGCATTGCTGTATAATCTAAAATTCGATTAATCCTAAACTGATTTGTAATGCTTCATCAACTTTTTCCATCATTCCGTCATCTAGATGTGTTATTTTATCTGTTAATCTTTGTTTATCAATTGTTCGAATTTGTTCGAGTAATATAACTGAATCACGTTCAAATCCGTACTTCTTCGCATCAATTTCAACGTGTGTAGGCAATTTTGCTTTTTGGATTTGTGCAGTTATTGCCGCAATAATTACAGTAGGACTAAACCGATTCCCTATGTCATTTTGCAGAATGAGAACAGGACGGACGCCTCCTTGTTCTGAACCAACGACAGGGGAAAGGTCGGCAAAGAAAACGTCGCCTCTTTTAACGATCAAAGGGCTTATCCTCCACTTACTAATCTCTCTACTGTATGTTCTGCCTCATATTCTGCATGGAACGCTTCAGACGCAATGGACAAATTAATTTTGGCCATTTCCATATATCCCCGTCTCATTGATTCGCGAATGTGTCTTTTTTTCCTTTCGCGTAAAAACTCTTTTGTCGCCTGATAGATTAGTTCGTCACGATTTACTTTCTCTGTTTTAATAAAACCATCAATTTCTAATAAAAGACTTTGAGGTAAATTCACTAAAATTTCTTGTGTTGCGCCGGATTCAGACACAAAAGACACCTCCAACAACTCAACTGGTACTCCTTAGTAAATAGTAACATTTTATCACAAGAAAGAAAAGTTTTTTTCTACTTCATCACCTTCAATATTATCGGCAAAAAAATTAGATTTAATGCAAGTTGTCTCAATATTATCCACTGTTCCAGCTTTCATTATTATGTTGGATTAGAAATCTTTACCATATTCTCTCCATTTTTATAGATTCGTGGGACTCGATTTGAAATCATGCACACTACTTCATAATTGATGGTATTTAGTTTTTGAGCAATTTCATCTACTGATATCTCTTCATTACCTTGTTTACCAATTAGCGTTACTTGTGTTCCAATCGGGTAAGGTTTCGGTAATTTTATCATACATTGATCCATACATATTCTTCCAACAATTGGCACCCTTATTCCATCAATCAAAACTTCTTGACCTTGTAATGCTCGCAGCCATCCGTCAGCATATCCGATTGGAATCGTACCAATCCATTCGTCTGTTTTTGCTACATACGTACAGCCATAGCTAATACACGAACCGGCTTTAACCTGTTTGACGTGAGTTAACCTAGAATGTAGTGACATTGCCGGTTGCAATGAAATTGGAAGATCTTCTGCTATTTCGAGCGCAGGTGTTAATCCATAAATAACGATACCACATCTTACTAAATTATAATAACTTTTATTATGAATTAATGTCGCCGCACTATTTGACGCATGGATCCATTTTGGTTTATCAATTAAAGTTTGTAAAAAATTATGAAATTTCTTTAATTGCTCTTCATAGTAAGAAGAATCTTTTGAATCTGACATAGCAAAATGAGTGAATACACCTTCAAATTCAACACATTTTTTATTTGTAATCACATTTACAAGATCCATTAATTCTTTCTCATCAAGAACCCCGATACGCCCCATCCCTGTATCAATTTTTACATGTACTTTTAAAGGCGTATCATTCAAATACGATGCAGCTTGTTCAATCCATGCCTTTTGATAAACAGTCAAAGCAATATTATTTTTCGCGGCTATTTGAGCATATTCAGGAGGACAATAACCTAGAACTAAAATTGGTGCATTTATTCCTTTTTTTCTTAAAAAAATGGCCTCTTCTAGAAGCGCAACGGCCAAAGAGTGTGCACCTGCTTGAAGGGCTACTTCTGCAACTTCAAAGGCACCATGTCCATAACCATTTGCTTTAACAACTGCCATCATTTTCGTTTCATTGGGCAAGATACGAATAATAGATTGAATATTATTTCTTATTGCATCAAGATGAACTTCTGCCCATGTTTGACGATAAAATGTACTGTTCAAAAGGATACACTTCCTTTTTATGCTAGATCAATCATTTGAGGATATACACATTAATTTATATATTATTTATCAAAATGTTTTCCATGTCAATGTTACTAAAAGATGGTAATTGAAAATAACAAGTTTTATCTACAGAAAATTTTTTTCAAAAAAAAAGCCGCCGTTTAGCAGCTCAAAACTTTCGTTTGTTTATTTTTCAATTGCTACACTTTGTACAGACTTTGCTAACATGACCATTTCTTCTCTTGTTAAGTCGTTAGATGCAATCATAAATTCTACATTACCGTCTGTCCATGTTAACGAATGATCCGTTAATACCCCAATAGTAAATCCTAAATCTACAGGATCGCCATTAACCGGTGTTGGGGCCATTGAAGCTGTTTCTGCAACAGCAACATATTCTTGCATTAAAGTAAATGACTTTTCACCATCATATGTTAATACAACCCGTTTACCATTTTTGGTCACAACTTCTTCTTCATCTACTAAATTTGTTCCTGGGATTTCTTCGGTTGGTACTTTCACAGTAAAATCAACATCAGTAGCTTCTTCTTCCTTGTTTGATGCAACCGGTACTTCCATTTGTGCACTTGTCATGTTACGATTTAAGTCAAAGGAACCTTCATCAAATTTTGCATCAAATTCCACTTTTGAAAACTCCACTGTAAGTTTTACATTCCGATCTTGGTCCATGACTTGTAAACGAACAGGTGATAGATCTTTTTTATTAAATGTAATTTCTTGGATTGGCAACATTTTATTGTATTGATAGCGCGTTTTTGTTTCAAATACATAATGATCATCCGTTTCCTTAAACTTCACTTCATCATCTTCAAGTATATCTTGTACTAATGATTCAAATAGATAGGGTTGGCTCGAATTTTTTGGCCAATCACTTTGAAATTTAAAACTTTTGTTTAATGCAGGTGTTAAAACGTAAACTCCATCTTTATTTCGTAGAATCATTTGACTTTGTTCCCGTTCGGCATTTTTCATATGCACACGTCGTTAAGGTCATTGTCGCGTCTAACTTATACCCATTCATCGATTCGACCTTCGAATTTAAATCTTTTAGGACATCTTCCTGGGATTTTGCACCACAACCTACTAAAATAAACATTAAAATCAAACCGGCAAAAAGTATGACCCTTTTCCTCTTCATCGTTTCATCCCCTTTTGTTTCATTTCCTCGAGGAGAAGTCTTGTCTCCCTATATTTCATTTTGAATATATGAGACAAACCTTTGAATTATGATAATTTGTTTGGACATACTTTTTGCCTTTATATAATTTTGGAGGAACACGAACATTGAGTCATCGATCTTCAATAATAACTTGAGCTAATGCATGTTGACTAGAATGTGTAATCGTTAAGTGAACACCTTTTTCAATCGGTTTTACTATATAAGGTTTGCCGCGGTCATCCGTCACAATTTCAATATCCTGAAATGATAGGTCTTTACCAATTCCAGTACCATAAGCTTTTGCAAAAGCTTCTTTAGCAGCAAAACGCCCTGCTAAGTATTCAATTTTTCGCATTTCCGATAAACTTTCTAACCTCTCTCTTTCAGACGGCGTTAAGATACGGTTTTTAAATTTTGGATTTCGATCATACGTTTGTTTAATGCGTTCTAATTCAACAATATCCATACCAATTCCTTTAATCATTGAAAACTCCTTCTATTCTTAACTGTATTTCATATATATTTATTGTACAGGCATTTTTATCGACTGCAAAATATACAGGTGAGGTTACTGTATGAAAGTGATCAATGAAGTCATTTATCTCATGAAAAGATTCCCCGTTGTATCAACGATTTTAATCATTAATTTAGTGGTTTACTTAATAACAACAATCTCAATATTTCCAAACCGGACTCTTTTTCAACTACTTGCAGGAGTAAATATATTAATATCTCAAGGGGAGTGGTGGCGTTTATTTACACCAATATTCGTTCATGGTGATTTTTATCATTTATTTTACAACGCATTAATTTTTATTTTTGCCGGTTATCAACTAGAGCAATTGATTAAAAAAATTTCGTTTCTCTTCATTTATTTTAGCTCAGGAATTTTTGCAAATATCGTTACCTTCATTTTAGCACCTCCAATCTATGTCCATGTTGGTGCCAGTGGGGCAATCTTTGGTTTATTAGGAACATTTGCCGGCCTTATATATTTAAAAAAACTACCAAGATACCAGACTCATTTAGTGAGTATTATTCTTATTTTTTCAATTGTTTTTACATTTTTTACTCCAAACGTAAATATATATGCCCATATTGGAGGATTAATTTGGGGAATATTATGTGGTTATCTAGTAGCTGAAAGAAAACTAAGATAATAACTTTATTATTACAAATCAAAATGCAGGGGCTAATTTGGCCCCTGAAACCAGCATCACTTGATAATAAATGTAGATCCATCTACCCATTCATATTGATTTGCTTCTTTTAAATCTGTTACTAACTTGAACAAAGCTTCATCTTTTTTCTTCGCTTCAATCATTATATCAATTTGTTTGACGGTCCCCTTTATTTTTTCTAAAAATCTCTGTTGGCGAGTTTTTCCATGTTGCCAAGATGCGCTCCCAATTTTTCTCCCAATGAATATCTTCGTTGTTCGCTTCATGATGATGTAAATCAAATACAAGAGGGATACCAAGTTTTTCACATAAATATAATGTATCTTGGACTGTAAATACCTTGTCATCGTTTTCTAACATAATCATCGATTGGATATAACTAGGAGTGAGTCCCCAATTATGGATAAATTGTTCTAATGCCTTTTCTTTATTTTGATACCCACCGCCAACATGTAAAACACAGCGATGTGTCGGATCAAGACCAAATCCTTCTAACAGTCGCCTATGTATATTTAACATATGGAGAGTTTGTATTAAAATCTCTGCTTTTGGAGAGTTCAATAAAACGAAATGATCGGGATGAAAATCCACACGCAACTGCGGATGTTTAACTAAAAATTGTTTGATTTTTTCCAGCTCTGCTGTGATCGGCTCAAAAAAATCCCAATCCTTTAATTCTGGATGATTAGCCAGAGGAATAAGTTTTGAACTCAAACGAAAAAAAGAAATATCATTTTCAACATTATAGCGGAGTAAACGTAAACAATTCGCTAAGTTCGAACGACTTATTCTTTCCAATTTACGAATTGCCGCTTCACGATTGGATAGTTTTGAAAACTGTGCAAAAGTCATTGTTTGTGATGGGGATGCATTTTTTAAATGAACACTCATAGCTACATAACCTAGACGGACAAGTGTCATTTGTAATCCTCTTTTCTTCTCACTGTTGTTTTTCATAGCTTAACCTATTCATGCATGAAGTATAATTTCTTATATAATTTATAATTCCAGTGAGTAAAGAAAACATTTTCGCACAATTTTGTCAAGATCGCACAAAAAAATAGTTTTTCGCACATTTTCAAATGTATTTCGCACCAAAATTAGAAGTTTCGCACACTACACACATATATTCGAACAAATAGGCCTATAATTCGCACAAACTATTAACTATCTAACTTATTTTATTTAAAAAAATAGACTAAATCACGTATTTCATTGAATTTTTCCTCCATTCACAGAGCTTTTTTGATTATTTTTCCAAAATTTTGAGCAGTTTAAAAAATTTCAATAAAAAATAGCGCCGATTTACAATCAACGCTATTTATATAAATTTATCACTTTTTATAACTACGACTTTGTTGCTTTCCTGATCTTTGATTATTTCTACGTTTAATATCGCGATGTCCACCACTTCGGTTTCCTTTTTTTGAAATGAATTTTTTCTTTTCTTTCCTTGCTGGTAGCGGAGCTTCATAGGAAATTTTAACCGGCGTTGTATCAGGTTCTTTTACTAACATTTTCATCATTGCAGAGATAACAGAAGTTGCATCATGTTCATCCAATAATTGTTCTGAAGCTTTTCGATATAAAGATAAATCATTCTCATCGATTGTCGACTCAACTTTATCAATGACAAGTTTTTGTTGACCTTCAATTGCTTCAGCTAATGTTGGGACTTGCATCCGTTTCATTCGTTTCTTAGTGGTTTCTTCAACGGTTCGCAAATAACCCATTTCACGCGGAACAACAAAAGTAATTGCAATCCCTTGTTTTCCAGCACGTCCAGTTCTTCCTATACGATGGACATAACTTTCAGGATCTTGTGGAATATCGAAATTATATACATGTGTAACACCGGATATATCTAAACCTCTAGCAGCAACATCTGTCGCAACTAAAACGTCAATGGAACCTTCTTTAAATTTACGAAGAACGCTCATTCGCTTCCCTTGTGATAAATCACCATGGATACCTTCTGCTGTATAACCGCGAATTGAAAGTGCCTCAGCAACTTCATCTACTCTTCTTTTCGTCCGACCAAATACAATAGCTAATTCTGGTGACTGGTAATCTAGTAAACGGGTTAAAGCATCAAACTTTTCACGTTCATCTACTTTTATAAAGTATTGCTCAATTTGTGGAACCGTCATTTCTTTCGCTTTAACTTTTACATGTTGTGGATCTTTCATGAATCGTTCGCCGATACTTTTAATTCGATTCGGCATCGTTGCCGAGAATAACAAAGTTTGTCTTTCATCAGGTACACTGCTTAATATTTCTTCAATATCATCAATGAAACCCATATTTAGCATCTCATCTGCTTCATCTAGAACAACTGTGTGAATATCATTTAA
>SMEZ01000053.1_pt1 | contig 41408 bp, 38 predicted proteins | sample 2456351 | NCBI WGS metagenome assembly SMEZ01 (sample SAMN10132605, study PRJNA489261) | soil metagenome | isolation source: day120 antibiotic-loamy sand soil ammended with composted manure from dairy... | place: USA | collected 2015-04-01 | reverse complement strand
AAATTGTCTTGATTGATGAAATTTCAGGTGGAAATATGCGTGCTTATAAGGATGGCAAATATATCGAGCCATTAGAACTTGAAAAATTAATATTACAATAATTCGTTTGAGTACTTTTTTCAATGGTAATGGATTCATATTGAAGAAAAAAGGTCCCGTCACAGGTAAATCTGACGGGACCTTATCATTCAATTGTCAGTTTGATTACAAAATTTATTTTCTAGAAAAACGACAGTGTGAAAATAAAGGGAAGTTAAACGATTCAGTGTAACCCTTAAAGTCTTCTTATTTTAAATATCTTCTTGCACCCGCATATTCCTCGCCATATCCAGGAGCTCTGTAATCATCGATTCGAACAGTAGAAGCAGTATTTGGTGAATGAATCATCTTTCCGTTTCCAATATACATACCGACATGGTGGACTCGCCCCTTTCCTTCATCATAGGCAAAAAAGATTAAGTCACCAGGTTGTAAGTCTTCTTCTGCAACAGGTGTGCCGTGGACAGCCTGGACAGATGAATCACGAGGAATGGTAATGCCATGAGCTTTATAAATCGTATGGGTAAATCCAGAACAATCGAAACCGAATCCGGACGTACCTGCCCACAAATAAGGGAGACCCATGAATTGGTAGGCTGTTTTCAATAAATCATCGGCTGTTGGCTCGGGAATTTCTTCAACCGAATGATAAATTTGTACATCTTCTTTTTTCATCCACTTTTGCCCGTCGCTTGGTGTTAAAACTTTAACGGTATGTTTGGTTTCAGCAATGATTGGTAGTCTCGTATTGAAACTAATTTCCATGAAAGACTTTTTTAGTTTTGGATCATCGTAGAGCCAAGCGGTTGGTGAATTAACTTGAGCAAATGGCTTTTTTTCTAAAAATCTCTTAAATTTCTTATTTGTTGTTAACTGTTCCACCGGCATCCAACCGGGATAACCAATCTCTTCTCTAGGTGTTGGTTGACCATGAACGGCAACTTTCACCCAGTCACCTTCTTTATCAAGGACCGTTACTTTCATCCCTAACAATGCCTGAGTCTCTAAGTTTCCTACAAGCCAAAGTTTCTCTTCATAGGTCATTGATTTCGTCCATTTCCATGGGAGCGCAGGATTAGTAAGTGCTGGTTCATCAATTGGACGTGCGATATCTGGATCAGTCCAAACGGTTGCAACAGATACATCGATATAGGCAGTATCACCAACCTTAATTTTGTCCGAAACAGTGTTAGCATGGACTGGAGTAAAAGAGGTGAAAAGGAGACCGATGACCGTCACTAATGTGAATAGCCATTTTTTCATCATAACCACATCCTTCTTTCAAATTTATTGAGAAACGGGATGAAATCCTATTCCCGGAATCTCCTCTAGATGGATTTGTGAATTCCTAAAATAACGATCAAGTTTATGATCATTGAGCCATAAAGGTGAGTCGAGATCGACTTTTTTGATGTTCGGATGTGCTACTGCTAAATGAGCGGCTGCTAAAACGGATAGTGAGGATTCCATCATGCAACCGATCATACAAGGAATTCCGGCAGTTTCTGCAATGCTAGCAATCTTACAAGCTTCTAAAAGACTTCCTGTCTTCATTAATTTAATATTTATTAGGTCTGCTGCTTTCTTATTTACGATTTTAATAGCATCTTTAGCTGAATAAACACTTTCATCAGCCATAATTGGTATATTTACCCGTTCACGTACAAATTTTAGTCCATCAAAATCCCATTGGGGGACGGGTTGTTCAATAAATTCAATAGGGAAATTTCTACTTTCAAATTCGCCAATGATTTTTATTGCTTCTTTAGCAGACCAGCCTTGATTAGCATCAATCCGTAAAACAATGTTGTCGCATAAATGATCATAGATTGCTTGAATTCGCTCCAAATCCTTTTGTGGATCATTACCCACTTTAATTTTTAAAATTGAAAATCCTTGCTCTACCGCTTTTATAGCATCGTGAACCATTTCATCAGGTTCATTTAAACTTATCGTCATATCGTTTATGAGTGAATTCGTTCTTCCTCCAAAAATTTGAAAGAGGGGAACTTTGAGCAGTTTTGCATAAGCATCATACAAGGCAATACTTAAAGCCGCTTTTGCACTTGTATTGCCGATACAACTTGTTTGAATGATCATTTCATTTTCGGCAATATTTTCAATCTCTTTCCCAAGTATGCTTGGAAAAAGCAGTTGTTCCAATATATTTTTCATACCAGAAAGGGAGTCTCCGGTGACTTTTTCCGTTGCGACACCGGAACCATATCCTGTTATTCCATTTTCAAGTGTTATTTTTACAATTAAACTTTGAATGTCAAAGGCAGTACGAACGGCAGTTTTAAACGGTCTCTTTAAAGACGTCCGTTCAGTTTGGATTTGTGCATCAACAATTTTCATAAAAGCCCCTTCTTTCAGTTTATAGTGCTGATAATATTTGAGCGGTTATGATACCAAAATAAGTTCCTAATAAATTTCCTAATAATGCCATTAATACACCAACAGGTACTAGTGCTCTATGATAGGCTCCTGCTAAAACTGGGGCAGATGCCATTCCGCCGATGTTGGCTAAAGAAGCCACACCCATCGTAAATAGGTCTAATTTGAACACTTTAGCTACAAAAATCATTGCCAAAGCATGGATGAGCAAAATCATAAATCCTGAAAGTATATAGATCGGTGCTTGGAAAATTTGTGAAAAGTCTGCATGGGATGCAATTAAAGCGATAATAATATAAAGCATTACTCTTGAAATTTCGTTTGATCCAGGAATTTTTGCAACCGGTGTAACAGCTAATCCTAATCCTATAATAGATGCAAAAATAACTGTCCAAGTTGTTGCATTAAATACTGCTCCAATTGCTGGTAAACTATTTCCAATTTCCCAGCAGACTGCTGAAATAAAAATACTTCCACCAATAAGGACCATCAGTTCAGAAAAACCGATTTTTCCATCGTTTTGTTCATTCGATACTTCTAATTCATTTGGTACTGCACTATTTTTTGCACCTGTCCAACGATTAAAACGGGATGCATGAGGAACAAGCCAAAACATAAACATGACCCAAATTGAATAATTAATCGTGTCCATAATAAGTGCATAGCCAAAAATATTTTCAGGGACATCTAATATATCTTGTAATGCGACCATATTAGCCGATCCACCGGTCCAGCTTCCGCTTAGTGCTGCAAATGCTTTCCATGTGTCTTCAGCATAAAATCCTTTCAACAATAAATATGTAATTGTAAAACCTAGAACAATCGTAATTGCAGCAAAGAAGAAGGTCAGTAGTAGTTTTGGTCCCATTCTAATAATCTTCCGCAAATCACATTGTAACAGCATGAGTAGAAGCATAGCTGGTAGTAATAAATTTTTTACTTCTGTGTATACAACATCATTGGAAGTGCTGTCACCAAAGACGCCAGCTGTCTGTAAAATGGCTCCAAAAATATAGATGAGAACAATGCCAGGAATGATTTTAAATAGCTTCCTATCTTTAAATTTTTTTTCAGAATAAGCTACAATAGCAGTTAATAAAAGTAACACCCCTAAATAAAGAATTCCATTTTGAATCATATATTTTACCTCCTATTTAAAATATAAAAACCCAACAAATAGGTATATCAAAAACCTATTTGCTGGGTTTCATCTGCGGTTCATTTAACAGACGAAGCAGCATGAACAAATTTCATGTATTTTAAATGTGCATTTTTAAAAGCGACGATTAATGCTTTTTGTGAAGATCCAAAATAGCGATTTTTTATCTTCGATGTGACTTGTTCAACATCAAGAATGGAAGCGCCGATAAACAAACTTTTAATGAATTGTCTTGTTAATTCAAGCGTTGTTGAACAATCCGCATCCACAATGATGTTGTTGTCTTTATTCACTACTAATCCAATATAGAAGGCGTTATATTTTTGTGTGATCGGATTATTGACCGCTGTTTTTGCATCTCCTATAATAAAAACGGTTTCATTTTTTTGCATATTATCACCAGCCTTCACCATCTACGTTAAGGGACATTTGTGAGGAAATCACAAATGATTCTTATCGTATGTTCTAGGCTATATTTCTATTTTTAATAAAATTCGGAACAATGTCAATTAAAAAATGAATAATATTAATCATTTATAAATTTAATAGATTTTAAATAGACTTCAAGATTTTTACTCAGCTTTATTTTTTTCTGCTGCAGCTACAATAAATAGAATGGCGACAAACAAAATACTTCCTCGCAAGAACATCCCTGACCAAGAGTCAAAAGGAAAAATTCCGCTCAATAATATTAAACAAATTCCGACTAGAATGTTTACTTGTTTTGGGAGAGACTTCAATTTATTAAACATTTTTTCACCTTTTCAAGTAGTTCATATTGCTATATTTTAGAAATATTATAACATAAATCTGACAAACTGAAAGAGTTTTCAAAAAGTAATAAGAGTCGTCAATGGTATTGTATGTATATTGGAAATGACTCTACCCTTTTGAAAAGCTCTAGAACCTTTATTTGAAATAAAAACAAAACCTATCGAAGTGATAGGTTTGTTAAATAAAAGTATATTTTGTAAGCAAATGGGTGACTTATCTTGCCATTAAAATATGCTTAGCTTGTAGTTTTTGGAAAGTAGATGCAATAGTTTCATACCAGCAATACTGTTTCCTTTGTCATCGAGTGCAGGGCCAAAAATACCAATTCCACATTTACCTGGTAAGGATCCCATAATTCCCCCAGCTACTCCGCTTTTAGCCGGTATACCTACTTTGATTGCAAACTCCCCAGAGGCATTATACATTCCACATGTAACCATAAACGTTTTACAAATTCTTGCAACATCCCGAGGTAAAATTTGCTTATTCTTGATTGGATCTACTCCATCCATTGCAAAAACTAAACCTATTTTCGCTAAGTCAAGGCAAGTCATTTCTATTGCACATTGCTTTGTATATAACTCCATTAATGTTTCCGTATCTTCTGTTATAATATTGTGTTGTTTTAAAAAATAGCAAAGAGCCCGATTTAAAAAAGCTGTATCATACTCTGATTTGGCTACAGTTTCACTATAGTCTACTGTATCATTATTTGCTAAAAGTTTAATAAAGTTGAGCAAACGTCCTAGTCGTTCTTCAGTTGAACTTCCTTTAATCATTGATGTAACAACTAGGGCTCCTGCATTTATCATCGGATTTAATGGTTTGGCTGGCTTCATTGTTTCTAATTTAGCAATAGAGTTGAATGGGTCACCAGTTGGTTCCATACCTACTCTTTCAAATACATAGTCATAGCCTCGATCCATCAATACAAGTGCTAAGCTGATTACTTTGGAAATACTTTGTAGAGTGAATTTTTTATTTATTTCTCCTGCTGAAAAAATTAACATATCATCACCTTTAATAGTTTATACGAATAAGGAAAATTCATGTAAGAAAATATGGATGATTAACGATTGTGTTAATATCTATATAAATAAAGTTTGGCAACCAATGATTTTTACAAACAAGACGTATAAATGCTAACGATTGGAATAGAGGGACTTATAATAAGTAATTTTTTTAGTGTAAATTTATACAATGTCGGTTTAGGTGAGAAAATTAAATCCTTTTTCAGCCAAATGATAACGGGACAAGATTGAGTGAGAAAAGGATTAAAAAATACATTAAATTCAGCTGTATCAAGGAAATGAAAAAAAGCGGTCCATTGTTTTTGTGAACAAACAATGGACCGCTTATTATACTGAATCGAATTATTGTGTTTATTAATTATGATTTTCAAGTGAGACAAGTCGCAAATAACGATAAACACTAGATTCCGACATTCCCATAACTTTTGCAACTTCTGATATTGTCCCTTTAATTTCAAACACACCATACTCTTTCAATTTCGCAATTGCTTTTTGTTTTTGATCAGGTGATAATTGAGCACCTGATTCAATAATATCTTGATCAATGACTGAATAGATGATATTATGAATGTTTTCGGATAAGTTTTCAACAGGTTGTTCTTGGGCTGCTTTTTCTTCGATATATTCTATATCCCAGTTTAAATTCGCCAAATTTAAAATATCCTTTGCTACTTTTCGGTAAGCATCCGCATCAAAATTTATACAAAGAAGGCCTACTAACTTGCCTTCATGGTCTTTAATAAATTTTGTTGAGGAACGAAACTTTTTCCCTCTAGGACCTTCCCCAACATAATTGACAACATGATCCTTTTCTAAATATACTTTTTCTTCAATTAATTTTCTAGCATAGTTCGTTAGAGGACCATTTAAGGACCTTCCACTTAATTCACCATTGACTATGTGCCCAATATGCGAGCCGCCGTCAGGGTGTAAGATATGAAGTACTAACTCATATCTTGGTCCAAGTAATTCTCCAAAATAGTTCATGATATTTTTATAGTGACGAAATAGCTCTTTATCCAATTCAGTAGTCCTCCTCTATAACACACTCTCATTATTTAAGATGAAATATCTTCAATAAAAAATGATGAAAATGATAGATGGGTAGTTTCTAATATTATGAATAATCAAATTAGAGGTACTCCTTTATTAAAATAATTATAACATAGTTTGAAATTTGTAGTAAAAATTTATTACGGAAATAATATTTTCTTAAATACAGTTGACAATCTATTTTTGCTATGATAATTTTTAATCACAATAATAAATTATTATTTTGATAATTTTTTGTTATAATAATTAGAAAATATTTTTATAATCAAAATTTTATAAAAGATAGAATGGGATTTCTTCGGATTTAATGGAAACCCTTTCAAATAAATTTACTCGCTAATAGTTATGAATGTGTACACTATTGGTAGAAAAGGAGGATTGGCTATGAACGTGGTTATGAAAGAAAAAAAGGTAGTTAATTACAAAAGTTGTTTTGATGTGATTGGACCGGTAATGATCGGCCCTTCGAGTTCACATACTGCAGGAGCTTTAGCTATTGGGGTAGTTGCAAATAAATTATTACAAGGGCTTCCTAAGAAAGTCGTTGTAAAATATTATGAATCATTTGCAGAAACACATAAAGGACATGGGACGGATTTTGCTATTATTGCAGGCGTGTTAGGGTTTGCAACAGATGATAGTCGTGTTCCTAATTCTATTAAAATAGCAAACTCTCAAGGTATTGACATAGCTTTCGTGGAAGAAGCCGGTGATAGTCCTGCTGGTCATCCTAATACAGCAGATATTTATTTAGAAAATGATCAACGAAGTATTCGTGTTGTTGGGATTTCGGTAGGTGGCGGATTAATTAAAGTGAAACATATTGAAATTGACGGTTTTAGTCTGAAACTTGAAGGTTCTCTGCCAATATTGATAGCGATTTCTGAAAAGTTGAATCTTGAACTAGAACTAGGGAGAATCTTTAAAACGTATAATGTCGAAATTAACGACTCACAAAATCTGAAAAAAGATGGTAAATACCTATATGCGTATAATTTAGAATCAAAATTAAGTAACGAAGCACACCAAGAACTTAACAACCTCAAAGATATTGCAAATATCATCACACTTTAAACACCAGGGGTGAGACAAAATGTACACATCTATTAAAGAAATAGTTGAAGCAGCGAATACGAGGAATAAAAAAATATATGAATTAGCCATTGAACAGGAAATGGAAGTAACGAAAGCTTCCTACGAAGAGATTTGGCAAAAAATGGAAAAAAACTTGGAAACGATGGAAAATGCGGTGAACAAAAGTATTGAAGGTGACGGTGTATTTTCTCCTACAGGTCTTACTGGTGGGGACGCGGTAAAAATAAAAAAATATCGTGAAGCCGGCAAAACGTTATCAGGTGATTTAATGATGTTAGGCGTACAAAATGCTGTAGGAACAAATGAAGTAAATGCAGCAATGGGGGTAATTTGTGCAACACCAACTGCCGGTGCAAGCGGAACAATTCCTGGTGTATTATTTGCTATTAAAGATACTCTAAATTTGACCCGGGAAGACCAGATTCATTTTCTATTTACGACAGCTTTATTCGGAATGGTTGTAGCAAATAATGCGTGTATTGCTGGAGCAATGGGTGGATGTCAAGCCGAAGTAGGTAGTGCTTCTGCAATGGCTGCTGCAGCAGCGGTCGAGGCTGCAGGTGGAACACCTGAACAATCAGCCCATGCTTTTTCAACAGCACTACAAAATTTACTTGGCTTAGTTTGTGATCCAGTTGCTGGTTTAGTTGAAATTCCTTGTGTTAAAAGAAATGCTGTTGGAACTGCGAATGCTTTAGTTGCGGCAGATTTAGCTTTGGCCGATGTGAAAAACTTAATTGATGCAGATGAAGTAATTGAAGCGATGTATAGAGTAGGCAGACGGATGCCACGCGAATTAAGAGAAACAGGCTTAGGTGGCGTTGCTGCAACCCCAACAGGGATTGCCATCAGAAATAAAATCTTTGGAAAAGATAAATAAGCAAAGCACTACAATACAAGTTTTAGTGAGTTGTATAGTGATTCACAGAACAAATAAAAAGGTAAAGATAACCTTATATTTTAAAAGGAGGAAAATGAAATGAGTGGGAATGCTGCAAGAGCACATCAACCTCAAGAAACTGTAAAAAAGTATAAGGACCCGAATAAGTGGCATATGCAAGATACTACTTGGGCGATGAGTCTTTTTGGAACGGCTATTGGTGCAGGGGTACTCTTCTTACCAATTAATGCCGGGTCTGGAGGAATTATATCTTTATTATTATTAACACTACTTGTATTTCCAATTGTGTATTTTTCCCATCGAGCAATGGCAAAAATGATTTACTCTTCCAAATCAGCTGGTGAAGGGATTACAGCTACAGTAAATGAATACTTTGGTAAAAAAGCGAGTACTATTTTTGATATCGTTTACTTTTTCTCAATCTATGCAATCTTATTAATGTATTCAGTTTCATTGACAAATACGTCAATAAGCTTTATCGAAAATCAAATGAACATGACTGCTCCACCAAGAATTCTATTGTCACTAGTTTTAGTTTTGGCTTTAATTTTTATCGTTAACTTCGGTCATGATGTGACAGTAAAAGTTATGAGTTGGATTGTATATCCGTTTATTGCAGCACTTATCTTATTATCATTATATTTAATTCCGCAATGGGATGTATCAAATTTAAGTTTAGCTGGTAACTTTGCAGCGGCAGATGGTGATTTCGGATTTATGGATGTATTAAAAATCGCGTGGTTTATACTGCCGATTATTGTATTCTCCTTTAACCATTCACCAATGATCTCTACGTTCGTTGTTAAACAACGGGAAACATACGGAGTTGAAAATGTTGACCGTAAAACAGCACAAATTCAAAAAGTTTGCTATATCATTACAATCTTTGTTGTATTATTCTTTGTTTATAGTTGTGCATTAAGTGTAACTGCCGGTGACCTTGCTCTAGCAAAAGAACAAAACTTACCGATTCTATCATACCTTGCAAATAAATATAGTATGCCATTATTTGCTATTGCAGCTCCATTAATTGCCATAATCGCAATTACAAAATCTTTCCTTGGTCACTATGTAGGAGCTTATGAAGGTATGGAACATTTAATTAAAGAGAGTGCTAAATCGCGCGGCATCGAACTTAATAATAAAACTGTAAAAAATATAATTATCGGTTTTATGATTGTGACATGCTGGTTGGTTGCTTATGCTAACCCAAGTATTCTTGACTTAATTGATATGATTAATGCACCATTAATTGCGATTATCTTATTCTTATTACCAATGTATGCAATCTATAAAGTTCCTGCTTTAGAAAAATATAGAAAACATATTGGTAGCAACGTGTTTGTTATCATTATCGGCGTACTAGTTGTTCTATCCAGTATTAAAGCGTTGTTCTTCTAAAAAATAGATAGTTTATATTAGCCAAACATTCAATCACCTTTTTATCGAGACTTTTCAACTATTCTCTTTAAAAAGGTGAATTTTTATTTAATATTGAACCTCTTGTTCTATGAAATTATTATCTTCTATTTCTTTCAACAACAAGAACTTTGTGAAGTTTGAATGCAAATTGTCGATGTTTCCCCTCGCTATTCGCATCCATTATTTCAAATCTATTCGAAAAAACTATTTCTAAATAAAAATTTTCATATGAATTATTATTAAAATATATTGAAAAAATTAAACAATAAATTGAAAGAAAATTGAAAAAATACCTCCTTTAGATTAATATTATAATATACGAGCTCATGTACCAAAGAATAAAGGGGGAATGATAATAATAAAGTGAAATGATTAGAAAAAGGGGTCAGTCCCTCAGTCTTTAAAACGTAAAAAAATATTGCAAATTAAATCTTATGGTGGTATAACTATACATAACTATTTATTTTTATGCAATAAATTGAATAATTATAAAAGGTGAATTGGGGGACGAAAATCATGAAAAAACTTTTTGGAAATGGTTTTTTAATTCTACTCGTTATTGGTTTACTAGCGGCATGTGGCGGAGGTAACGCTGAAAGAAGTAACGGTTCTTCAGATGGAGATAAAAAGGTGATTAGAATGGCAACGTCAGCCGACTATGAACCATTTGAATCTATTAATGAAAGTGGAGAGTTTGTTGGATTTGATATTGATTTAGCTCAAGCGATTGCTGACGAATTAGGGTATAAATTAGAAATAACTGATATGGAGTTTAATGGATTAATCGGTGCACTACAATCTAATAAGGCAGATATGGTTCTTTCGGGTATGAATGCAACAGAAGATCGTAAAAAAAATGTTGATTTTTCAAAGGAGTATTTACCAGCGCATTCTACTTTTATAGCAACTCCTGATAAAGCTATTCATAGTTTAGAAGAGTTAGAGGGTAAAACAATCGGTGTTCAGTTAGGATCCATTCAACAAGAAGGTATAGAAAAGTTAAAAAACGAGTATAACATAGAAATTAAAATTGTCGATAAAGCACCACTTCTAGTTCAAGAAATTTTGGCTAATAAAATTGATATTGCGTATGTCGATAAGGATGTAGCAAAAGGATATATTGAAGCTGAAGGTTTAGTTGGCTTTGATGATCCATCAACGAGCGTTCCAGGATATGCCATTGCTTTTCCAAAGGGAAGCGAACTTGTTGATGAAGTAAATAAAGTGTTAGAACAATTCAAATCTGACGGGACTTTACAAAAATTAATTGATAAATGGGGATTAGGTGAATAGTCTTTATTATTGCACTTATACTTGTTTTCCCGATCCGTCGGTGGTTATGAACCTTGGATGGGTTACCACCGATTCTTATCTTTATTTTAATAGAATATAAAAGAGGTATTCATATGAACATAGATTTTACTCAAATCGTGCCATGGATTCCATATTTACTAGGCGGAATAGGAGCTACGTTAAAATTAGTCGTTGTATCTATTTTATTAGGTTTGTTATTAGGTACATTACTTGCTTTATGTAAATTAACGAATCAACCCATATTAAAAGGTTTTGCCAATGTATATACTTCAATTTTCCGCGGTACACCGTTAATTTTACAATTAGTTATTATTTACTTTGGAATTCCTCAAATAACAGGTTATGATATAGGAGCCTATGAATCTGCAGTCTTAGCCTTTGGTTTAAACTCTGGTGCTTACGTTTCGGAAATTATTCGTGCAGGGATTTTAGCTGTTGATAAGGGGCAAGTGGAAGCGGCACAAGCTCTAGGGATCCCTTATAAACAAATGATGAAGGATATTATTTTACCACAAGCTATAAAAAATATTTTGCCTGCGTTAATTAATGAATTTGTTACCTTGACGAAGGAATCTGCCATTGTATCCGTCATCGGTTATATGGATCTGATGCGTCGGGCAGATTTTGTGAGTGCAAAAATATATGCGAGTTTTGAGCCTTTACTATTTGTCGGATTAATCTACTGGAGCATGGTATTCATATTAACATCAATTGGTAGTTGGGTTGAACGGAGGTTAAGACAAAGTGATCAGCGTTAATTCAATATCGAAAGTATTTGGTAAGCATACCGTATTAAAAAATCTTAGCACAAGCATTCAAAAAGGAGAAGTTGTCACGATAATAGGTCCATCCGGTTCAGGAAAATCAACATTTCTTCGCTGTTTAAATTTATTGGAAACTCCGACATCAGGCGATATTTTCATAAATGGGGTAAAGATTACCGATCCAAAAACGAATATCGCAGAGATTCGAAGAAATATCGGGATGGTATTTCAACAATTTAATTTGTTTCCGCATATGAACGTATTAGAGAATGTAACATATGCCCCGAAAACTGTAAGAAAAATATCCAAGGAAGAAGCGGAAAAAATTGGAAAAGATCTTTTATCAAAAGTAGGTCTTTCGGACAAAATTGAAAGTTTTCCAGGTCAATTATCAGGGGGGCAAAAGCAAAGGGTGGCCATTGCTCGTGCCCTTGCGATGGAGCCGAATATCATGCTTTTCGATGAACCAACTTCCGCTCTTGACCCAGAAATGGTAAAGGAAGTATTGGAAGTTATGAAAGATTTAGCCGAAACAGGTATGACAATGGTCATCGTTACCCATGAAATGAATTTTGCAAAAGAAGTGTCTGATCGCGTTATTTTTATTGACGATGGTATGATCATAGAAGAAACTGATCCGAAAACTTTCTTTACGTCACCAAAAACGGATCGTGCAAAGGATTTCTTGTCGAAGATTTTATAATGAATATCTGATATTTATCTTTGCCTGTCCCTATACAGATAAAATGTATAGGGACAGGTAATTTTTTTGTAAAATTTTTACCATGAATGTTATCAAATCTAGTAAGTTCAGTATGTTTGTATTTATAACGATCACTTTTCGCTTATCATATGTAAAAATACGTTAATATAAATTGAAAATTAAGATATTTCATAATCGGTATGCTGTGAGTCGTAAACTTTTCAAATTCTTAATCAAATCTACTCCTCGTTGTATTTTTTCTTTGACACATTGATTCCTCCTAATTATTTATTTTTACAGTTGACCAATTGTTGTAATTAATAAAGATATTTAATTTAAGAAAATTACCACCTTTAAAGTTTTTTATTTAATAAATAGGAGGCAAATTAGCACGAAAGAATATATCTAGTCAAAAAAAAGATCCTCAATATATGAGAATCTCCATTATGTTTATTTATTATTAATTTAATTTGTATCTTCCATCTTGATATACTTTATAACTTTCAAGTGTACCAGAACCACCAGCTTCTTTAAGTGATTTTGAATATAAAGAAATTGTATAATAAAAACCAGACGAATCTTCCTCTAATGTACCACCCATATCATCGAAAATAATATCTTCATTATTTTCCATATCTAATTCTTTTTTTAAAAATTTAATTGCTTCCTCTCCACTTGAAATAATATTTGGTTTCTCTTCATTTTGAATATTATCAGAACTACTATCTTGATTATTTTCTACTAATGTACTTTTATTGGAATTCTCTTTAGCTGTACCACTATCACTGTTTGAATTACTTTCTTTATAGTTGTTATTATTTTTCTTGTCTTCTGATGCACTTGCTTGTTTATGAACTTTTACATATTTAATATCTTCGACAGCCTTATTTTTATCTAAATCAATAATAGCTTGCTCTTTGGAATCCTCTTCGGATTTGTTCTCTATTTCCGCTCCGTTATTTGAATCCTTATTACATGTAGCCATAATAACAAACATCCTTACTGTTATTCCTATTAACAATATTTTTTCTTCAACACACCGATCCCCCTTCGAAATTTCTAAATATGTTTATTATTACAAAAAGACATAACTATATCAAATTATTATTTTTATAACTTTAATTACTACCTTTAAAGGTTTCTTTAAATTGAATGAAAAAAAAAGTAATTTCATCCAATATTTTCTTAACCCTTTTTTCGTATTGCCATTTTTTCCCAAAACGAATAACATATAATTTAGTGAATGTAGACAAAATTTACTTAATATGTTTTAAAAAGACATAGTTTAAATACGAAAGGTGGCAAATGAATGGTTCAGAATAAATATGTTCCCTCAAAGTTTAATGCATTGTCACATACAGAAGATGGCGGATTAATGTTATACAATAGTTATAGTGGGGCAATGGTCCATTTCTCTCCGGAAGAAAAAGAAATTGTAATGACTTCTTTAAGAAGAGATGGTATCCCAGAATTGGATCACGAAGTCAAAAAAGAATTATATGATAATGGTTTTATTGTATTAAGTAAAATCAATGAAAAGAAACGTGCAGAATTTCTTCATCATTCCATGCACAGAACGGATCAGATGCATCTTATTTTAATGACGACGGAACAATGTAATTTCCGTTGTACGTATTGTTATCAGCATTTTGTAAAGGGGAAAATGAAACCGGAAGTTGTAAAGGGAGTAAAAGAGCTTGTTAATGAACGAGCAAAAACGTTATCAAACTTGCATATTAGCTGGTTTGGTGGAGAGCCTCTACTAGAGTTTAAAACGATTGAAGAACTTTCGAAATCATTTTTGGAAGCATGTGAGGCTCATGATATTTCCTATTCTGCCGATATCTCTACAAACGCATGGTTTTTAACGAGAGATGTTTTTGATAAATTAATCTCTTGGGGCGTTCGTACTTATATGATTACAATTGATGGTGTTGGAGAAATGCATGACCGGACTCGTCATTTAGCTGGTGGTCAAGGAACATTTGATCGAATTATAGAAAACTTAAAAGCGGTTAAAGAAAGTGATGAAGAGTTTGATATTACAATTCGTGTGAACTTTGACCGAGAAAATATGAAAGAAGTTAGTGAACTTATTAAGTTTGTTCGAGATCATTTCTCTGATGACCAACGATTTGGTATGTTCTTCCGCCCAGTTGGGAAATGGGGCGGTAAAAATGATGATGAGCTGCCAATTTGTAACCATATTATTTCCAATCAAAAAATATGGGATTTCCAAGAAGAAGCGGTACAACAAGGGGTGAGTATGAGTCCAATTGTAGCTGGATCTATGATGCCAACCGCATCCGTTTGTTATGCAGCTAAGCCGAATTCTTTAGTCATTGGTTCAGACGGACAAGTTTATAAATGTACAACGGTTTTAGATGAAGATGTAAACAAAGTAGGTCATATCTATGAAGATGGTACATTAGATCTTGATTATGACAAACTTGCTTTCTGGGTAACAAATGGTGAAGAAAACGATAGTGGCTGTCAATCTTGCTTCTTCCGTCCAGCTTGTCAAGGAAATCATTGTCCATGGTATCGTGTTGTGACAGGAGAAAGACCTTGTCCATATGAAAAACGAAATGTACGTAAAGTATTAAACCTAATCTGGAAAAATAGTTTAATGCAAGAAGAGAAAGCAAAAGCTACGGTTTAATAGATTAAAAGTTTACCATGAAAGGTGGTGAGATGAATGAAAGTTATTCGCCCTGCAAAATCTCCAGTGAAAAAAGCAGCAGATGGGAGAATTTTGAAATCTGTACCTGGAAATCTAAAATAATATGAAATGATTGGAATGCTGGCCATACTATTAGGGTGTTGGCCAGCATTTTTCGTTTTATTTATTTTTCAAAAATAACGAGTTTCTCATTTTCTAAACCAGTTCCACCATGAAATCTGGAACCGAGTGAAATTAACTTTTCGAGGGTGTTTATTTTTTCTATTGTAATTCTTTCCCCTAACATAATGAGTGGAATTCCTGGTGGGTAAGGTATAATCATTTCTCCAGCGATTTTGCCAATGGCCTCTTTAAATGGAGTTTGTTTTTTCGAACGTTTTCGCATTTCACTATAGGGGATTTCTAAATTTGTCATCATTTCGATTTCTTTCCAATGAAATGATGGAGCGTTTACCTTGGATTTTACTTGGTTTTTCACTGCTGATTGAATTAACTCAACAGTTTGTTTAAAAGGATACTCTTCTTCACGTTTTAAAAGCGGCAGAACGAACAACACATTTTGCGGATCTGCTAATTCAGTGTAGATTCCTTTTTCTTCAAGTAATTTTTGTAATTCATAGCCACTTAAGCCTGTTGTGGAACGAATAGTAACTTTTAACGGATCCATTGTTACATTAGCCGGTGGTGCTAAAATTTCAATCTCTTTAATAGTAGAAAGTAAGTTTTTGAACGCGTTGATTTTTTTTAGCAAATACGATTGATCTTCCTCAGTAAATGATGCTAGATAGCCCCTTGATAAATCAAGGGATGCCATGATCGGATAGGAAGGACTGCTGGATTGCAACATTTGTAAATAAAATTCAATTTGGGTTTCTTCGATAAGATTACTATTAAAATGTAAAAAAGAGCCCATTGTCATGGCAGGTAATGTTTTATGTGCCGAGTGAACGACGATATCTGCTCCAAATGATATGGAGCTTTTTGGAAACGGATATGCTAAAGTTAGGTGTGCACCATGAGCTTCATCTACAAGAACAGGGATATTTTTTTCATGAGCTATATGGATAATCTTTTTTACATTCTCTTCTTCCGCTAAACCATAATAATTTGGATAAGTTAAAATAATGGCTTTTGGCTTCGGATAACTTTCAAGTGCCTTTAATACCGTTATTGCATCAAGAGAGCCGGCTATACCCCAATCTTCATAATAATTAGGAGTTAAAAAAACAGGATTTGCATTGGCTAGCATGAGTCCATGTAAAATCGATTTGTGACAATTCCTTTGAACAAAAACTGTATCACCAGGTTCACAAACTGCCTGTATCATTGCTAAATTGCCTACTGTTGATCCATTTATGAGGAAGAAACTTTTCTTTACCCGATATAAATTTGCTAACATGAATTGCGATTGGAGAATAGGACCTTCGGGTGCATGTAAGTCATCTAAGCCTGTCAATTCGGTAGCATCAATAGAAAGTACTGATTGAAAAAGAGATGGACCTTGCGTAAAAAATATTTGTCCATTTTTATGACCGGGAACATGAAAAGAGATTTTATTTTTTTTATAAAAATTCTCTAAAGCATCATATAACGGCGTTTTTATTTGTTCCATGCAACTCTACCTTCTTCTTTGTTATTGTAAATTGTAAAAGAAAAACTGGAAATTAAGTATGGTCAGGGAGGATCTTTTATCCATATTACCTACACCATTTCATTTGTACTATCTTTTATTATAAACTTTGCTTAAGAAAGGTGAATAATCAAAGTATACCTTTGCAAGTATGTTTTGCTTATCATCATTTGATCTTCCAAGATGTGGTCTGTATTTATATATAACTTTCAATGCTTTTGCTGGTAAATAATGTTCAATATTTCTCTTGAAAAATATCCGATGTTATGTTTCTATTAATAGTGGAAAATAAAATAGAAAGTCCGCAACTTGCGGCAGAGGTTCTAGCTACCCTCTATAAAAAACTAAGGAATGTCATACTTTCGTTAGTATGGCTTTTTTGTTTGTTATGAGGTTATAGTCACCCTCTATAAAAAAACTAAGTGAGAAGCAGTACTTCCCTTAGTACTGCTTTTTTCTTTAGAAAGGAGAAGCTTACATGTTAAAAGATGAAAAGGCAGTTGTTGTGTTTAGTGGAGGTCAAGATAGCACAACATGTTTATTTTGGGCAAAAAAGAACTTTAAAGAGGTAGTTGCTGTCACATTTGATTATAACCAACGTCATAATAAAGAAATCGAATGTGCCCAAGCTATAGCCAAAGAGACTGGTGTTAAGCATTACATTTTGAATATGGATTTATTAAATCAACTTGCACCGAATGCATTGACAAGAAATAATATCGCAGTGAAAAATGGGGAAAATGGCGAATTGCCATCAACCTTTGTACCTGGAAGAAATTTACTTTTTTTATCTTTTGCCGCAGTCTTAGCCAGTCAAGTCGGTGCCAAGCACTTAGTAACAGGGGTAAGTGAAACGGATTTCAGCGGTTATCCGGATTGTCGTGATTCGTTCATTAAATCATTAAATGTTACGATCAATTTAGCGATGGATCAAGATTTTGTGATCCATACACCTTTAATGTGGTTGGATAAGGCGGAAACTTGGAAGTTAGCTGATGAGTTAAGGATATTAGATTTAATTAAAACAAAAACATTAACCTGTTATGAGGGAATAATTGGCGACGGTTGTGGAACGTGTCCTGCTTGTGTCCTCCGTAGAAACGGGTATGAAAAATATATTCAAAGTAAAAAAACAGCACAGTGTTGAAGGAGATTGTATAATGAGAGTATTTTTATATTTAGCTTCTATTATTCTAGCGAATGTGTTGACTGCAGCATTTCAACCATTAGAAGTCGGTATACTTATTATTCCAATTGGCACGTTTTTAATTGGATGTACATTTATATTTCGGGATATTGTTCAAAATAAATATGGTCGTAAATTAACATATCTTTTCATTGCCACTGCTTTAGTTTTATCAGCTTTTGTTTCCTATTTATTAGGTGATACTTTAATGATTGTAATGGCGTCCGCCGTATCCTTTTTAATTTCAGAGGCGTCGGATACGGAAATTTATACACGATTAAAATTGTCCATTGGGTGGAGAGTCTTCTTAAGTGGGATTGTTGGAGGATTTTTAGATTCTGCTATCTTTGTTATTTTAGGATTAAGTCCTTTAGGTGCTGGATTTATTCCGTGGGAAGCTGTCCCAGTGGCGATTTTAAGTCAACTTATTGTGAAAATTCTTTTCCAAAGTATTGGTGCTATTACAATTGTTCAAATTGTAAAACATCCGAAGTTAAGAGCGGTCATTTATTAAAACAAAACGACAGAACATAGTGGGCTACTACGTTCTGTCGTTTTCTCTTGATTATGCAAGTTTATCTTTTGATTGATTTGAATTTAATTCAGAATCTGAGTTGTTTTTTTTCAGTCTAAATGGTGCAATTATTAGTGCGACAATTAAGATAACACCTAAATATCCGACTAATGGAAGGAAACTTGAAACAAGACCAGTAAAACCAATAAAACTTAATCCAAATTCACTGATCAGTGCAATCACTAAAATAACATTAAATTTCTTTGTACCAGTTTGTGCAAGTCGTGCAACAAAACCGTACACTACACTCACTGTTGTATTAAATATCATTCCGAAAATGACAATGGACATTATTGTTCCTAAGATTGGTGAAATTTCATTGATAATACCGAGTAACGGCATATCAAGAGTGGCAACTTCTTCAATTTTAATGAAGATGGCAAAGTGGACAAGTTGAATTAAAATTCCTAGTCCGAGACCACCAGCAAGTCCACCGAAAGCCGCGATTTTCGGATCCTTAATTGTACTTCCCGATATAATCGCCATAGATGCACCTAGTGTAAGGTTCATACAAGCATAGTTAAGGCTAGAGACGAACCAATTCGGAAGTGAAGAAGGTGTTTCTACAGCAGTTGCTAATTTGTTTAACGATGCAAATGAGCTATCTAATGTCACAAGAGTATATACTGAAATAATGATAATTAAAATAATTAAAAATGGTGATACACTACTAATGATCGAAACGACACGACTGGTATTAAATAGAGAAGAAACAAAAACTAGTAAAGTCATGATTAAGGAACCCACAAAGTATGGTAAAGCAAATTGTTGGTGTAAACTAGCACCTGCACCTGCAATCATTAAGATTCCCATACCGAAAAGTGTAAAAATTAAAACGTAATCAATAATGGTCCCTACTAGTCGACCGCTTACTTGATAAATTACTTCTTTGTGAGAAGTAGCCTTTGTACGACTTCCTAACCAGACGAGAACCATCCCACAATAAGCAAAAATTGCTGTTGAAATTATTGCACCAATAGAGCCAATTAATCCGAAACTGGTAAAATATTGTAATATCTCTTGACCGGATGCAAAGGCAGCTCCGACAATTATCCCGATAAAAGCGCTTCCAATTTTTAGGATATCTTTCATATTTTAAAATTTCCCCCTTGTTATCTAATGTCTCCCATTGATGAAAGAAAATACCCCTCAAAAACAATATATCAAAATTCTGTAATAATTAATTTATTGAAAAAATAAAAATAAAGCGTGATTATTTGTGAAAATCAATAAACACATTAATTTTTTTCTAAAAATATTCTTTTTGGTAATCACTACCAAAATAATGTAAAGGGCAAGGAAACTTATTAACACTTGCAAAATATAGTTTCTATCACTTATATAGCACATTTTTTTAAGAAAAGAGTGAATCTTTTAGAAGTTTTTTCATAAAAATAAAGAATATTTTAAAAATAGTAATTTTATGCTAATATAAGATAATATAATGATACAGGGGGGATTATATGCAATTATCAGAGAGTGCTTTTCAATTATTCGCCATCATTCTATATTTTCTTGCGATGATAGCCATAGGATTTTATGCCTACCGTCGCATTCATAACCTCAATGATTACATGTTAGGTGGGAGAAGTCTTGGTCCAGCTGTTTCTGCATTAAGTGCCGGAGCGGCAGATATGTCACAATGGTTGTTGATGGGCCTCCCAGGAGCCATTTATGTTGCAGGTTTAGTGGAATGGTGGATTGCGATTGGCCTGACCATAGGGGCCTGGTTAAATTGGAAGATTGTAGCACCGCGACTGAGGGTATATACTCAAATATCGAATGATTCAATTACGATACCAAGTTTTTTTGATAACCGTTTTAAAGAAAATGCGAAAATTTTACGGATTGTATCCGGAATTATTATTTTAGTCTATTTTACTTTTTATGTATCATCAGGTTTTGTGGCAAGTGGAGTGTTTTTTGAAAGTTCCTTTGGCTATAGCTATCATTTAGGATTATTTATTGTTGGTGCTGTGATAATTCTTTATACATTAGTCGGAGGATTCCTTGCTGTTAGTTACACGGACTTTGTGCAGGGGACAATTATGTTTTTAGCACTTATTTCACTTCCAATCATGGGTGTATTCACCACTGGAGGACTAAGCGAGACGATTGGTGCAGTAAAAGATTTTAATCCTAATTGGTTAAGTTTAACTGCAACAGCAACTGTTTCTGGGGTTATTTCATCCCTTGCTTGGGGATTAGGATATTTTGGACAACCACATATTATTGTTCGGTTTATGGCGATTCGGACGGCAAAAGAGACGAAACAGGCCCGTCGAATCGGAATTGGCTGGATGATTTTAACGTTGGCAGGTGCAGCCGCAACAGCATTTGTCGGCGTTGCCTATTTCCAACAAAACACAGGAGTAGAACTATCGGATCCTGAAGCCGTATTTATCCAAATGGGACAAATCTTATTTCATCCGTTTATCGCAGGGATTTTATTAGCGGCTGTATTAGCAGCAATTATGAGTACCGTTTCGTCACAACTCATTGTAACTTCATCTGCTTTAGTTGAGGATATTTACAAAGCGATATATAAAGCTGATGCATCGGAAAAACGATATATTTTACTTGGTCGAATTGCTGTTTTAGTGGTGTCGATTGTGGCTCTAATTTTAGCTTGGGAAAAAACGAATACAATATTACATTTAGTTGCCTTTGCTTGGGCAGGATTTGGAGCAGCTTTTGGGCCGATCATCCTCCTTTCGTTATATTGGAAGAGATTCACTAGTCACGGAGCTCTAGCCGGTATGATTGTAGGTGCTGTTACTGTATTTATATGGGGAAATACAGCACTAGGGGATTATCTCTATGAAATTGTACCAGGTTTTCTTTTAAATTTCATCGTTGCCGTTATGGTTAGTAAGCTCACGTATAAACCAATTCCTAAAGTGGAAAAAGAATTTGATGAGACTTTGAAGTTATTGAAAGAAGAGATGGAATAGATAAGTTCCAACAATGAAATCGATTACATCTATTGGTGATGCTTTGAATCAAACGTTCATCGAGCTTCTGGCATGTCCAGGAGCTCTTTTATTTTATATGACACCTAATAAAATAACTTTAAGTTTTATAATAATTGATGATTAAAAATCTATTTTTCAATACGATTAAATCGATAGAATCATTCGTAATAAAATTGATAGATTATTACAACAATTTTCAACAACATTCTAACTAAATATTAGTTAAAATAGTATAACATAAAGTTACAGGGGGTGGTCGAGTTCAATTAGTTAATTAGTAAGTTTTTCTATTAAAAATGCTAGAGTTGTCAATTATCAGTTGTATGTTAAGAAATGACCTCCATGAAATATTCCATAGTGTAAGATTTAAAAATATTTTAAAAGGAGGCATACGATGAACGACAAAAAGCTTAAATTAATTCCTTATACCATTCAGTCCATTGTAGAAACTACAAATGTAACACCAGAGGGGGTTGAATTAATACAAGCTCCAGCAATTTGGGAAGATAGTGATTACGGTGAAGGTATTATTATTGCGGTAATTGATACCGGTATAGATACGAATCACCAAGATTTAAAAGAGCGAATTATAGGCGGAAGAAATTTTACAACGGATTATAATGGAGATCCAAACCAATATGATGACAATAATGGCCACGGAACCCATGTTTCAGGAACAATTGCAGCAAGCTTGAATGAAACGGGAGTAACAGGTGTCGCCCCAAAAGCACAAATTTTAAGTTTAAAGGCGTTAACGGGAGATGGTGTTGGTAATTATGAATGGATTATTGAAGCGATCAATTATGCAGTAGAATGGCGTGGTCCAAATAATGAAAGAGTGCGTGTGATCTGTATGTCTTTAGGTGGTCCCCAAGATGAACCAGAATTACATCAAGCGATTAAAAATGCTGTAAATCAAGATGTCTCTGTTGTCGTTGCTGCAGGAAATGAAGGAGATGGACGGGAAGATACATGGGAATATGCTTATCCTGGAGCATACAATGAAGTTATTTGTGTGGGTGCTGTAGATATGGAGCTTTCGCTTGCTCCTTTTTCAAATACGAATAATGAAGTGGATCTTGTCGCACCTGGTGTTGATGTTGTATCAACTTATCTTGACAATAAATATGCAAAATTAACGGGAACATCTATGGCAGCTCCACATGTAGCAGGTGCTTTAGCTTTAATTATCAACTTAAGTGAAAAAGAGTTTGAAAGACCACTTATTGAATCTGAAATTTTTGCCCAACTAATCAAACGAACAATACCACTTGGTTATCGGAAAAGCTCGGAAGGAAACGGATTTTTATTGCTCACTCTACCTGATCTCATTAAAGATGAGATTCGTGTTGTAAGTATTCTGGAAAAAAATTAACGAACATATCATGGAGGAAAAAAACAGTAAGATAATATTGTTTTTTAAATGATGGATAGGCGGTCAGGCTATTAGATACTACTTTCTGTCCTATCTATATTTTTTGGAGTCGAGATGGACAACAAAAGTATTCGAAATCAATAAAAAAACAAGTGAAGCAATGCTCTCCACTTGTTTAAAAACAAATTGAATGAAATTTATAAATTTGGTTCTTCATAATAATAATCTACTGGAACCGGCGCAACTCTGGAACGTTCAAGTGCTGGTGTGTCCTTTCTAGCAATTTGATGAATTGCAGCACCAACGATATCGGCTACATCTTTTAATTTTTCTTTACTAATATGTTCAATCACATCATTTTCAGTATGATACCACGGTTCTAATGGTGTATGAATAAATAATGCAGCTGGGATCCCTAAATTATGGAAAGGGACATGGTCACTTCGTCCAAGTTCACTATATGGAATGAGTTCACTTAAGCGTGAACCTGCCGCTGCCCCTAAATCTGTTACAAGGTTTTTTTCTCCGTCAGCAGTAAACATGACTAAATCTCCTGCATCAGCGCTACCGATCATATCTAGTTGAAACATTGCAACCGTACGTTCCACTTCTTCTGAGGCATTGCTTCAGCATACTTTCTTGAGCCCCAAAGTCCGTTTTCTTCTGCACCAAAAGCAATGAATTTAATAGTTGTATCAGTTGGCGTGTTGGCAAATACTCGTGCTAATTCAAGCAATGCCCCAGTCCCTGAAGCATCGTCATTTGCACCAGGACTTACAGGAACAGAATCATGATGGGCACCTACAATAATTTGTTGCCCTGTATCATGGTTTTTCATTGGTTTTTTCACAGCTTCTACATTATACGCTGTTATTTCATTACCGCTGGATGTAAAAGTAAACTCATGCACATTCACTTCATTATAACCATAGCTTTTAAATTCATTCACTAAATATTCTACTGTTTTAAGCTCTGCCTCTGAACCTGCTGGCCGGGGTCCAATTTCCTCAGACAAATATTGAATATGATGATAAATATTATCGACTTTAATTCTTTTCACAATTTTATTATCAAATGCTTGTTCTGAACCTCCCGGAGCAGCAAAAACGGGTGTTGCCATCATCATGAAGAGTATAAGTAATAAGCTAACGTATTTTAATCTTTTCAATTTATGCACATCCTTTCCATATTTCTAAGAGATTAATATTCTCTTAGAAATATAAAAATCCTCTGAAAATTTCAAAAAACAGGAAGAAAGGAATAGTAGAAAAAATGAATAGTACTTAAGTTGGTACATGATCTGCATTTGTTGCATAGTGAAAACAATGAGAACGTCAAGTTTATCAACGATATGCCTTTTTTGAGGTGATTAGAACCAAACAAAAGGTAATTCTTATTAAAAACTACCATTCTGTTCTAACACGTTCTTATACCAATATTTCATATACTGGTCAAAAACCATACTGGGCTTACCTTTAACAAGCAAAAAATAACAAGAAGGTTTCAAGATCTTCAAAACTTATTTTGCATATGAATATACAAAGATAGATTAAGCGTTTACAATAGTAGTATAAGAACATTCGTTCCTTCATTTTTACTGATTTTGGAAGGAGTGCTTCATTTGGAACTTAGAACTTTATATCAATTTTCTGATTATAATCAAACGGTTTTAAATGAACGCTATCAGGAAGCGTTAAAACAGTTCCCTTATAAGATTGTCATATTAGATGACGATCCGACTGGTATTCAAAAGGTACATGGCGTTCACGTCTATACAAATTGGGAAGAGGAATCAATCTTGGAAGGATTTCAATCAGACAATCAAATGTTTTTTATTTTAACAAATTCTCGAGCTTTCTCTAGGGAAAAAACAGTTCAAGTTCATCAAGACATTATGATTAAGATTGAAAAAATCTCGAATCAATTGAATCAGCCATATATTATCGTAAGTAGAGGAGATTCTACCTTACGTGGACATTTTCCCCTGGAATCGGAAACGATAAATAAGACATTAAGCAAGCCATTCGATGGTGAGTTTATTATTCCCTTTTTTAAAGAGGGTGGAAGGTTTACGATTGAAAACATTCATTATGTAAAAATAAAAGATAAACTTATTCCAGTAGGGGATACAGAATTTGCTCAAGACCGCACATTTGGATTTAAGAGTAGTCATCTTGGGGATTATATTGAAGAAAAATCAAATGGAATCTATAAAAAGGAGAATGTAACATATATTTCTTTGGAAGATTTACGTTCGTTCAACATAGATAAAATTACGAAACAACTTTTACAAGTTAACAATTTTAATAAAATTGTTGTCAATGCGATTTCCGATGATGATTTAAAAGTTTTGTCTATTGCAATTGTTAATGCATTAAAACAAGGAAAACGATTTTTGTTCCGAACAGCTGCATCTTTTACAAAAGTGATTGGAAATATTTCAGATCAAGATCTACTTTCGAAGGAACAAATGATTAATTCAAATAGTGATGGTGGCGGATTGATTATTGTAGGTTCCTACGTCCAAAAAACGACACAACAATTACAGGAATTATTAAAACTTGATTTTGTAAAACCGATTGAATTTAATAGTGACCTCACTTTAAATAATGAAAAATTGGAAGGGGAAATAACAAAGAAAATTAAGGAGTTGGACGAAAGCATTTCAGATGGACAAACATGTGTAATTTTTACGAAGAGAAAACAATTAAAGCTCGCGACTGGCATAGAGGAAAAGCAATTGGCCATATCGGTAAAAATTTCCAAAGGTTTGACAAGAATTATTCGTAGTCTTAGATGCAAACCAAAATATATTATTGCCAAAGGTGGAATAACTTCATCACAAATTGGGACAGATGCATTAAATGTGAGAAAGGCACTCGTATTAGGACAGGCATTACCCGGCATTCCTGTATGGTTAACAGATGAAAATAGTAAGTATCCAAATATGCCTTATATTATTTTCCCTGGAAACGTAGGAGAAGTAACAGATTTAAAGGAATTAGTAGAATTGTTGAGTTAATCCTTCAAAAAAATTTTTTCATCGTTAAAAGATAAAGCTCCTCACGAATCAGATAATGAGGAGCTTTTTATTTTATGAATATAATTAACGTCTATAGTAAAGTACTATATTGTTCGTTTCTATTTTTTGAAAATTCAAACAACAGACTTGATTTTGTTTTTCTTTTATTCTTTCATATACTTATTTTGCCAATTTATTTTTATGGTCATGATTAATTTCAGAATTCATCTGATGATTTTTTTTCATTTTAATTGGCGCGATAAATAATACGACAATTAATACAAGTCCTAGATAACCTATAAGTGGATAGAAGTAAGCAATTAAATCAGTAAATCCGATAAAACTTAATCCAAAGGATACAATCATCACCCCTGCTAATACAGCTCTAAATTTTGGTGTGTCTGTTTCTACAAAACGAGCTACAAATCCGTAGAACATTCCCATTGCTGTACTAAAAATCATTCCAAATATGACAATGGACATGGTAAAGCCTAAAACAGGTGATATAGAATTTACAATTCCAAGGAGTGGTAAGTCTAACGCTGCAACGCTTTCAATTTTTGAGAAGAGAGCAAAATGAATTAATATAATTAGACCTCCAATACCAAGTCCACCGATAAGGCCACCTAAAGCAGCTGTTTTTTGATTTTTTTCCGATCCCCCCATAACAATAGCCATGGAAGCCCCAACTGCAATATTAAAGGAAGCATAGTTAATACCTGAAATAAACCAATTCGGAAGTGAAGTAGGTGTTTCTTTTGCAATGTTATTTAAAGTGGAAAAGGAAGTATCTAAAGTAAATATACAATAGATCGCAACGATAATGACAAATAGAACTAGAAATGGTGTTAGACTACTAATGACTGCAACAACTCGATCAGTATTAAAAAGACCGATAAAAAATACTAGTAACGTCATGATTAATGTCCCAACAAAGTAAGGAAGTCCGAACTGTTGGTGTAAGTTTGAGCCAGCACCGGCGATCATAACAACTCCAATACCGAAAAGAGTTAAAATTAATATATAATCAATGATTGTTCCTACAATCCGACCACTTAATTGATAGATAACACTTTTATGGGAATTTGTTCCTGTTTTACTTCCTAACCAGACTAGTACCATCCCACAATAAGCAAATAAAGCTGCTGAAATAATAGCGCTAAAAATACCCATTATCCCAAAACTAGTAAAATATTGCAAAACTTCTTGGCCTGAAGCAAATCCAGCGCCGACGATTATCCCTATAAAAGCGCTTCCAATTTTTAAGATATCTTTCATCAAGATTCCTCCCCGTTTGACTTCAAATCTCCCTTTTTCAAAATATTTTTTTAGAAAAATAACCCCCTTTGATAATAATATATCAAAAAAGCTGGAAAGATTCATTTATTTAAAAAATAAAAATTAATCTTTCTTATTTGTGGAATTGGACAAATATATATTCTTTATATTTTAATAATAGAAAGGGACATATTATAGAGGAAGATATCTACTTTTTTCCGTTTTTAAGAATGGAGGGGTACTGTTTGAGCCATACATCAAGAAAACAACGATTATATGAAGCACTGAATAGCGAAATTTATAAGTATCCGGAAAAATTAGCAGATTTCCTTGCTGAAGTTTTAGATTGTCCAATAACAATAGAGGATGCAAATCATCATTTAATTTCATATAGCAAACACAATGAAAATATTGATGAAGCGCGACTTTCTACCATTATTCAAAGAAAAGTACCAAATAAAGTAATCGATGGTTTATGGAAAAAAGGGATTATGAAAAAACTATTAGAAAGTGATAAACCCGTTATAATACCAGCAATTCCTAGTGTTGGTTTAGGAAATAGAGTTACTGTTTCTATTCGAGAAAATGATGAAATTTTAGGGTTTATATGGGCACATATAGAGGAAAAAACAATAAGAAACGATGATTTAGAGTTGTTTATTGAAGCTTCAAAATTTGCGAAAAAATATTTTTTATATGTCCGTAATAAAACAGGAAAAAGTAAAAAGCAGTATCGCGATTTTTTTTGGCAGTTGCTTTTGGGTGATTTTAAAGAAGAAAATAAAATTCATGAATTAGCAAAACAATTTGATATGAATTTAAGTGGAAAATTGTCCATTGTTATTATCGATTTTGAAAAAGTAGAATCTGTAACTGACTTGGTAAAAAAACATGCTTTTTATTTAGTGGAAACGCTGAGCAAAGTCAACATTGTTGGCCGTTTCTTTGATCAACATCAGCTCATTTTACTTGTTCAATTAAAAAAAGAAAACGATTCAAAATCTGCTATTCATGAGTATATTCAGACATTTATTGATAGGCTTTGTAATCGACTACAAATCGATCATGTGATAGGAAGTAGTGGATTGATATATGATACTCCATCATCATTACATTATAGCTATAAGCAGGCCAATAAAGTATTAGAGCTGAAAAGGAAATTTCCTAACGAGCTTGAAAATGTTTATTTATATCAAGATCTAGGGATTTATCAATTTCTAGATGATTTATATCGAATTAGAATGAAAGAAAATTATCGAAATGAAGTCATTGAAAAGTTAAAAGAGTATGATGAAGAGAATAATACGGATTTACTAAATTCTTTACGAGTATATTTAAAAAATGATAGTAATGTTAACTTGGCTGCAAAAAAGATTCATGTTCACTCCAATACGATGAACTATCGCTTAAAGAGGATAGCTGAAATATGTGAGATTGATTTAAACGATTCAAGTCTTAAAACGAACTTATATCTTGATTTACTGATTCACAAAGTTTATCACTAATTGTGTAAATTCACAAACCCCCACTCTTAATTTTATTCTTTTAAATAATGAAATTATTTTAGAAAAGAATTATGATTAAAGTGTAAATTCAATTAGAGGAGATGTGGAGAGTATGATTATTGGGGTACCTAAGGAAATAAAAAACAATGAAAATCGTGTTGCTTTAACTCCTGCTGGTGTAGTGAACTTAGTTAATGCTGGTCAAACGGTTATAATAGAATCTGGTGCTGGTTTAGGCAGTAGTTTTTCTGATGATGAATATAGAGCAGCTGGTGCTGAAATAATTGAAAGCGCTTCAGAGGTATGGGCGAAAGCTGATATGATCATGAAGGTTAAAGAACCGCTTGAAGCCGAGTATAAATATTTCCGTAAAGGTTTAATCCTTTTCACATACCTTCATTTAGCAGCTGAACCTGAATTAACAAAAGCGTTAGTTGAAAATGAAGTAACGGCTATTGCATATGAAACAATTACTGTAAATAATACACTTCCTTTGCTTACACCTATGAGTGAAGTTGCCGGTCGTATGGCTGCACAAATCGGTGCACAATTTTTAGAGAAATCAAAAGGCGGTAAAGGCATTTTATTAAGTGGTATACCAGGTGTAAAACGTGGAAAAGTAACCATTATTGGCGGAGGTGTTGTTGGTGAGAATGCGGCTAGAGTAGCGATTGGTTTAGGTGCAGATGTCACGATTATCGACTTGAATCCAGCTCGCCTACGTCAATTGGAAGAAATTTTTGGTAACCAAGTTCAAACATTAATGTCAAATTCTTATAACATTGCAGAAGCTGTGAAGGAATCTGATGTTGTTATCGGTTCAGTATTAATTCCTGGTAGAAGAGCACCAAAACTTGTTACAGAGGAAATGGTTAAGTCTATGCAACCTGGTTCAGTTATCGTGGACGTTGCGATTGACCAAGGTGGAAACTTTGAAACGATCAATGAACCAACTTCACATGATAACCCAATTGAAGTAAAACATGGTGTACTACACTATGCAGTTCCGAATATTCCAGGTTCAGTTCCAAGAACAGCGACTGTTGGTCTAACGAATGTTACAGTACCATATGCTATTCAAATCGCTCAAAAAGGTGTAGAGAAAGCGATTGAAGATATTGCACCAATTAAAACAGGTGTTAATGTCATTGCTGGAAAAGTAACAAATAAAGCTGTAGCAGACGATCTTGGCTATGAATATGTTCCAGTCGATGAAGTAGTTAAATATGCAGTAACAGTTTAAAAAGTGAGGAGGGGCTGTAATCTGGACAGCTCCTCTTTTTTATTCAAAGGGGAGAAGAGCATGAAATTTGGTAGTTATCGGAATGCTTGGGTAGAAATTTCATTAGATGCTATACAATATAATGTAGCTTCATTTAAAAAATATATATCAAATAAGACGAAATTAATGGCGGTAGTAAAAGCTGATGGTTATGGCCATGGTAGTGTAGAAGTAGCAAAAGCCGCGCTTAAAGCTGGAGCGGACTATATTGCTGTTGCCATACTTGATGAAGCCTTAATATTACGAAGGGCAGGAATAGAAACTCCTATTTTAGTACTAGGTTATACTCCTCCTGAGTCCGTAAAAAAAGCAATTGAAAATGAAATAACGTTAACTGTTTTTACTAGCGAAGTAATTGATAAGATCCAAGAGGTAGCTAATAGATTAAAAACAAAAGTTAACATACATGTAAAGATTGATAGCGGAATGCACAGGATCGGGATAAAAGATCCGGAAGATGCATATGCACTTGTGCAAAAGATTGATTCAAATTTTGTTCATATAGAAGGGATTTATACTCATTTTGCAGATGCGGATAACCAAGATGGGACGTATACGAACTATCAATTTAATAAGTTTCTCGAAGTTGTAACATATTTAGAAAATAACGGTGTGTACATTCCCCTTAAACATTGTTGTAACAGCGCAGCGACCATTCAATTCCCCGAAATGCATTTGGATATGGTCCGTGTAGGTGTCAGTCTATATGGTTTATATCCGGAGGAACATTTAGAATCTTTCATTTCTTTACGTCCGGCTATGAGTTTAAAAACAAAACCTGTTTATTTTAAAACGGTTAAAGAAAAGGAACCTATTAGTTACGGATGCACGTTTGTACCGCAAGAAGATGCATTGATTGCAACGATGCCGATTGGATATGCGGATGGTTTATCACGATTGTTATCAAACAAAGGCTATGTTACCTTAAAAAATAAAAAGGCACCGATTGTTGGGCGAATCTGTATGGACCAATCAATGATAGATGTAAGTCATATTCCAAATGTAACAACCGACGATGTAATTACGATTTTTGGAGATCCGAAGGAAGGACATATTCCTATAGGTGAAGTAGCAAAGATCATGAATACCATTCATTATGAAACAGCATGCTTAATCGGACATCGTGTCCCTAGAGTATATTTAGAAAACGGTAACATTATTTCACAAAAAAGCATGTTAATAAGTGTCAGAAATAATTAAAAAAATACTTGTTCATTTGAATAAACTTACTGAAAAAACACTCACGATGAGTGTTTTTTCTAATTTTTTATAGCCCGTATCTATATTTGAATCCGGGCTATTACCAATCGTTGACACAAAATAACACATTCATTTATTATGGGAAAAGGACAATACGTGTTGCAATTTTATGAAAGTTTGGTCAAGATAGGGTACCTACATAACAATATTTAGAATTCACTTATCAGGATGTAGCAGGGAATCTTCATTTGGAAAGCTAAGTAAAACAAGCATTGCTTCCTATAAGTTTTATAGCTGAAAGAATTTTTTTATTAAAGAGAAAATGGAGGATGGAAAAATGAATACACTGATACAGCCAGACGATACATGGCTATTATGGGGGTTTTTAGCAGGCTGGGCAGCTGTTAGTATATATTTAGAGCAAAAATACAAATGGGCTTCCAGAATATCCGGTGCGATTATCGCACTTGTTGGAGCCATGTTATTAGCAAACTTTAATATTATCCCTACGGAATCTCCCGTTTATGATACGGTCTGGGGATATGTAGTACCACTTGCTATACCATTACTGTTGTTTCGTTCTAACATATTCAAAATATGGAAAGAAAGCGGTAGACTACTTTTGATTTTCTTAATCAGTTCAATTGGAACAGTAGCCGGAGCAATTGTAGGATTTTTCGTGCTGAAACAATATATTCCTAGCTTAGATAAGATTACAGCCATGATGACTGGTTCTTATATCGGTGGAAGTGTAAACTTTGCTGCGATGGCTACAAAATTTGAAACGCCAGGTGAACTTGTTTCAGCAACTGTTGTTGCCGATAATTTACTCATGGCAATTTATTTTCTTGTATTGATACTACTTCCAACACTACAATTTTTTCGTAATAAATATCGTACCCCCCATATAGATGAAGTAGAAAGAAGTAACCATTCTGATAAGAACTTAGCTGCTTCATATTGGGAACGTAAGGACATGTCATTATTAGATATCAGTAAAGCAGTTGGTACAGCTTTTGGCATTGTAGCGATATCCTTTACGATTGCTTCGTATTTTGACCATTTGATTCCATCTGGAGAAAACGTAAGTATATTTTTCAATGTATTAAATGGAATATTGGGTGATAACTATTTAATGTTAACGACACTGACGATGCTTCTCGTGACGGTTTTCCCTCGTTATTTTGAAAGTATAAATGGAGCTCAGGAAATTGGGACATATTTAATCTATATTTTCTTTGTCGTTATAGGTGTTCCTGCTTCTCTTCCGTTGATCTTACAAAATGCACCGCTTATATTTGTCTTTGTCACAATCATGGTGTTGATTAATATGATCGTTTCCTTTGGTGTTGGTAAAGTGACGAAATTCTCATTGGAAGAAATTATTCTGGCAAGTAATGCAAATATTGGTGGACCGACAACTGCTGCGGCGATGGCAATTTCAAAAGGATGGACAAAACTTGTTGGACCGATCTTGCTCGTCGGAACATTAGGTTATATTATCGGGAATTATGCGGGTACAGCTATTGGTCTTTGGTTAAAGAACTTTTTATAAGAATTTAATTTCAATCATTTACGTTCTCCTATTTAAAATGAATCATTTGTTTTGACGGACACCAAACATTAAGATACGGTGTCCGTATATTTTTTAAGAGCAGCAAATGACAATCCCCGTTTAAAAGTAAAGTCTTGGTTCATTTACATTTACGTATTCTGAATAAATTTCTCATTATCAAAAAAGTCTTTTTGGATGACGATCAAGCAAAGAACAAGATACTTTCAACATGTAGATCGTTTGAAAACGATTTATTAAATAAAAATAAAGAATTGTATGATCATTTTTAGTGACATTTATAATCGAAATAGAAAGAGGGATACGAAATGGATAATAGAGAGAAAATTTTACTTGTTGAAGATGATGCATCAATTGCCCGTATTTTATGTGACCATCTAAGGAAGGAAGGTTATTTTGTTACTTGGGCCTCGACTGGTAAAGAAGGGTGGGAGGATTTTAAATCAGAGAATTATCAAATTGTACTTATTGATCTCATGTTACCTGAAATGGACGGGTTTACATTATGTAAAACTATTCGACTTGAAAGTGATCTTCCGATATTAATCATCAGCGCGAAAACGGAAGTCGATAGTAAAATTAACGGTCTTGAGTTAGGTGCCGATGATTATATAACAAAACCGTTTCGTCTTGATGAATTAACAGCACGAATAAATGCCCAACTGCGCAGATACAGACGTTATTTAAATACTGATCAGCCAAATATTCATGAATACTTTCATGGTTTAAGAATTGACTTCCGAAATGAGATTGTTTTTTTAAACGGTGAACCGGTTTACTTAACGGCGAAGGAACTCGAACTATTGTTTCTTTTAGCAAAAAATCCTTTTAAGACCTTTAGCAAGTCAGAATTGTATGAGCATGTTTGGCAACAGGAGGACATCGATGGCAATAACACGGTTACAGTTCATGTGAAAGGTTTACGGACAAAAATAAAAGATGAAGCAAAAACAGCAAAGTTTATCCAGACGGTGTGGGGTGTCGGATATCGCTTTATTGGAGAAAGAAAAAGATGAAGATTAAACCATGGCTTATGATTAGCTATCTTGTTGTTATGATCTTACCTATAATCGTCCTTTATTTTTTCTATATAAGTTTATTACATTTTGATGAAAAACGTGATTTTAAAGAATATATGGAAGCAATGGATAAAGTAACCAAGTTAGATTCAATTTTATCTAATCCCTCTTATTACCAGGTACAAGATGTAGAAAACTATCGAGAATTACAAGACATAGTTGACTCATCTATGAACATTAAGTTGTATCGTGACGATGGCTTAAAGCTATATTCAACAATTGATAACACCGGTGTTGAAATCTATTCTGTTCACCGACGAAATTTTACTTATCAAGATTTAAACGTTTTAAAAAAGGATTACCGTACGTACACATACAAGAAGCCGGTTTTTAATGAAGATAATCTGATTGGGATTTATGAGATTACAATGACTCGTGATATTTGGTTAGAGGGTGTTCAAAATCGGACATTGATTCTCGGTGGATGTCTAGTCATAACTTTCATGGTCATTTATGGGTGTGTGATAATTCTCTTAAATCGTAAATTGAATCGACCGTTACACCTATTAAAAGAAGAAATGAATGCTTTTGCAAAAGGAAAAAGTAGGAGAATAAAACTACCTCAAACGAAAGATGAAATTGGAGAGTTAATGGCTCATTTTTCAAAAATGCGGGAAGAAATTGAAGCAAAGAATAAGGAAATTAAAAAGCAACAACAGGAAAAAGAATATATCATCGCTGCTTTATCCCATGATTTAAAAACCCCGCTAACAGCGATACGTGCTTATTTTGAAGCGATAAGTAGAAGTCAAGAATTGTCGGATCAAGAAATGGAAGTATATCGTGCTATTATTTTTGAAAAATTGGATTACATGAAAGAGATGGTCGATGATTTAAATGTATTTACAAAGTTAAAATCGACTGCGAAAAAAATTGAATTTGTTGACGTTGATGGGGAAGAGTTTTTCGATATGTTATTGGGGGGATATGAAGGAACCTGTCGTGAAAGAGGGATCAACTTAACTGTCGAACAAAATGTGTCCGCTCATATTTCAGTTAATGTTAAACAAATGATTCGAGTGGTTGATAATTTAATGTCCAATGCGATTCGTTATACAGATAAAGGAAAAAATATATGGCTCGCTGCAATTTCACAATCAAACCCGCTACCGACATGGATATTTGCACCTTTTATTTGGGAACTTGAATCCTGGCGGAAAAATGGAACCATCATTCTCATTCAAAATGAAGGAAAGGAAATTTCAAAAAAAGACTTAGATAATGTATTCGAACCCTTTGTCCAACTTGAAGAAGCCAGAGGGCAAGGCGGGACTTCGGGGCTCGGGTTAAGTATTGCAAAGATGATTATGGAACAACATGGAGGAAAAATAAAATTATGGTCACATCCAAACTATGGTACACTCGCGGCATGTTGGTTAAAGGAAGGGTGAATTATAAATGAATTTACAAAAAATAATTCTCATTTTGTTTGTAAGTGTTGGAATTTTACTAACAGGCTGTTCGGAGGAATCCACTTTGCGAACAGATGAAATCATTGAGAAAGTACTAGCGGAAGATCAAAATTTTCAATCGTATTATGCAGAAGCCGAACTAAAAACATATGAAAATAACGAACTAATTGAGCATAGTATTATGGAAGAAAAGAGAAGTGGAGAAAAGGTAAAAGTGATTATGAAAAACGTACAGACAGGTGGGGAAGAAATTTTAATAAATGATGGTAAAACGATGACTGCTTATGACAAAATAGAAAATAAGGCAATGATTGTAAATGATATAGAAACTTTGGAAATACCGAATCGAAGTCCTAAAGAAAATGTTATTACCTTATTAGAAAATTTAAAAGGGAGTCATGAATATGAGTATCTTGGTGAAGAAAAAGTGAATGATTTCCATACGCACCACATAAAACTAAAGGCAAAGGAGAAAAACTCATTATATGGAGAAATAGAGCTTTGGATTGATAAAAAAACATGGTTTATAGTAAAAAGTATTAATACAAGTGGAAGTATTCGCGTGGAGAGTGTATATTCAGTCATTGATACGACACCAAAATTTTCCGACAATACATTTATCATATCTTTACCAGACGATGTAAAAATTATGAATCTAGAAGCTGAATTAAATGAAACGGAAGGAACAATTGAAGAAGCCGAGGAAAAATTAGGTCAGTCATTTCTAGTATTGAATGAGGAAAATGTAAAATTAGATAAAGTTGATATTACCAAAAGGGGTGGAGACATCAATCAATCTGAAATTACTCTCACGTATATATATGAAGATGACATTTCAGAAATCAGTCTTTCTATATTTCCAACGCCTGAAGAAGACGAGTATGCAATCAATCATAATATGAAGATTCGTGGTCAAAATGCGGAATATATGAAAGAAATTAATGCATATACTTGGGATGAAGAAGGTCTTCGATACACTCTTATTATTGAGGAAATCGGCTCCACTTTTTCTGAGGAAAAAGTTATTAAATTAACAGAAGGAATGGTGAAAAGTTCATAGGTATGGAAACGTAAGGGCGGATATCAAGTCCATTTTTTTCAAGTAGAAATATAGCCACTTCCTTTTTTAGAAAACCACAAAAATTGAATGATCAATATTTGTGGTTTTTCTTTTTTGTAAAAAGCGCTGCTATTTGCGGAGTCTAATTTGTCAGTCCTTTTTATAAAATCTTAAAAAACATGAAACTTTTTCATTTGTAAATACGTTAAAATATTATCAGTTGTTGATAAAGGGGAGGAATAAGATTGAGTATTTTAACAAGATTTAAAGATATTATGGCTAGCAATATACATTCGTTATTGGATAAGGCGGAAAATCCAGAAAAAATGATTGACCAGTATCTTCGAAATCTAAATCGTGATTTAGGGAAAGTGAAGTCCGAAACCGCTTCGGTTATGGCTGAAGAACGACGGACAAAACGTGAATTAGATGAATGTCGACAGGATATACAAAAAATGGAAAACTATGCTATTAAGGCACTCGAAGCAGGTAATGAAGGAGACGCTAGGAAATTCCTCGAGCGGAAAAATCAATTAACGGCAAAGGAAACCCAACTTCAACAAATGTATGATATCGCAGCAAATAATGCTTCACAAATGCGACAAATGCACGATAAACTTGTATCCGATATTGCTGAATTAGAATCGAAACGAAAAATGTTAAAAGCAAAATGGGCTGTTGCAAAAACAAAAGAAAGAATGAATAAAATTGGTGATTCTACTGAAGACGCGAAAAGTTCCCTTTCTGCTTTTAATCGTATGGAGGATAAAATTAACACTGCCTTAGATCAAGCCAATGCAATGGCCGAATTGAATGCAGAACCAAAAGACGATGTTGAAGATTTAATGAGCAAATATGATAGCAACCCATCTAGTTCAAGTGTTGATGCTGAATTAGAAGCTTTAAAAGCGCGGTTAGATAAGCTCCATTCAAGAAATAAAATGCAAGTTATAGCGTAATTGGAGGTGACAGGTTGCGTGGTCATCCATTATAAATGTCCAAACTGTGGTAATGACATGGCCTATGACAGTGAGTCTGGAACATTATTATGTGAGGCTTGTGGTACGAAAGAAACGATTGAAACGCTACCAGAAGAAAACATTACAACTACTTTTTCTGAGGAAGAAGCGAGAGAATATAATTGTGAAAATTGTGGTGCCGTCCTTTTAACCGATGCCGACACAGTGGCGACAAAGTGCAGTTTTTGCGGGGCAGGTGTTGTCCTTTCTGACCGTGTTTCGGGAACATTAGCACCGAGTTTAGTGATTCCTTTCACTATTAGTAAAGATGAGGCCGTTCAAGCATTTAAAAAATGGTGTCGAAACGGATTGCTCACACCAAAAGGTTTCATGAGTGCTGATAGGGTAAAAAGTATTACCGGTATGTATGTACCGTTCTGGTTATATGACATAAATAGCCGAGTAAAGGTTTCTGGTACAGCAACAAAGGTAAGGACATATTCCCATGGGGATTATATTTATACGGAAACAAAGTACTATGATATTTTTCGTGATATAAACCTTGATTATCTGAAAGTTCCTGTAGATGCTTCAGCAAAGATGAATGATGAGTTAATGGACAAATTAGAGCCCTTCCCATACGATCAATTAAAAGAATTTAAAACACCTTATTTAGCAGGGTTTATTGCTGAAAAATACAATTACACCGACCAAGAATTATTGCCTCGAGTAAACGAGAAAATTGATAGTTTTATAGAAGATTATATTCGTTCAACGGTTAGAGAGTATGAAACAGTGAATTACCGGTATAAAGATATCGATACGAAAAAGTTGAAAAGCTATTATGTTTTATTACCAGTTTGGATGGTTGTTTATGACTACGAAAAATCAGAATATACATTTGCGATGAATGGAAACACAGGGAAAGTCGTTGGAAAACCACCAATTAGTTGGGGAAAGGTTGCCAGTTGGTTTGGTGGCGTATCGGTGGCATCATTGTTTGTCTTTCGTATTATAACCCTCATTATGGGGGGTGGCTTTTTATAAAAATGAAAAAAGTTTACATTTATTTCATGGCAATCATTATGTTTACTTTTATTTGCTTTATTCCTTTTTTTGAACAGGTCAAAGCTATTGACCGTAAAGTATATGATGAAGCAGGTATTCTCAGTCATCGTGAAGTTGCTGAACTAGAATCGTTAGCGACAGAGCTAGGTGAAAAGTGGGATACGGACTTTCTTATATTAACGACGAATGAAACGAACGGTCTATATATAAAAGATTATATGGCTAATTTTTATGATGAAAAAATTGATGAACAAGGATTATCAAAATGGAATGCCACTATATTATCTCTAGATATGAAACATCGTGATGTTTATTTGTCAGCCTTTTATAAAGGAAAACTATATATCGATGAAAAACGTATCGATCAAATATTAGATGAGGTTACGCCCTATTTATCAAACGGAAATTATTATGAAGCTTTTAGAGAATATCTTTATCAAGTAAATGACTATATGGGGCGTGAGCCTGCAAAATGGTATTTACAGTGGTGGTTTCAAATACTTGTATCATTAGGAATTGGTGCGATTGTTGTCGTCGGATTAGCCTTAAATGTAGGTGGGCGTGTCACCGTTACGTCACGAACATACTTAGATACGAAGAAATCACGGGTTCTACAGGAAAAAGATCGATATATTCGTACAGTAGTCACAAAACAAAAGAAACCGTCACAAAAAAGTAGTGGCAGTGGCGGCGGTACAACTCCGGGTGGACATTCCTTTAGTGGTGGAGGTCGCAAGTTTTAATTGTTAAAGATTTACGATATGGGATCAATTTTCAAATGTTGAGTACTCAATTATGATAGAAAGGAACGAAAGTGATGGCGTTTTTTAAAAACCAATTTGCAAATGTTGTAGAATGGGAAGAATTTCGCGATGATATGATTTTTTGGAAATGGGCAAATAAAGAAATTAAAAAAGGAAGTAAATTAGTTATTCGTCCTGGCCAAGATGCCATTTTTATAAATAATGGGAAAATTGAAGGGATATTTACCGATGAAGGAGAGTATAAAATCGAATCGGAAATTATTCCATTTCTGTCAACTTTGAAAGGATTCAAATTCGGTTTTAATAGTGGAATGCGTGTTGAAGTATTATTCGTGAATACGAAAGAATTTACTGTCAAATGGGGTACAAAAAATCCGATTAATATTCCTACCCTTGGAATGCCTGGCGGAATGCCGATTCGGGCAAATGGTACTTTTCAATTTAAAGTAAATGACTATATTGCCTTAATTGATAAAGTGGCAGGGGTGCGTAGTAGTTATTTAGTTGAAGATGTAAAAATCAGGATTACAGCCATTTTAGATCAATTGTTAATGAAGTGGATAACTAAAGAAGGAAAAGATATGTTTAACTTGCAAGCGAATGCTTACGAAATTGCGAAAGGAATTCGCGAAGATTTAGATATGCAAGTAATGGACGATGGATTTACGATTACTCGATTTAATATTATGAGCTTCAACTATCCGAAAGAAATCCAAGATATGGTTACGAAAAATGCTTCCTTTGGTATGGTCGGCGATATGAATAAATATAAGCAAGTTTCTATCATAGATGGAATGTCGAGTGGGAAAATGCAAGGAAGTGGTGCAGCATCGGATATGACCAGTGCCATGTTGGGAATGCAAATGGCGAAAGAAATGATGAAAGATATGGATGAAAAAGAAAACGATCCATCATCAAAGGTTGCATCAAGTCAGCCACAACAAACAGAAGGTACGAAAAAACCAAACTTTTGTCCGAACTGCGGTGAAAAAAATACGGGTTCCAACTTCTGCCCAAACTGCGGTCAAAAATTATAACAAAAAGAGCGTTCAAGCGCTCTTTTTTGCTATTTAATTTTACAAAATTTAACATATACTTCCGTTTGCACTCATATTCAAATGGGATGAAACATGATAAATAAATACAAGCGAGCATTTTATGGAGATGATAAAAATATAATTGATAAAATAATCGATGGGATAACTTATTTTTTACATCACACGAGTTACGGTACAGCATCTAAAGTAAGGAAGTATTTTTGCGAATAATAATTTTATTGTTATATGTGTCAAAGTTAAGTTCAATTGCTTTTGGAATCAACGATGATCGTAAAGGGAAATAGAAAAAAGGAGTTTATTAAGATGCGAAAAGTATTAATGAGAATGTTGGAAGAGCGAGAAGACGAAATGATAAAAATAAGACGGCACCTTCATGAATATCCAGAACTCTCTTTTAAAGAAGAAAAAACGGCAAAGTTTATAACTGATTTTTATCAAGGAAAAGATGTTGAAATTGAAACGAATGTAGGAAACGGTTATGGAATAATAGTTACAATTAAAGGTAGGGGAGAGGGAAAAACCATTGGCTTACGGGCAGATTTTGATGCCCTGCCAATTACAGAAGAAGTAGATGTTCCGTATAAGTCGAAAAATGAAGGGGTCATGCATACATGTGGTCATGATGCCCATACTGCCTATTTGATGGTATCGGTTTAATGGGACAATCAAAATCATTCATCAGCACGCGGAGGAAGAACCACCAGGAGGTGCAAAAAGTATAGTCGAGTCAGGAAAATTAGATGATTTGGATGTCATTTTTGGTATTCATGTTTTGCCAATGGCCCCTGCAGGAACTGTCGGCTATCATAGTGGTTATTCTTTTAACGGTCGGACATATTTTCGATTAAAAGTTCAAGGGAAAGGTGGCCATGGGTCATCTCCTCATACTGCTAATGATGCCATCGTAGCCGGTGCTTATTTTGTAACAGCTGTACAAACGGTTGTTAGTCGACGGGTCAATCCAGTCTCCGCAGGTGTAGTTACGATCGGTTCCTTTGATGGGAAAGGCAGTTTTAACGTTATTAAAGATAATATTGAAATTGAAGGTGATATTCGTTATTCGGACAAGGATA
>SMEZ01000096.1_pt1 | contig 41644 bp, 38 predicted proteins | sample 2456351 | NCBI WGS metagenome assembly SMEZ01 (sample SAMN10132605, study PRJNA489261) | soil metagenome | isolation source: day120 antibiotic-loamy sand soil ammended with composted manure from dairy... | place: USA | collected 2015-04-01 | reverse complement strand
GCTCCCGGCTCGACGCCCCGCCCGAGGAGAACGAGGCGATGGCCGTGCTCCGGTGGATCTCCATGATCACGGGTACGGACCGGGACTGGAGCGCGCTGCCGTTCCTGCGCGAGCACTGGGACGGACCGATCATGCTCAAAGGAATCCAGCACGTCGACGACGCCCGACGTGCGGCCGAGGCCGGGGTCGACGGCATCGTCGTGTCCAATCACGGTGGTCGACAGGTGGACGGCGCGGCCGCGTCGTTGGACATGCTGCCGCAGATCGCCGCCGCCGTGGGCGATCGGCTGGAGGTGTTGTTCGACTCGGGCGTGCGTACCGGGTCCGATGTGGTGAAGGCACTCGCCCTGGGCGCGAAGGCCGTACTCGTGGGGCGGCCGTATGTCTACGGACTCGCGCTCGGAGGGGAACAGGGGGTGCGTCACGTGATGCGCAGCCTGCTCGCCGACCTCGACCTCACGTTGGGACTGTCGGGACACCGCGGTGTGAGCGCTCTCGGTCCGGAGGCCCTGGTGCGGGGGCAATGAATACCCGGCCCTTTCCGCGGACCGATGAGGGCGCCGACCAGCACCGCGGCCGACTCATGGTGACCTAACGCAATCGGCATGTGAGCGGGGACACGTGTTCGGTCCGCGTGAGGCGGTACCGAAAACAGGTGGCCTGGCCTTGTGGGGCCCCGGTTAAGCTGGAGGTCGTATGTCTTCCTCCCGTACGTCGCCTTCCATCGACGAGCTGCGTTCCCGCCTGTCCGGGCTCATGGTGCGTGACGCGCACCGGATGCGCCGTCGGCTGGACGGGCTCCGCAAGGCCCGCCGACAGCCGAGAACCGACATCCTGACGAGCATCGCCACCGACATCGACAAGGCCGAGGAGCGGGTTCGGCGCCGTCGGGAGTCGGTTCCCGAGCTGACGTACCCGGAGGAACTGCCCGTCAGCCAACGCAAGGACGACCTTGCGGAGGTGATCCGTGACAACCAGGTGGTGATCGTCGCGGGGGAGACGGGATCGGGCAAGACGACACAGCTACCCAAGATCTGCCTCGAACTGGGTCTCGGGGTGCGCGGGCAGATCGGACACACCCAGCCGCGCAGGATCGCCGCTCGGACGGTGGCCGAACGCATCGCGGCCGAACTCAAGACCGACCTCGGCACGATCGTCGGTTACAAGGTGCGGTTCACCGACACCTCCGGTGACGACACCTTGGTCAAACTCATGACCGACGGCATCCTGCTCGCCGAGATCCAGCACGACCGGCTGCTACGCCAGTACGACACGATCATCATCGACGAGGCGCACGAGCGCAGTCTCAACATCGACTTCCTGCTCGGCTACCTCAAACGCATCCTGCCGCGCAGACCCGACCTCAAGGTGATCCGCTGGTGCAGGCGGACGAGGAACGTCTGATCGTGGAGGTCTCCGGACGCACCTACCCGGTCGAGGTGCGCTACCGGCCCATCGTGGACCCCGACGATCCCGACGCCGACCCCGACCGCGACCAGGTGCAGGCCATCTGCGACGCGGTCACCGAGTTGCGGGCCGAAGGCCCCGGCGACATCCTCGTGTTCCTCTCCGGTGAGCGGGAGATCCGGGACGCCCATGAGGCACTGGCCGCGATGGAGTTGCCGAACACCGAGATCCTGCCGCTGTACGCGCGGTTGTCGGCCGCCGACCAACACCGCGTCTTTCAGCCGCATCGCGGGCGTCGGATCGTGCTGGCCACCAACGTGGCCGAGACGTCGTTGACGGTTCCGGGTATCAAGTACGTCATCGACACGGGCACGGCTCGTATCTCACGCTACAGCCACCGCACGAAGGTTCAGCGGCTTCCCATCGAGCCGATCTCGCAGGCGTCGGCGAACCAGCGCAAAGGCCGTTGCGGTCGTACCTCCGACGGCATCTGCATCCGGCTGTATTCGGAGGAGGACTTCGAGTCCCGCCCGGAGTTCACCGACCCCGAGATCCTGCGTACCAACCTGGCCTCGGTGATCCTGCAGATGATCTCGTTGGGGCTCGGGGACATCGGCGCGTTCCCGTTCGTGGACCCACCGGACCGCAGGCAGATCACCGCCGGGGTCCAGCTGCTGACCGAACTCGGTGCGCTCGACGAATCGGGCAAGGGCCTGACGCCCGTGGGACGACAGTTGGCGCAGCTGCCCGTCGACCCCCGGATGGGGCGGATGATCGTGGAGGCGGCGAGGAACGGCTGCGTGCGTGAGGTGATGGTCATCGCCGCCGCACTGTCCATCCAAGACCCCCGGGAACGTCCCGCGGAGAAGCAGGAGCACGCCGATCAGTTGCATGCCCGCTTCCGGGACCCGAACTCCGACTTTTTGGCCTACCTCAACCTGTGGAACTACCTCCGGGAACAACAGAAGGCGCTGTCCAACAACCAGTTCCGCAAGCTGTGCCGGGCCGAATACCTCAACTACCTGCGCATCCGCGAATGGCAGGACGTCCACAGCCAGCTCCGGCAACTGGTCAAACAGCTCGGGTTCACATTGAACAGCGTTCCCGCCGACTCCCAGCGCATCCATACGTCACTGCTGGCCGGGCTGTTGTCCCACGTCGGTCTCAAGGACCCGGCGAAGGGTGATTACCTCGGCGCCCGAGGGACCCGGTTCGCGGTGTTCCCCGGTTCGGCGCTGTTCAAGAAGCAGCCGCGGTGGGTCGCGTCGGCCGAGATCGTGGAGACCTCGCGGCTGTGGGCGCGCGTCAACGCCCGAGTGGAGCCGGAGTGGATCGAGCCGCTGGCCCAGCACTTGGTCAAACGCACGTACTCGGAACCGCACTGGGAACGTAAGCGCGGTGCCGTGATGGCGTACGAACGGGTCACCCTCTACGGCATCCCGCTCGTGGTCGGTCGCAAGGTCAACTACGGTCGGATCGACCCGGAGACGTCGCGGGAGCTGTTCATCCGACACGCCCTCGTCGAGGGTGACTGGGACACCGACCACCGTTTCTTCCACGACAACCGCGCGCTGCTGGACGAGGTGGCCGACCTCGAGAACCGCGCCCGTCGCCGTGACATCGTGGTCGACGACCAGACGCTGTTCGACTTCTACGACGAGCGCATCGGTGACGAGGTGGTCTCGGCTCGGCACTTCGACACCTGGTGGAAGAAGACGCGGCGAACGCAGCCCGACCTACTCAACTTCGAGAAGGCCATGCTCGTCACCGCGAACGCCGAGGACGTGCGCGAGGCCGACTATCCCGACACGTGGCAACAGGGGTCCCTGCGGTTCGCGTTGACCTACCAGTTCGAGCCGGGGGCGGACGCCGACGGCGTGACCGTCCACATCCCCCTCGCGGTGCTCAACCAGGTCAGTGGCGAGGGTTTCGAATGGCAGGTGCCCGGTCTCCGCGAGGAACTCGTGACGGCGCTGATCAAATCGTTGCCCAAGCCGTTGCGACGGCAGCTCGTGCCCGCGCCCGACACGGCCCGGCAGGTGTTGGCCGCCGTCAGTCCGTCCGACGGTCCGCTGCTCGACGTGTTGAGTCGGGAGTTGCAACGCTTGCGTGGGGTGACGATCCCCCGGGAGGAGTGGCAGTGGTCGGCTGTGCCGGACTACCTGCGGATGACTTTCCGGGTGGTGGATGAGCGGGACCGCACGGTGGCCGAGGGCAAGGACCTGGAGGCCCTGCGGGAGCGGCTCGTCGACCGGTTGCGCCAGACCATCTCGGCCGCCGCCGACGAGCTGGAACGGTCCGGTCTGCGCACGCCGGAGTTCGGTACGTTGCCCAAGGAGTTCTCGGCCCGGCGCCGCGGTCACGAGGTGAAGGCGTATCCGGCCTTGGTCGACGAGGGCGACAGCGTGGCGGTGCGCATGATGGACACGCCACAGCAGCAGCGTGCCGCGATGTGGCGGGGCACGCGCCGACTGTTGCGGCTGAACGTGCCGTCACCGGCCAAATACATCAACCGGAACCTGCCCAATCAGGCGAAACTCGTGCTGACCCGCAATCCGCACGGTGGGGTGGCCGCGTTGGTGGACGACTGTGTGAACTGCGCGGTGGACAAGTTGATGGCCGACGCGGGCGGGCCGGCGTGGGACGAGCAGGGTTTCGCCGCGTTGCAGGAGCGGGTGCGGGCAGGTCTCAACGGGACCACGCTCACCGTGCTGCGGACGGTGGAGGAGATCCTGCGTGCGGTGCACGACGTGGAGGCCCGGCTGGAGTCCATGCGCGGGGATGCGTTGGCCGAGTCCCTGGCCGACATCCGTGCGCATCTGTCGGGGCTCGTGCACGCCGGATTCGTCACCAAGACCGGTTTCGACCGCCTCGGAGACCTGGTGCGGTACGTGCGTGGCATCGAACGCAGGCTCGACAAGCTGCCCACCGACCCGGCGCGTGATGTGCAGCGGCTCCGCGACATCGCATGGTTGCAGGAGGAATACCGAGCGGTGGTGGACGCCCTGCCGCCTCGGGTCGAACCGAGCCCGCAGCTGGCCGAGATCCCCTGGATGATCGAGGAACTGCGGATCAGTTTCTTCGCCCAAACCCTGGGCACGGCCTATCCGGTCTCGATGAAACGGGTTCTGAAGGCGTTGGACGCCGCCGCTCCCTAGCCACCGTGTCCGCAGTCTGTGCAGTCGTGTCCGCAGGTTACGTAGTCGTGTCCGCAGACTGCGGTGGCGTGTTCGGTGTTTCGGGATGTCGACGCCGGTTCCGGGCATCCAACACACACCGAGAAGCGGCCCCGCGTACCGAAAGAGCTCATTTGGCGTCGGCGTAGACGGCCACCGCCTTGGCGGGCATGGGAAACCGCACGGGGCACGACGGGCCGAAGACCAACGTGGTCGCCTCTGTCGCGGAGTCGGCCAGGCATCCCTGCACCTGACCGGCGAGTTCGGTCGGGCAGTGCACGAGCACCTCGTCGTGTTGGAAGAACACCAGATGCGCGGGTGCGGGCAGCCGTCGTCGTAGCGTGGCCAGGAGTACGGCCGTCCAATCGGCGGCACTGGCCTGTACCACGAAGTTCCGGGTGAATCGTCCCCAGTCCCGGGCGGCGCGACGGGCGGAGTTCTCGTCGCCGCTGCCGCCCGTGAGCGTGCGCCATGCCTCGGGCGGTGGGGGTGATGTCCGTCCGAGGCGGGACCGGACGAGCCCTCCCCGTTCCCCTTCCCGGGCAGCATGCTCCACAAAGGACACCGCGTGTGGGAAACGCCGCCGCAGCAACGACAGCAGCGGGGCCGCCTCGCCGGAAGTCCCGCCGTACATCGCCGACAACATCGCGATCTTCGCGCGGGCGCGATCGTCCTCGATCGGGGTTCGACCGAACAAGGTGTGCGCCAGGCTGGTGTAAAGGTCGGCGTCCGCCGAGACCTCGGCCAGTCTGCGGTCGCCGGACAGCGCGGCGAGCACCCGTGGTTCGAGCTGTGCCGCGTCGGCCACCACCAACGTCCAACCGGGATCGGCGCGAACACAGCCACGCAGCAGTTTCGGGATCTGCAGTGCCGCTCCGCCGCGGCTGGCCCAGCGGCCCGAGACCACCCCGCCGACGACGTACACGGGACGGAACCGGCCGTCACGCACCCACTGGTCCAGCCATGCCCAGCCGTGGGCGGAATGCAGCCGGGCGAGTTCCTTGTACTCCAGCAAGGGTGCGATCGCGGGGTGGTCGACGTGGCGTAGTACGTGCGCCCGCGTCGACGGCACGTCGACACCGTCCCGTCGCAGTGCCCGCACGATGCTGCCGGGGTGATCCGGGTTCACCGTAGGGTCGTTGAACGCGGCGGTGATGCGTTCGGCGAGTTCGGCGAGTTTGGGTGGTCGTTGTCCGGCGGGGGGTCGGGGGCCGAGCAATGTCGTGAGCAGGTCCCGATGGGCGTCGGCGCACCACGGTAGGCCGTCGGCGGACATCTCGGTGGCGGCGAGCGCGCTGGCGGACTCGGCCGCGATGAGCAGCCGCAGGCGTTCCGGATGCGTTTGTTCCCGAAGTCGTCGTTCCTGGTCGGCGAGTACCGTTTCCGCCGCGTCCCGTGGATCGACCCCCGGTGGTAGGCCGGACCGATGTAGTTCGAACAGCGTGGGTTCCTCGTCAGGTTCGCGATGTTCGGTGCCTGGGTCGGCGGGCGGAGGGAGTCCCCGCGCGCGTGCATAGGCCGCCCCGAGTCCTCGGGGCTCGTCGTGTCGTCCGGCGTGGGCCAGAAGCAGGTATTCGGTCAGTGCCAGGTCGATGCAGCGCCCCACTCGCACGTCGCGGGCGACGAGCGGCGGGTAGTCGCGTTCGACCGAGGGGAAGACCCAGCGTGGGGCGTACCTGCGTTCCCAGATGCCGACGAGTTCGGCCGCCGCATCGGGGTCGAGATCCGTGTGGGAGTACTCGGCGGAAAGCGATGCGGGTGGCCGGAGTAGGTATCGGCCGTCGGGCTGTCGCGCCACGATGATGCGCACGAGCAGACATTGTGGGGGTGACCACCGACGTTTTCGGCTCGACTCCGTAACCTACTTGCGGGTAGGTTTGGCTCGGTGCGTGGCTGAGGAGGTGCGCGATGGGACGGCCGACCGTGGCCGGTGTGATGAGTCGTGCGGTGGAGGCAGTACGCAGCCTCGCGGTGTTGTATCGCGCGGGACTGGCCCCGATACCCCGTCTCGACGAGGGTATTCGGTCGATCATCAGCACTCGGCGCTACGGTCCGCTGGCCGGTTCGGTCAAGATCGCCGCCCGCCGTGATCCCCATTCGGTCGGACTCGTCGACGAGCGCGGATCACTGACGTACACACAGCTCGACCTGCGCTCCAACGCTCTTGCGCGGGCATGGGCCGCACGCGGTGTGCGGCCGGGCACCACCGTCGCCGTGCTGTGCCGCGACCACCGTGGACTCGTCCTCGCCCTCCTTGCGGCGGGCAAACTGGGTGCGCCCGTACTCCTGCTCAACACCGGATTCGCCAAGCCCCAGCTCACCGATGTCGCCGCCCGGGAGAAGGTACGCGTCCTCGTGCACGACGAGGAGTTCACCGACCTGCTCGGCGACATCGCGGGAGTCGACCGGTACCTCGCGTGGACGGACTCCACCCCGCCCGCCGACGTGCCGACGCTCGACGACATCATCGCGGGCAGCGACGACCATCCGCTTCCGGCCCCACCGAAACCCGGTGGTCTCGTGCTGCTCACCAGCGGCACCACCGGAACACCGAAAGGCGCTCCTCGGCCGAAGGTCTCGCCGTTCGACTCCGCCCAGTTCCTCGATCGCATCCCACTGCGTGTCGGTGAGGCCACCTTCATGGGCGCCCCACTGTTCCACGCCACCGGGATCTCCCAGTTCATCTTGTCGTGCGCGCTCGGCTGCACCGTGGTGGTGCGGAGGAAATTCGACCCCGAGGCCACCTTGCGCGGGGTCGCCGAGCATCGGTGTACGGCGTTGGTGCTGGTGCCCACGATGCTGCAGCGCATTCTCGACCTCGGGCCTGAGGTGATCGGACGGTACGACACCTCGAGTCTGCGCATCATCTTCGTCGCGGGGTCCGCGCTTGCGCCCGAGGTCGGCAACCGGGCCACGGAACTCTTCGGAGACGTGATCCACAATTTGTACGGTTCCACGGAGGTCGCCGTCGCGACCGTGGCCACGCCGGAGGATTGGAAGCGAGCGCCAGGCACGGTGGGCAAACCCCCGGTCGGTTGCCGGGTCGAGCTCTACGACGAGCACGGTCGGCGCATCACCAGGCCGTACGTCACGGGAAGGGTGTTCGTCGGCAGTGGACTCGCGTTCGAGGGGTACACCGACGGCAGGACCAAGGAGACGATCAACGGCCTGCTCGCCACCGGCGACGTCGGTCATTTCGACGCCGACGGGCTGCTGTTCATCGACGGCCGGGACGACGAGATGATCGTCTCGGGTGGGGAGAACGTCTATCCCGTCGAGGTGGAGAACGTGCTCGTCGAGCATCCCGACGTGCGGGAGGCCGCGGTGATCGGAGTGCCCGACGACGAGTTCGGTCAGCGGCTCAAGGCGTTCGTCGTGGTCAAGGAGGGGGCCGAGTTGGACGCCGACGCCGTACGGGAGCACGTGAGGAACAATCTGGCCCGGTACAAGGTCCCGCGGGATGTCGAGTTCCTGGACCAGCTCCCACGTAACGCCACCGGCAAAGTCCTGCGCAACAGTCTTGAGTAGTCGAATCCGCATCGGGTGGTCCGTACCCTACGCGAACTGCGGACACGACTACGCGAACTGCGGACACGACTACGTGGGCTGCGGACACGACCGCCGGAACGGTGTCACAAGAGGTGGCGGCGGGACGCCGCGCCGCGTGGGCGGGGCGGGGGCAGCAGGCTGAGCAGTGAGCCCGTGGGTACGTCCAGGATCTGTTCCAAGGCGAGGATGGCCCGGAGGGACTGCTGTCGTTCGGGCTGACGTTTGCCGGATTGCCAGTAGCTCAGGGCGGTGACGCTGACGGGCACCCCGCGTTCTTGCAGTCGGATCTGGATGCGGTCGAGGCTCAGACCACTCGAGGAGATCGCTGACCGAAGCGCCTCGGAGAACTTCGTTGCGCCACTCATCGTGTCCCCCCGTGTCGTGTGCATAACGATATGGGAACACATTAGCAGCACGTGTAACGCCTGGTGATGGGCCCATTCGGCAGGTGTTAGTCCAAACGGGCTAGTGGTCGCTCGGACGAATGGTTCAGAACTGGTAAATGTGAATCATTGCCCAACCGCCACCCTCGGCGTTCTGATGTTCACAACACGTTGTCGGGGACACGGAAGGAAACCGATGGGCACATCCAGGAAGACCACGCGGTCGGCGCTCACGGGCGTTGTCGCGATGGGTGTGACGGGATTGTTCGCCGCAGGGGTGGCTCCCGCGCAGGCCGAGGTGGGGCAGGTTCTCCATGCCGGCTCGGCACATGCTGTCGACGGCAGCTACATCGTCGTGTTGAAGGACGAGGCGCAGGGTGCCGTGCTGTCGAGCTCGGTGACGGTGCAGGCGCAGTCCCTGGCCGCCGACTACGGCGTCCAGGTGCAGCGGACCTTCGACACCGCACTCAACGGATTCACGATCAAGGCCGACGCGGCGGCGGCGAAGCGGCTGGCGGCCGACGACGCCGTGGAGTTCGTCAGCCAGAACCAGCGCTTCCACATCGCGGACGCGCCGGGGGCGCAGGCGACGGCGTCGTGGGGACTTGACCGCATCGACCAGCGCGACCTGCCGCTGGACGACTCCTACACGCCGCCGACCTCGGCCTCGGAGGTCACGGCGTACGTGATCGACACCGGTGTGTCGGAGCACAGTGACTTCGGAGACCGGCTCCAGCCCGGTGCCGACTTCGTCGACAACGACGACGACGCGACCGATGAGAACGGACACGGCACGCACGTGGCCGGCACGATCGGCGGCGAGCGGTACGGTGTCGCCCCCGACGTCAACCTCGTCGGTGTCCGGGTCCTCGACGCCAACGGCAGTGGCACCACCGCCCAGGTGATCGCGGGCATCGAGTGGGTCGCCGAGAACGCCTCCGGTCCCTCGGTGGCCAACATGAGCCTCGGCGGCCCGGCCGACGCCGCTTTGGACGAGGCGGTGCGGGGTGCGATCGAGGCCGGTATCACCTTCGGTGTCGCCGCGGGCAACGAGTCGTCCGACGCGAGCGGTTCGTCCCCGGCTCGGGTTCCCGAGGCCATCACGGTGGCCGCCAGCGACCAGGACGACTCCGAGGCGTACTTCTCGAACTACGGTGACGTCGTGGACCTGTACGCGCCCGGTGTGGACATCACCTCGGCCTGGCACGACGGTGGGGAGAACACCATCAGCGGCACGTCGATGGCCACGCCGCACGTGGTGGGTGCCGCCGCGCTGTACCTGGCCGACAACACGGACGCCACTCCCGCCGAGGTCGCCGACGCGCTGACCTCCTCGGCGACCGAGGGCGCCATCACCGACCCGACGGGTTCGACGCCCAACCTCCTGCTGTACGTGGGTCAGGAGTGAGTGACGCCGCGAGGCGATAACCACGCATAGTTCCTCCTACAAGGACCGGCCCGGCGCTTCGCGTCGGGCCGGTCTTGTTACCAGCGGGTAAAGTCACGGTATGGCCGTACGGAAGAACATCGTGATCACCGGCGCCAGCTCGGGCCTGGGTGAGGGGATGGCGCGGAAATTCGCCGCGCAGGGACGCAACCTGGCGTTGTGCGCACGTCGACGTGATCGGCTCGATGCGCTTGCGACCGAACTCACCGAACGGCATCCGGGCATCCGCGTCGTGGTGCGGCAGCTCGACGTCAACGACCATGACCGGGTGTTCACGGTGTTCGAGGAATTCCGTGCGGAGCTCGGCACGCTCGACCGCGTGATCGTCAACGCGGGCATCGGCAAGGGACAGCCGATCGGCAAGGGTTCCTTCCACGCGAACAAACAGACGGTGGAGACCAATCTCGTCGCCGGGTTGGCCCAGTGCGAGGCCGCGGTGTCGATCTTCAGGGAACAGAACGCGGGGCACCTCGTGGTCGTCTCGTCGTTCAGCGCGTTGCGCGGAATGCCTCGCAACATGACCGCCTACGCCGCCTCCAAGGCGGGGATCTCCGCACTCGCCGACGGTATCCGCGTGGACCTGCTGCACACTCCGATCCGGGTCACGACCGTGCTTCCCGGCTACATCGAATCGGAGATGACCCACCGTAGCTCCGGACGGACACCGTTGATCGCCGACGCGGAAACCGGTGTGCGAGCGTTGGTGAACGCGATCGAGAAGGAGCCGGTCCGAGCCTACGTGCCGTCCTGGCCATGGGTGCCGTTGAGCGTGCTGGTACGCGCAGTGCCGGCTCGCCTGTTGCGGCGGTTCGTCTGAGTAGGTTGGAGGGCGAGATGGGCGCTATCTACCTCGTGCGGCACGGCCAGGCTTCATTCGGTGCCGCCGATTACGACGTCCTGTCCGACCTGGGTCGGATCCAGGCCCGTGCGACCGGGATCGAGTTACTGCGTCGGGGACTGGTGGTCAAACAGGCCCGGTGTGGCACGTTGTCGCGGCAACGCGCGACGGCGGAGTTGGCGTTGGCCGAGGTCGCGCCCGGGATCACCGCCGAGGACGATGCGCGATGGAACGAGTACGACCACGTCGACATCGCGGCACATCATGGGGGCGGGGCGGCGCAGGACAGCGCGGACCCGCGAGCGTATCAGCACGCGTTGGAGAAAGCGCTGGTCGCGTGGGTCGAAGCGGGGGCCGACAGTCCGTGTGCCGAGAGCTGGCCCGAGTTCTTGGCGAGGGTACGGGGTGCGTTCGACGAGGTCGTGACGAGCCTCGGAAAAGGTGAACAGGCGGTGGTGTTCACCTCCGGCGGGGTGATCGCGACGCTGTGCGGCGATCTGCTCGGTGACCCCGTCAAGGGGCTACTGACCCTGAACAGGGTCACGGTGAACGCCGGTGTGACCAAAGTGGTCACGGGCCGATCGGGCACCACATTGGTGTCGTTCAACGAACACGGGCATTTCGACGGGGAGTCGGCACATCTGCTGACTTACCGCTGAGAGGCGGCCGGTGACGCCGTCGTGAGTCGAGGCAGGAAGTCGTTCACCAGTGACAGCAGCACCCGGCTCAACAGGGTGTGCACCGGAGCCACTCCCGTCCGGCGACTTTCACCATGCCGCCGAAGGAGCGGATCGTGGCGTTGAGCTGTTCCCAGCCCGGATCGTCAGGGGTGTAACCCATGGCCTCCAGGACGCGGTCGGCGGCGTTGCGGTCGGCCTCGTCGAGGATGCGTTCGACCTCCAGGTCGCGGCCGATGCCCTCGGGTGTGATGGCGGCGAGCCACATCTTTTCCTGTCGACCGACCATGTCGAGGAACCAGTCGACGGCCACCATGACCCGATCTTCGGTCGAAGCCATCGGTAACCGGGTGATGGCCTCGTAAGGCACGTTCAACGCGCGCCGTACCACGGCCAGATACAGTTCGCGCTTGGTGCCGAAATAATGATTGATCAACCCGCGAGCGACGCCCGCCTGCGCAGCGATATCCGATGTGGACACCTCGGCGTAAGGACGTGCACTAAATAGCTCGGCAGCACAGGCGAAGATTTGTTCTTTGCGCTCGTCCGGCTCCAGCCGTCGCCATTTCGGCACGGATTCTGTCGTCATGTGGTGCAGTTTCTCACGATGGCTTGCTTTTCGCCGGGAAGATGGGCAGTCGAAGTGCGCCGGGAGCCTCGGTAGGCACGATCGGGTGGTTCGGGCGGACCGGATCGATGCGTTCGTACGCTGCCGACAGCGGGGGTCGAGGATCGGGATCGCCCTTGTTGGGCCACAGTGCCATGGCGCGTTCGGCCTGTGCGGTGATGGTGAGCGAGGGGTTGACACCGAGGTTGGCCGACACGGCCGAGGAATCCACGACATGCAGCCCCGGGTGTCCGTACACGCGGTGGTAGGGGTCGACGACCCCGGTTTCGGGTGAGTCGCCGATGGTGCAGCCGCCGATGAAATGTCCGGTCAGGGGTCGGTTGAACAGATCGTTCCAGCCCGCTCCCGCGATTCCACCGATCTTGTCCGCCACTCGACGGGCCACTTCGTGGCCGATCGGGATCCACGTGGGATTGGGTTCGCCGATGCCCTGTTTGGTGAGCATGCGTCTGCCGAGCAGGCCGCGCCGGGTGTAGGTGGTGACCGAATTGTCGAGTGATTGCATCACCAACAGCACGATCGTCTGTTCCGACCAGCGGCGGGGATTGTGCAAGGCGGGTAGTGCGCGTCGCTGACGCACCATCTCCGACAGGCCCGCCAACCACCGTGGTCTGCCCGGAACGGGGTCGGTCAGGACGGCGCCGAGGAGCGCGAGCAGATTGCTGCCTTTGCCGTAACGCACCGGTTCGATGTGGGTGACCTCGTCGGGATGAAGCGAGGAACTGATCGCCACCCCGCGGTGGTACCCCGCATCGCGGCGAGTGGTTCGCGCGGCGAGGACGGCTTCGGAGTTCGTCCGGGCGAGTACCCCCAGACGTGGGGAGAGCCGAGGGAGCATTCCACGGTCACGCATGCGATGCAGGAGACGCTGGGTGCCCAGCGCCGAGGCCGCCAGTACCACCTGTTCGGCCGTGTAGGTCCGCTTGCGCCAGGGTTGCTTCGTGTGGACGGCGGTGCACACGTAACCGCCGCCGGGCCGTGGGCGGATCCCGGTCACCGTCGTCAGGGGATGGACGGTGGCGCCCGCGGCTTCCGCGAGGTGAAGGTAGTTCTTGACCGTGGTGTTCTTCGCCCCGTGGCGGCAGCCGGTGAGGCATTCACCGCAGTGCAGACAGGTGCGGCGGTCGGGACCGACACCACCGAAGAACGGGTCGGCCACGCGCGTTCCGGGTCGGGTGCCGTCCGGGCCGAAGAAGACGCCGACGGGGGTCGGACGGTAGGTGTGTCCCACCCCCAGGTCGTCGGCCACCTCCCGCATCACTTCGTCGGACGGGGTCGGCCACGGATTCGTCGTCACCCCGAGCATGCGTTTGGCCTGGTCGTAGTACGGTGCGAGTTCTTCCTTCCAGTCCGTGATGTGCGCCCACTGGGGATCGGCGTAGAAGGTGCCGGGTGGTTCGTACAGCGTGTTGCCGTACACCAACGAGCCACCGCCCACCCCGGCGCCGCTGAGGACGAGTGCGTCGGGCAGGAAAGTGATACGCAGGATCCCGGTGCAGCCGAGGAACGGGGCGAACAGGTAGTCGCGTACGCGCCACGACGTCTTCGCGAACTCGTGGTCGGCGAACCGTCTGCCCGCCTCCAGCACACCCACTCGGTAGCCCTTCTCCGTGAGCCGCAGAGCGCTGACGCTCCCGCCGAACCCGGAACCGATGACGACGACGTCGTAGTCGAACCGCACCATGGGGACACGTTGGCGCGTCGGTGGCGGGCCAACAAGAAGGCGTTTGGGTGGTCCCCCTGGTCACCGTCGGCTAGGGTTGGTTAGGCAAACCTAATTTTCGGCAAGGAGTCGGCATGGCGGATCAAGGTCGTCGGAACGGTAAGCCCGTGTTCCGTGGACAAGTGGTGCGCACCGAACGGCTCACCCCGCACATGATCAGGGTCGTGTGCGGGGGTGAGGGGCTGGCTTCGTTCCAGCACAACGGTTTCACCGACTGCTACGTCAAAATGCTGTTCCCCGTGCCGGGCGTCAGCTATCCGGAACCGTTCGATCTCGATGCCGTGAAGGCGACCTTGCCGCGTGACCAGTGGCCTCGTATGCGTACCTACACCGTGCGGCACCACGACCCCGAGGCGGGGGAGCTCACCCTGGACATCCTCGTGCACGGTGACAAGGGGCTCGGTGGTCCATGGGCCGCGCAGGCACGGCCGGGTGACCAGGTGCTGCTCCGGGGGCCCGGCGGCGCGTACGCACCCCGTGCCGACGTCGATCACCACCTGTTGGTCGGGGACGAATCGGCTCTGCCCGCCATCGCCGCGTCCTTGGAGTCCCTTGCCCCGGACGCGACCGCCACGGTGCGACTGCTCGTCGAGGACCCGGCCGAACAGCAGTCGCTGTCGACGAAGGCGACGGCGGACATCCGGTGGTCGTATCGCGTCGACGGTGCCGACCTCGTCGAGGAGGTACGGGGGCTCGACCTCGGTGAGGGCACGGTGCAGGCGTTCGTCCACGGCGAGGCGGGCATGGTCCGGGACTTGCGCGGTCACCTGTTGCGGGAACGCGGACTCGACAAGGAACTGTTGTCGTTGTCCGGTTACTGGCGTCAGGGACGGAGCGACGAGGACTGGCGTAAGGAGAAGAAGGCCTTCATGGCCTGAAAACGCCCTCGACCGTCCTCGAGTTCTGCCAAACTGCCTCCCGCGGCCCGGCGAGTGGGTAGCGACGCGCGTCGTCCCCGCCGACGGGCAACCGGGGTTGAGCACAGGGGGAGGCCGCCTGGATGGCGATGGCGATCGAAGGCTCGGGACGCGCGAAGGCGGAACGGTGTACCCGATCACCAAACGCCGGCCCGGCACCATGGTCGTGGCGGCCACGGTCGCGATCGGCATGGCCGCCGCGGGTGGTGGTCTGGGGTGGCCGGGTCGGCGGGGTCGGGCGAGGCGGTATTGAGCCGCGCGTTGCGGTCGCAGGTGTAGAAGGCTCGAGCGCATGCCGCGAAGGGGCGGCAGAATCAGGCATGGCGGCGACTCGGCCTGCGGCGCCTTCCCAGTAAGGTGCGGAGCTTCTCCGAATGTGCAGCACTGTCCTATGGGGACGTACGCGAATTCTTTCCGCGCACGCCCTGCCGATCGGTGACACGCATCCAGCCGCCGCTGCGCGGTGCTGGGGGCGGTGACGACAGCGGACTTGTGCGTCTTGCCGGCGGGGTGTTCGATCTGGCTTTTCAGGGCGGACTGGGAGCCGGGGAGACGGAAATGGCCGGCACTGTCTACTTTTGACCTATTCCATCAGTCCTCGACAGAGCGGGAAGCCGAGATCGAACGGAGCTCGCCGAACCCGCCGACGGCTTGAGTTCCGGGTTCGTGCGTGAGCCGGGATTGTTCGGTGAGCTTGTGCCGACTCGCTCGTCGGCCTCCGGAACCCTTACCGCGGTTTCGCCGGCGGGACCTGCTGGTGGAGCGGAGCCACCTCTTGGCGGCGAGCCGTTCGAATGTCCTGCCGGGACGGTTACTCGATCTCGTTTCCAGGGCTCCGGAAGAGGGTCGGGGATTCGGGTTTTCCGTCACAATCGTCGTGCCGCCACGGCCGAGCGCCTCCTTGCGAGCATCGAGCTCTGTTCGCGGTATCGGCGGTTCGGCCGTGGCGACGATGACGATCACTGGACGATGTCGAACGGTGTCGAGCGGCGCTGCGTCAGAAAGCGAAGACGCTGTTGGAATGAGCGTCGGCCAAGCAGCGGTTGGGGTATTCGGTGGTGAACTCCACCGGTGAGCCACGCCAGTGGCCCTGAGCCGATGCCCGCACCGGGGAGTGGATCATCGTGCACGTCTGATCCTTCACGGGCAGTCGAGTGAAGTCGCCGTCGACCTGTTCCAGTGCCGAGCAGGCTGAATCGGCCTGCGGGTGGTTGCCGAGGGTCGGGTCGCACATCAACTGAACGGACCTGGTCTCCCCTCGGGAGTCGGTGAGACTGAGCAGGATCGACGATTCGGGTGTCACGGCGGGGCCGGTGCACAGGGCCGCGGCCGCGCATGCGGCGAGGGATGTCGCTGCGAACATGGGCATGTTTCGACTATCGGCTCGCGGTCGGGCGAACCTGTTCACTTGATCAGGTGGTTGTGTTCGCCCCGTGGTGTTGCTCAGCGTCGTGACCGAGTCACTGGGATGTGACTAATATCACCATTCGGTGTGGTGGGGGGATCGCTCGGCCCGGTGTCGGCCGATGGACGTTTCCTCATCCGAGTCCTTTCCTGGGTCCTTTCCTGGTCTCGTACCCGATGCCCAGGGGTTTTCGCCTCGCGTGATCTCTGGGATAGGCGCGTCAGTACGTAAACTTGTGGTCAAGCAGGCGACGAGAGGAGGTGCCGGTGGGCAGCGCGGAGGAACGTCGATTCAAGGTCCTGCGTGCCATCGTTGCCGATTACGTGTCGAACCAGGAGCCGGTGGGGTCGAAGGCCCTCGTTGACCGGCACAACCTGGGTGTGTCCAGCGCTACAGTGCGTAACGACATGGCGGCACTGGAGGAGGACGGCTACATCACTCAGCCGCACACCAGCGCGGGCCGTATCCCGACGGACAAGGGATACCGGATGTTCGTCGACAGTCTGTCCGAGGTCAAACCCCTGTCCGCGGCCGAGCGGCGAGCGATCGTGCAGTTCCTGGAAGGTGCCGTCGACCTCGATGACGTACTGCGACGGTCGGTGCGGCTGCTCGCGCAGCTGACCCGCCAGGTCGCAGTGGTGCAGTACCCCACCCTCACCAGTTCCACTGTTCGGCATGTCGAGGTGGTGGCACTCACCTCCGCACGCCTGCTCATCGTGTTGATCACCAATACCGGCCGGGTCGACCAGCGTACGGTCGATCTGGGGGACGTCATCGCCGACGAAGCGGTGGCCCGCCTGCGCGACGTGCTGAACGGTGCGCTGTGTGGTCACCGACTGCCCGACGCGGTCGAGAAGGTGTCGGAGCTGCCGGAGCAGGCTCCGCCCGAGATGCGCGACATCATGACCCGGGTCTGCACCGTGCTCGTCGAATCGCTGGTCGAACGTCCCGAGGAACGGTTGGTGCTCGGTGGCACCGCCAACCTCACCCGTAACGTCGCGGACTTCCCGGGTTCGCTCCGCCAGGTGCTCGAAGCCCTGGAAGAACAGGTCGTGGTGCTCAAGTTGCTTGCCGCCGCACGCGACCCCGGTACCGTCACCGTGCGTATCGGGGAGGAGAATGAGGACGAGCAGATGCGAAGCACGTCGGTCGTGTCCATCGGATACGGCTCGGACGAAGTGCTCCTGGGGGGCATGGGCGTAGTCGGCCCCACCCGGATGGATTACCCCGGGACGATCGCTGCCGTGCGCGCGGTCGCCACGTACGTGGGGCAGATCCTCTCCGGAAAATGACTTGTGCAGGCTTTAGGAGGGCGGCAAAACGGTGGCCAAGGATTACTACGGCATCCTCGGCGTGTCGAAGAATGCGACCGACCAGGAGATCAAACGCGCCTACCGCAAGCTGGCGCGTGAGCTGCACCCCGATGTCAACCCCTCCGAGGACGCACAGCACAAGTTCAGTGAGGTGACCACCGCCTACGAGGTACTGTCCGACCCGCAGAAGCGCAAGATCGTCGACCTCGGCGGTGACCCGATGGACAACGGGGCCGGGGCGGGCGCCGCGCGTGATCCGTTCGCCGGTTTCGGCGGGCTCGGCGACATCATGGACGCCTTCTTCGGTGCCGCCACCGGTGGTGCGCGGGGCCGGGGGCCGCGAAGCAGGGTGCAGCCCGGTTCCGACGCCCTGATTCGACTCCAGCTGACGTTGGAGGAGTGCGCCACCGGCGTCAACAAGCAGATCACCGTGGACACGGCCATCCTGTGCGACCGGTGTCGGGGCGCGGGTACCGCCGAAGGCGGCAGTGTCGTCACGTGCGACACGTGCGGTGGCCAGGGCGAGGTGCAGTCCGTGCAGCGTTCGTTCCTCGGTCAGGTCGTCACGGCTCGGCCGTGTCCGACCTGCCGTGGATACGGCGAGGTGATCACCGACCCGTGTCAGCAATGCGGTGGTGACGGACGAGTACGGGCCCGGAGGAACGTCACGGCGAAGATCCCGCCCGGTGTCGGTGACGGCATGCGCATCCGGCTGTCCGGACAGGGCGAGGTGGGCCCGGGCGGCGGCCCCGCGGGTGACCTGTACGTCGAGGTCGAAGAACTGCCGCACGAGGACTTCGAGCGACACGGCAACGACCTGCACTGCAAGCTGCGGGTACCGGTCACCACGGCGGCGCTCGGGGCGGTGGTTCCGCTGGAAACGCTCGTGGACGGCGAGACGGAAGTGGAGATCGAGCCCGGCACTCAGCCCGGTACCGAGCGGGTGCTGTCCGGGCTGGGGATGCCGCGGTTGCGGTCGTCGGGTCGGGTGGACGGCCGCGGCGACCTGCACGTGCACATCGAGGTCGTGGTGCCCACCAAGCTCGACGAGGAGCAGGCCGGGCTGCTGCGTGAGCTGGCGAGGCTACGGGGTGAGGAGGCCCCGAGTTTGGCGGGCAACGGTCACAAACAGGGTGGTCTGTTCTCCAAGCTGCGCTCGAAGCGCTGACGACATCCGAGTCGGACGACAATCGTGGTAGACGCGACACCCCCCGTGTTCCTCGTGCCGTCGTTGCCCGACACCGGTTTCGCGGTGCTCGAGGGCGAGGAGGCACACCACGCCGTCACCGTGCGCAGGCTCCGGGAGGGTGAACGGCTGGCGTTGTCCGACGGTCGTGGCGGACTGGCCGACTGCGTGGCCCATGCCGTGCATCCGGGTCGGAACCCCACCGTGGAACTGCGGGTGGAGACGACACGCCACGTGTCCGCTCCGGCGCTTCGGGTCACGGTCGCGCAGGCCTTGGCGAAAGGCGACCGCGGGGAGCTGGCGGTGGAGACGGCCACCGAGGCCGGAGTCGATGCCGTCGTGCCGTGGCGGGCCGCTCGCAGCGTGGCGCGTTGGGACGACGGCCCCCGGGGTGCCAAGGCGTTGGCGAAATGGCGTGCCACCGCGCGTGCGGCAGGAAGGGGAACTCCTGCTCGTCGTGGGTCCCGAAGGCGGTGTCGCGCCCGAGGAGCGTGCCACGTTCGTGGAGGCGGGTGCGCGCTGTGTTCGGTTGGGACCGACGGTGTTACGGACTTCCACGGCGGCCACGGTGGCGCTCGGCGCGCTCGGTGCGCTGACTGCACGATGGGGGTAGGCCGAACGGGCGGTCGTTGAGTAGAGCGAGCGACACAAGTCTTGTGTTTTCTTCGTGTTCTGCTTCGCAGGTGGCCTTGTGCCCCCTACGCTTGCCACACTTGCGCAGCGCGCGATTCTCGCGCGGGGCAAGGACCCGCCGGACACCTCCCCCTCGGTCCGGCGGAGCCGCGGAGGCGGGTGGAGTGACCCCCAGGCTGCACCGCCCCGCGGCGCCCGCGCCGGCGGGACGGGACAGAATGGACTCCAGGGTGGGACCACACCGCGACATACGACGCCGGGAGGGCTTGTGAGCGAGCGCGACGCCACCGAGGACACCACCGCCGACAACGGCTCAGAAACGTTGTTCGAGCGGATCATCGCCAGGGAGATCCCCGCTGACATCGTCTACGAGACCGACACCACGATCGCGTTCCGCGACATCAAGCCGCAGGCCGCCACGCACATCCTCGTGGTCCCCAAGACCCGCTACCGGAATGTCGCCGAACTGGCCGCCGCCGATCCGCGGTTGCTGGCCGACGTCATAGCCACGGCGGGCAAGGTCGCGGAGCTGGAGGGGCTGGGCAACGGTTATCGAGTGGTGTTCAACACCGGTGCCGATGCGGGACAGACGGTGTTCCACGTGCACGCCCACCTGCTCGGTGGGGAACAGCTCGGTCCGTTCGGTCGTTACTCCCAATGAGGTGTGAGAAGCGGGTAAACTCCTGTGCCCCAACACGATCGGTGCTATTAGCATTGACGTGTCTGTCCTGTTGTCGACCAGCACGAACGTGCAGAAAGTAGGCCCGAGGCCACGTGGCCGGAACCGAACCGCTGCGATCCACGAAAGCCACAGCGCCCCAGGAACGTTCGGCGCAGTCGAAGTTCTCGATCCCCGATGCCGCCGTGCTCGTGTTGCTCGGCTCGGGGGATGAGAACCTGCGTGTCGCCGAGGAGCTGCTGGACGCCGACGTTCATGTTCGTGGCAATGAGGTTACGTTGACAGGGTCGGCCGGTGACGTGGCGTTCGCCGGGCGGGTGTTCGAGGAGTTGATGACTCTGGCTCAGCGGGGCCAGCAGGTGAGTCCTGACACTGTTCGTCGCACCGTGACCATGCTCTCGTCGGGGAGTTCCGACTCGCCCGCCGAGGTCCTCAGCATGAACGTCTTGTCGCGGCGCGGCCGCACGATCCGTCCCAAGACGTTGAACCAGAAACGGTACGTCGACGCCATCGACCAGTACACGGTGGTGTTCGGCGTCGGCCCGGCGGGTACGGGAAAGACGTACCTGGCCATGGCCAAGGCCGTGCAGGCGCTGCAGAGCAAGCAGGTCACGCGCATCATCCTGACCAGGCCCGCCGTCGAAGCGGGGGAGCGGCTGGGATACCTACCCGGCACGCTGTACGAGAAGATCGACCCGTACCTGCGGCCGTTGTACGACGCGTTGCACGACATGGTCGACCCGGAGTCGATCCCGAGGTTGATGCAGTCGGGCACCATCGAGATCGCCCCTTTGGCCTACATGAGGGGGCGGACGTTGAACGACGCGTTCATCATCCTCGACGAGGCCCAGAACACCACTCCCGAGCAGATGAAGATGTTCCTCACTCGGCTCGGCTTCGGATCCAAGATCGTGGTGACCGGCGATGTGACGCAGGTCGATCTGCCGAACGGGCAGCGTAGCGGGCTACGAGTGGTGCGTGAGATCCTCGAAGGCGTGAACGACCTGCACTTCTCCACTCTGACGAGTCATGACGTGGTCCGGCACAAGCTGGTGGGCGACATCGTCGACGCCTACGAGAAGTGGCAGGCGACGCAGGAGGGTGCCGACGAGGTTTCGGCGGCCGGTGGGCGAGGTCGTCGGTGAGTATCGAGATCGCCAATGAATCCGGGATCGACGTCGACGAGGCGTCGATCGTGTCGGCTGCTCGGTTCGCGTTGGACCGCATGGAGGTCAGTCCGCTCGCCGAGCTGTCGATCGTGCTGGTCACGCTCGACGTGATGGAAGACCTGCACGAGCGGTGGATGGATCTTCCCGGGCCCACCGACGTGATGGCGTTCCCCATGGACGAGCTGGAGGTGGGCCGTCGCCCCGACGCGGCGGAGCCGTCACCCGCACTGCTCGGCGACATCGTGCTCTGCCCTGCGTTCGCGAAGGACCAGGCGCGCAAGGCCGGACATTCCCTGCTGGACGAGCTTCATCTGCTCACCGTGCACGGGGTGTTGCACCTGCTCGGCTACGACCATGCCGAGCCGGAAGAGGAACGCGAGATGTTCGCTCTCCAAAACCGCATCCTGGCCGATTTCCAGGACATGCTCGCCGCTGCGCGGAAGCAGGACGTCCAGCGCAGCAGCGACGACCGGTTGTTGGGTGCGGCGGGACTCGACGGAAGGTCTGATTCGGAGACATCGTGACCTCTTCGGCCACCGTCTTGGTCGTGGCAGTCCTGCTCGTGCTGTTCGGTGGGGTCTTCGCGGCGGCTGATGCGGCCATCAGCACGGCATCGGTCGCGCGGGCCGAGGGCCTGGAGCGGATGGGGCGGACCGGGGCTCGGCAGCTTCTTCTGGTACTCCGCGACCGCACCCGGCACATGAACCTGCTGTTGCTGTTGCGGATGGGCTGCGAGCTGACCGCCACCGTGCTCGCCACCGTGGTGGCGTTGCGTTGGATCGAGCCCGAATGGCTCGCGCTGTTGCTCGTCGCCGTCGTCATGGCGCTGGTCAGCTACGTGCTGGTCGGTGTCGGCCCCCGTACCGTGGGTAGGCAGCATCCGTATCGGGTCGGCCTCATCGTGGCGGGGCCGGTACGGGTGTTGGGGACCGTGCTCGGACCGCTGAGCAGGCTGCTCATCGTGCTCGGCAACGCCATCACGCCGGGTGGAGGGTTTCGGGAAGGTCCGTTCACGAGCGAGGCGGAGCTTCGGGAACTCGTCGATCTCGCGGAGAAACGCGGTGTCGTGGGCACCGACGAGCGCGAGATGATCCATTCGGTGTTCGAGCTCGGGGACACGGTGGCGCGTGAGGTGATGGTGCCGCGCACCGAGATCGTGTGGATCGAGCAGAACAAGACCGTGCGGCAGGCGTTGGCTCTGTCCATGCGGACCGGATTCACCCGCATTCCCGTGATCGGTGAGTCGGTGGACGAGATCGTCGGTGTGGTGAACCTCAAGGACCTCGTGCGGGCGGCCATCGCCGAGGACGGCACCACCCGTGAGGTCAGGGAGTTGATGACCCCCGCCGATTTCGTGCCCGACTCCAAACGCCTCGACAGCCTGCTGAAGCACATGCAGGTCTCCCGTCACCACATGGTCATCGCTGTGGACGAGTACGGAGGTACGGCCGGGCTCGTCACCATCGAGGACATCCTGGAAGAGATCGTCGGTGAGATCACCGACGAATCCGACACCGACGAACGGCCACCCGTCGAATACGTCGACGACCAGGTGGTGCGGGTCTCCTCGCGATTGGGGATCGACGACCTGGGTGAGTTGTTCGACGTCGACCTGTCGGAACACGACGTGGAGACGGTCGGCGGTCTCCTCGCCCAGCGGCTGGGCCGTGTCCCGTTGCCCGGCGCGGAGGCCGAGATCAACGGACTGCGGCTACGCGCGGAGGGTGGCAAGGACCGTCGGGGCCGCATGAGGATCACGACCGTGGTCGTGCGGGCGGCGGACGGGCGCCCCATCGGCCCCGGTACCCCCGATACCGCCGAGAACCGTAGTGACCGCGGCGATCGCAACGACCGTGACGGTCGCAACGACCGTGAGACCGGGACAGGAGAGTGAAGCATGCCTGACCTCGACCCCGAGGACGAGAAACTGATCACTTTGGCGCGTTCGGCACGTGCCAGGACGCAGGCGGCCGAAGGGGCGGCCGTGCGTGACACCGACGGCCGCACGTACGTCGCCACGACGGTGGAGCTGCCGTCACTGAAGCTGACCGCCTTGCAGGCCGCAGTGGCCGCGGCGGTGTCCAGTGGAGTCGAGAGCCTGGAGGCCGCTGTCGTGGTGACGGAGGAGAACACGGTGCAGGAGGTGTCGGTGCGGGCGGTACGCGATCTCGCGGCGCAAGCCCCGATCCTGCGAGCCGATTCGTCCGGGACTGTGCAGGAGACGCTACGGTGAGCGAGGCTGAGCATCGCTCGGGGTTCGCGTGTTTCGTCGGCAGGCCCAACGCCGGCAAGTCCACGCTGACCAACGCGCTGGTGGGTTCGAAGGTCGCCATCACGTCGAGCAAACCGCAGACCACCCGGCACGCCATCCGCGGCATCGTGCACCGGGAGGATGCGCAGCTCATCATCGTGGACACCCCGGGGCTGCATCGCCCCCGCACGCTGTTGGGTCAACGTCTCAACGACATCGTGCGGGCCACGTGGTCCGAGGTGGACGTCGTCGGTTTCTGTGTGCCGGCGGACGAGAAGATCGGGCCGGGTGACCGGTTCATCGCCAACGAACTGACGAAGATCGCGCGTCGGACACCGGTGCTCGGCATCGTCACGAAGACCGACCTCGTGAGCAAGGAGCAGGTCGCCAAACAACTGCTCGCCTTGCAGGACGTCATGGACTTCGCCGACCTGATCCCCGTGTCGGCCGTCGACGGCTACCAGGTGGACACGTTGGCGGATCTGTTGGTGGCGCGGCTGCCGGAGGGGCCGGAGCTGTATCCGGACGGGGACCTCACGGACGAACCCGAGCAGACGCTGGTGGCGGAGCTGATCCGAGAGGCGGCGTTGGAAGGTGTGCGCGACGAGCTTCCGCATTCCATCGCCGTGGTCGTCGAGGAGATGTATCCGCGTCCCGGCCGCGACGACCTCGTCGACATCTACGCCCACGTGTATGTGGAGCGCCCCAGTCAGCGGGGCATCGTGCTCGGTCACCGCGGCAGTCGACTCAAGGACGTCGGAGCGCGAGCTCGCCGACAGATCGAGGCGTTGCTGGGCAGCAAGGTGTACCTCGACCTGCACGTCAAGGTGGCCAAAGACTGGCAACGTGATCCGAAGCAACTCCGCCGACTCGGTTTCTGAGTGATCAGGTAGTCTCTCGCGCGTCCGTCACCACCCTGGGGGAGAGCCATATGACTAATCCCTACAGCCAACAGCCTTTCGGTCAGCAGCCCGCGGGCTTCGGTCAGCAAGCACAGCCGGGCCAGCAGGCGTTCGGTCAGCAAGGTCAGCAGGTCCAGCAGCCGTTCGGACAGCCGTCGCCGTCCGGTGGCTTCCCGCAACAGCCGTTCCCACCGTCCGGTGGCTTCCCGCAGCAGCCGGGACAGCCGTACGGCGTGCCGGGAGGATTTCCCGGTCAACCGCCCATGGGCGCACCGGCCTTCCCCGGGCAGGCACGCATCGTCGTGCCGGGTGCACAGATCCAATTCCCGAACACGGGACCGTTGGTGCTGGGCACCATGGGCAGTCGTTTCCTCGCCCGCCTCGTCGACGGTCTCATCATTGGTTTCCCCCTCGGGATCATCATGATGATCCTGCAGTTCGCGGTGGTCGCCTCTGACCCGGACATGTGGTGGGTCGTGCTTTTGATGGCGCCGCTCTACTCCATCACGATGCTGCTCTACGAGGGCATGATGATCTCCTCGCGGGGCGCCACGGTGGGCAAGAGTGTCGCCGGGCTCCGGGTCGTCACGGCCAACTCGGCCGGCCAGCACGGTGCGGGGACCGGCAGCGGTCCCGCGTTCACCCGGCTCGCGGTGATGATCCTGCCCGCTCTGGTGCCGTTCCTCGGCGGTTTCATATCCTTGCTGATGATGCTGTCGCCGTTCTTCGACGAGCAGGCCAGGCAGGGGTGGCACGACAAGGCCGCCAAGACGTACGTGATCTCCACCAAGGCGATGCCGATGTACTGACGGCCCTCGGCAGTGATTTGCGGATCGACCGGTCGTGACATGCTCTGTGTCACGACCGGTCGTCGTGTTCGGTACCGTCGCTCGTCGAGCGTCCTGTGGTGGTCCACGTGCCCGCGGCCCGCCCGGCTGGAGTGGTGGCGGGCCTGATGCGCGGGAGTGTCCCCGTCACGTGGGACGATGGGACCGTGAGTCTGTATCGGGACACCGGCGTGGTGCTGCGGGGGCACAAGCTCGGTGAGGCCGACCGCATCATCACGTTGCTCACTCGGCGGCACGGCAAGGTTCGGGCGGTCGCCAAGGGTGTGCGACGCACGACATCCCGTTTCGGTGCTCGACTGGAGCCGTTCGGGCATGTCGACGTGCAGTTCTACACGGGACGCACGCTGGACGTCATCACGCAGGTCGAGACCGTGGACGCGTTCGCGCTGCCCATCGTCGGGGACTACCAGCGCTACACGGCCGCCAGCGCCATCACCGAGACGGCCGACCGGCTCACCGCGGAGGAGGGGCAGCCGGCGCTCAAGTTGTACCTGCTGGTCGTCGGGGCACTACGGGCGTTGGCCGAAGGGCGGCGGGACGCTTCCTTGGTGCTCGACGCGTTCCTGCTGCGGTCGATGGCGTTCGCCGGATGGGCGCCCGCCATCACCGAATGCGCCCGCTGCGGACAACCCGGCCCGCACGGCGCCTTCAACGTCCAGGCCGGTGGCTCGTTGTGCTCGCGCTGCCGTGTCCCCGGGTCGGTGCATCCCTCTCCCGAGGTGCTCGTCCTGCTCGCCGCCTTGTTGCACGGGGACTGGGAGACCGCCGAGAGCAGTGCCTACGGCGTGCGCCGTGACGTGAGTGGGCTGGTCGCGGCGCATTTGCAGTGGCATCTGGAACGTCAGCTGAGATCCCTGCCATTCGTGGAACGCCGTACCCGTCAGGCCCCGATCACGGACACGTTAGGGTCGAACACGATGTCCGGCGAGACGGAGGTATCGAGTGCGGCGCAGGGGACGCGAAGCCGCGAAAGCGCACGTGGAGTTACGGGAGCCTGATCCTCACCCCTCAGGTGCCAAGCCACCGAACATCCCGCCGGAGCTGGTCCCGAAACACGTGGCCCTGGTCATGGACGGTAACGGCCGGTGGGCTAACCAGCGGGGACTGCCCCGAATCGAGGGACACAAGCGCGGCGAGGCCGTAATGATCGACGTCGCCAGCGGCGCGGTGGAGCTCGGCATCAAGTGGCTGTCGGTGTATGCGTTCTCGACGGAGAACTGGAAACGCAGCCCCGACGAAGTGCGGTTTTTGATGGGCTTCAACCGCGACACCATCCGCAGGCAGGTGGACTACCTGGGGTCGATCGGAGTACGCATCCGCTGGGCTGGTCGCGCTCCGCGGCTGTGGCGCAGCGTGATCAAGGAGCTGCGGGATGCCGAGGAGAAGACCAAGCACAACACGCGGATGAACATGACGATGTGCGTCAACTACGGGGGGCGCGCCGAACTCGGGGACGCCGCGCGACGGATCGCGCAACTCGCGGCCGCGGGGAAGATCGATCCGGACAAAGTGGATGATCGGATGCTGGCGAAGTATCTGTATCAGCCCGAGATGCCGGACGTGGACCTTTTCCTGCGCCCCTCGGGTGAGCTGCGGACCTCGAATTTCCTGTTGTGGCAGTCCGCGTACGCCGAGTTCGTCTTCCAGGACACGCTCTTTCCGGATTTCGATCGCAGGAAGTTGTGGGAGGCGTGCCTGGAGTACGCCAAGCGCGACCGTCGCTTCGGGGCCGCGGTGGACGCCGCCCGCCCGAACGGGGGTGGCTCGACATGATGTCGGAGGCGGTCGACACCGCCGCGCTGCTGACGTCGGCCCAGCAGGCTCTCGAACGGTTCCTGGATGTGCGCGTCGACGACGACGGCACGCTCACCTTCTCGCACGCCGACGTCCCGTGCGTGGTGCAGGCCATGCGGTTGGCCGAAGGGTTGTCCGTTTTGAGCCTGACGTGTGTGGTGGCGTGGGACCTGCCCCATGAGCCCACGGTGGCTGCGACGGTCGCCGAACGTGCGGGGCAGGGCCTGTTCGGCACACTCGGCATCGTCCCCACCGAACGCGGCATGGATCTCACGTTGCGTTACGCCTTTCCGGCGCAGGGACTCGACGAGAGCGCCCTGGGAACGTTGCTGATGCTCGTGGTGTCCACGGCATCACAGATCCGTTCGGAACTGTTGGGGGCGGGACCGAAGCGGTGAGGAGGGTTTCCGCGCGAGCGGCCGCGGCACTCGACGGGCGATGGTCGCATCAGCGGTGGTCGCCCGCGGTCCCACCGGCCGTCCGGCGGGTTTTCGGTTCGCGTTCGTCCGCGCGGGTGGGGACGGTGGAACCTACTTCTTCTCGGCGCACGTGGCGCACGTACCGGTGATCTCGACCGTGTGGGCGATGTCGGAGAAGCCGTTGCTCGAGGCGACCTTCTCCGCCCAACGTTCCACGGTGGGACCCTCCACCTCGACGGTGTATCCGCAGTGTCGACACACCAGGTGGTGATGGTGGTGTGTCGAGCACTGTCGGTAAACGGCTTCGCCGGAGTCCGTCCGCATCACGTCGATCTCGCCGGCCTCGGACAGTGACTGCAACGTGCGGTAGACGGTGGTCAGGCCGATGCCCTCGCCGCGTTTGCGCAGTTCGTCATGCAGTTCCTGGGCCGAACGGAAGTCGTCGATCTCGGCGAGGAGGTCCACCACGGCGGCACGCTGCCGTGTTGCCCTCCGCCCCGGCAACGGAGCCCTGGTACGGCGAGTGTCGGTGGGGTTCATACCGGCTGCGCATCCTCCTGCACGTGTGTGACGGCGTCCACGACGATGTGGGCCAGGTGGTCGTCCACCAAGTGGTACACCACCTCGCGGCCTCGCCGCTCACCCCGTACCACTCCGGCCGTTTTCAGCACCCGGAGGTGCTGGCTGATCAATGGCTGGGCCATGTTCAGCGCGTCCACCAGTTCGTGTACGCAGCGTGGACCGTGGTGGAGCTGCAACACGATCGCGATCCGTACGGGGGCGGCCAGCGCTCGCAGAAGTTCACCCGCATCGGTGAGGGTGGCGGCCGAGGGCGGTGCGACAGCGGCCGGAGGTTGCCGTCCGGGGGAGTGCTCTCGGCGTTCGCCCAGTTCACCGGCGTCAGACGAGCCCGAACGCGTCGCGTCGGAGCTCGCCGTCGCCATGATGCTCTCCAACCTTGATTGTCCTGCAGCGTTCGGGAAGTGCACTAGCATTCTAGTGCTCATCCGCCAGGGATGATCCATGAGCGGCAGTGCCGACCAGGCGAGGGGGAAGCGTGAGTCGTGTCGTGTCGAAACTCGTGGCCGCGACGGTGGTCACGGCGGTCACCGTCCTCGTGGCGGCACCCGCTGGGGCGTCCCCATCGGCGGTGGACCCGGACAGAGGGCCGGTGGCGTTCGCCAATGTGGCGTCGTTGGCGGTGACCGACAACGGCCACGGCACGCCGGGAGGCTCGGTGATCAGCGAGACGCAGCGCTCACCGCTCACTCCGGGGACGTCCCGGCTCGGCAAGAGCCGGTCGGCGTTGCCGGGTTCCGAGGGGGAGCGTGCGGCTGTGGGGCCGAACTACCTGCTGGAGATCGATCACCACGATGTCTCGGCCACGCTCCACTCCCGTGGAGAGCCCAGTGCCACGGCACGCGCGGATTACGTCCTCACCGACCTGGCCGCGGGGACCCCGGTGTTGTCCTTCACCTCGTCCGTCACCCATGTCGCGTGCGAGGGCGTGGACGACGTGAAGACGGAGGCATCGGCGGATCGGCTCGCAGTGGTCGACGCGACTGGGGAGTTGACGCCCGTGGCGTTGCCTGCCCCGGGCGATGAGGTGCGCAGGGCGGGGCTGCCGTTCGGCGCGTCGGTGGAGCTCGGCGACGACGAGGAGGCGACCTCCGACATCACCGTCCGGCGTGTCGCCGACTTCGCCGAACTGTTGCGCCAGGACCAGTGGCGTGACGGTGACGTCACCGCGGTGTCGGGTTGGGTGGTGGAGATCGACACGCACGTGCGGTCCGTCGAGGCCCGGGACCACCTCGACGACCAGCTCGATCTTCCCGAACCCACCGCCGGGGCCGGTGAGAGCGGGTCGCGCACCATCAGGACGACCCTCGTGTTGGGTGGGGTGAGCTGCTCGATCCCGCACGACTTCGTCGCCGGAGGGGGCGGTGGGGCCGAGCCGCGGTCCCCGTCGGTCCCGGCGACGATCCCCGCGGGGGTGGGGGCGCCGGGGGACGTTTCGGAAGGGGAGACGGAAGGTGCCGTCGTGCGGGCGGCTGTTCCACAGGACGGCGGTCACGCCTCCACGTGGGGTGTGGGGCTGCTCGCCGGCGGCGCCGTGCTCGGTGCGGCCGCTTGGTTGTTGACGCGGCATACCAGGACCTCCGGGCGCCGTCCATGACCCGAGGGTGCCGGTCGCTGCTGTGGCAGCGCAGGGTCGCCGCGGTGCTGGGGGTGCTCTCCCTGGTCGCGGTCACGGTCGGGGTCACGCTGTTACGTAATGCCCCGACTCCCCGGGCGGAATCGCCCGCCGACGTTGAACGTCCCGTCGTGGACGTCGCCGACCCACTCCGCGCGCCCGCTTCCTCCGAACCCGTTCGAAAGACCACCACGGCCGTGCCGCCACCGCAGCCTCCGGGCACCGTTCGACTGGCCGGTGCGTCCGAGGCGTCCACGTTGGTCCGTACGGCGCTCGCCGACGACGGCACGTTGCCGATCCCCGCCGGGGTCGACCGGGTCGCGTGGTGGGGCGCCGACTTCGGTGCCGAGCGCGGGGTGTCCCTCGTCGCCGGACATGTGAACTGGCATGGGACTAACGGTCCGTTCGCCGCGTTGTGGGGCCACCGTGTCGGTGATGAGGTGACCGTGCGTGATCCCGAAGGTCGTGAGTGGGTGTACCGCGTTGTGGGCGCCGAGACGGTGCGGAAAAGCGAGTTGGCCACACGGGCTCCCGAGCTGTTCGCTCAGGACGGTCCTCATCGGCTGGTCCTCGTCACATGCGGAGGTGACTACCTCGGTGGTACGGACGGGTACTCCGACAACCACATCGTCACCGCCGAACTGGTGAGTGCACCCTGACGAGCCGCATCCCCACCGGCTGCGTCGCTCACCTCGCCGGATACGCTGTGAGTTCAGAGATAGCCCAATCCGGATGCCTTCGGAGCGTGGAGTGCCCGCCAATACGATTGAGACCGTCGTCAACCTGTGCAAGCGTCGTGGTTTTGTCTTCTCGTCGGGAGAGATCTACGGCGGTACCCGGTCGGCGTGGGACTACGGACCGCTCGGCGTCGAGTTGAAGGACAACATCAAACGCCAGTGGTGGAAGGCCGTGGTGCAGAACCGTGAGGACGTGGTCGGTATCGACTCGTCCGTGATTCTGCCGCGCCAGGTGTGGGTGGCGTCGGGCCACGTGGGCGCGTTCCACGATCCGCTCGTGGAGTGTCTGTCCTGCCACCGCAGGTACCGTTCCGACCAGCTCGCGGAGGAGTACGCGGAGCGGACCGGTGCCGAGGTCGTCGACGAGAACGACCTGTCCCAGGTGCCCTGCCCCAACTGTGGCACCCGTGGCAAGTACACGGAGCCGCGAGAGTTCAACATGATGCTCAAGACCTTCCTCGGGCCGGTGGAGTCGGAGGAGGGGCTGCACTACCTGCGCCCCGAGACGGCGCAGGGCATCTTCGTCAACTTCCTCAACGTGCAGACGACCACGCGCAAGAAGCCGCCGTTCGGTATCGGCCAGATCGGCAAGTCGTTCCGCAACGAGATCACGCCGGGTAACTTCATCTTCCGTACGCGTGAGTTCGAGCAGATGGAGATGGAGTTCTTCGTCGAGCCCGGCGAGGACGAGAAGTGGCACCAGTACTGGATCGACGAGCGCACCGAGTGGTACGTCGATCTGGGTATCCGTCGGGAGAACCTGCGGCACTACGAACACCCGAAGGAGAAGCTGTCCCACTACTCCAAGCGCACGGTCGACATCGAGTACCGTTTCCGCTTCTCGTCGGGACAGGAGTGGGGCGAGCTGGAGGGTATCGCCAACCGCACCGACTTCGACCTCACCACGCATTCGAATCACTCGGGCGTGGACCTGTCGTACTTCGACCAGGCGTCCGGCCAGCGGTACCGGCCGTTCGTGATCGAGCCGGCAGCGGGAGTGGGCAGGGCGATGATGGCGTTCCTGCTCGACGCCTACACCGAGGACGAGGTTCCCAACGCCAAGGGCGGGATGGACAAGCGCGTCGTGCTGAAGCTGGACCCGCGATTGGCGCCGTACAAGGTGGCGGTGTTGCCGTTGTCGCGTAACGCCGACCTCACCCCGAAGGCCCGCGACATCGCCGCCCAGCTGCGTAAGCACTGGAACACCGACTTCGACGACGCGCAGTCCATCGGTAAGCGTTACCGCCGGCAGGAGGAGATCGGCACGCCGTACTGCGTGACGGTGGACTTCGACACGTTGGAGGACCACGCCGTGACGGTGCGGGATCGCGACACGATGGCGCAGGAGCGCGTCTCCATCGACCAGCTGGAGTCGTACCTGGCTGCGCGGTTGGTCGGTTGCTGACGTGGCCGCGGCGGGGAGGAAGTGGCTGCCGCGCGTTGTTGTCGGGCTCGTTCTCGTAGGGCTACTGCTCGTCGGGGGCACCGCGTTCCGGGTGTGGTACGTGGCGCGGGCCGACGAGCGTCCCCGAGTGGACGCCATCGTGGTGCTGGGGGCCGCGCAGTACAACGGCAGGCCGTCGGAGATCTTCCAGGCGCGGCTCGACCACGCTCGTCAGCTCTACGAGGAAGGTGTCGCTGACGTCATCGTCACGACCGGGGGCATGCGGGACGGCGACGCTTACACTGAGGCCGAGGCCGGTGCGAACTGGTTGGTGAGCCAAGGAGTGCCGGTGGAGGCGACGTTGCCCGTGGGTGAGGGCAGTGACACGTTGCGCTCCTTGCGCGCGGCGGCGGTGGTGCTCCGGGAACGCGACTGGAACGACGTCGTGCTCGTGAGTGACCCGTGGCATTCGCTACGGGCGAAGATCATGGCGGAGGACGCCGGGCTTTCGGTGTGGACTTCGCCCACCCATTCCGGGCCGATCGTGCAGACGCGTTCCACCCAAGCGCGGTACATCCTGCGGGAGACCGCCGCGTTGCTGTACTACCGCTTGTCGAAAGACCCGGCGGATCAGGTGAACGATCTGGGGATGTAGCGCTGTCGGTGGCGCATCCCCGGATCATCACTCGAACGTGTGGCACGGCCGTCTCACTGCATGAGAGGGTTTGGGAACGCGATCGTTCACTTACTAGCGTCGATGGAAGAGGCACCGGTGGCCGCAGCACACCGCCACTCTCCGCTGATTCGATCCGACGTGAAGGAGTAAGCCGATGAGCGAGGGATGGTCGTTCGAGACCAAGCAGATCCACGCGGGGGCGCAGCCCGACCCGACGACCGGGTCCCGCGCCACGCCGATCTACCAGACGACCTCCTACGTCTTCCGGGACACCCAGCACGGCGCTGACCTGTTCAGCCTGGCCGAGCCGGGCAACATCTACACGCGGATCATGAACCCGACCCAGGACGTGTTGGAGCAGCGGGTCGCCGCGCTGGAGGGCGGTGTGGCTGCGCTGGCGTTCTCCTCCGGGTCGGCCGCCACCACCGCTGCGGTGTTGAACGTCGCGGGCGCGGGAGACCACGTGGTGTCCAGCCCGGCCCTGTACGGCGGGACGTACAACCTGTTCAAGTACACCCTGGCCAAGCTCGGCGTCGAGGTGACGTTCGTGGAGGACCAGGACGACCTCGACGCGTGGCGGGCCGCGGCCAAGCCGAACACCAAGTTGTTCTTCGCCGAGACCCTGGCGAACCCGGGCAGCAACGTGCTCGACATCCGCGGTGTGGCCGACGTGGCCCACGAGATCGGTGTGCCGCTGGTCGTGGACAACACCATCCCCACGCCGTATCTGTTGCGGCCGATCGAGCACGGCGCCGATGTCGTGGTGCACTCGGCGACCAAGTACCTCGGCGGGCACGGCACCACGATCGCGGGTGTGCTCGTGGACGGCGGTACGTTCGACTTCGGCGCGCACCCGGAGCGGTTCCCCGGGTTCAACGAGCCCGACCCCAGCTACCACGGTCTCAAGTACTGGGAGGCCCTGGGGCCGGGGGCGTTCGCGACGAAGGCGCGCGTGCAGTGGCTGCGTGACACGGGCTCGGCCATCGCCCCGCTGAACAGCTTCCTCATCCTGCAGGGCATCGAGACGCTGTCGCTGCGCATGGAGCGGCACGTCTCCAACGCCCAGGCGCTGGCCGAGTGGCTGGAGCAGCGGGACGAGGTGGAGAAGGTCTACTACGCCGGTCTGCCGTCCAGCCCGTACTACGAGGCGGCGAAGAAGTACCTGCCGAAGGGTGTGGGCGCCGTGGTGTCGTTCGAACTGCGCGGCGGTGTCGAGGCCGGACGTGCGTTCGTGGACGGCACCGAGTTGCACAGCCAGCTGGTGAACATCGGTGACGTGCGCAGCTTGATCGTGCACCCCGCCAGCACCACGCACAGCCAGCTCAACGAACAGGAGCTGCTCGCCAGCGGTGTGACGCCGGGGCTGGTGCGGCTGGCCGTGGGGTTGGAGGGCCTTGAGGACCTCAAGGCGGACTTGGAGGCCGGTTTCCGGGCGGCGAAGGCGGTTCAGTGAGTTCGTCGACAGGCAACGTCGGTCTCCCGCCTGCCACCGGTGCGTGGCAGGCGGGAGACCCGCCTGGGCGTCGGAAGTGGTTCCGTCCCGAGGGCGTGGTGCGCTTGGAGTCGGGGCAGGAACTGCCCGACGTCGAGATCGCGTACGAGACATGGGGCACGCTCAACGCCGATGCCTCCAACGCGGTCCTGATCGAACACGCGTTGACCGGGGACAGTCACGCGGCGGGGGAGATCGAACCCGGCCACCCGAGTCCGGGCTGGTGGGACGACCTCATCGGCCCCGGCAAGGCGTTGGACACCGACGAATTGTTCGTGGTGGTGCCCAACGTGCTGGGTGGATGCCAGGGGTCGACCGGGCCCGCCTCGCTGGCCCCGGACGGTCGGCACTGGGGCAGCAGGTTCCCCCGCCTGACGATCCGTGATCAGGTGTCGGTCGAGGTCGCCTTGGCCGACGCGCTGGGGATCGAGCAGTGGGCCGCGGTGCTCGGCGGGTCGATGGGCGGCATGCGTGCGCTGGAGTGGGCGGTGATGGAACCCGCCCGCGTGCGGGCGTTGATGGTGCTGGCCAGCCCCGCCGCATCGTCGGCCGACCAGATCGCGTGGGCCTCCCCGCAGATCCACGCCATTCTCGCCGACCCGAACTGGCGCGGCGGTGACTACCACGCCTGTGGTCCGGGTGAGGGGCCGCATCGGGGGCTCGGTATCGCGCGCCGCATCGCCCACACCACCTATCGCAGCGCCGCCGAACTCAACGAGCGGTTCGGACGCAAGCCCCAGGACGGCGAGGACCCGTGGCACGGTGGCCGATACGCCGTCGAGTCCTATTTGGACCACCATGCGGACAAGTTGGTGTGGAGGTTCGACGCGGCCAGCTACGTGCTGCTCACCCGTTCGATGAACGACCACGACGTCGGACGTGATCGAGGCGGGGTGGGCGAGGCCCTGTCCCGGGTCCAGGCACGCACCATCGCGGTGGGGGTGGACTCCGACCGTCTCTACCTGCCCTCCGAGTCCCGTGCGCTGGCCGAGGGCATCCCGAACGCGCGCTACGCCGAGATCACCTCGCCGTTCGGACACGACTCGTTCCTCATCGAAACCGCGCAGGTCGCGGCGCTGGTGAAGGAACTGTTGGACAGTTGAGTGGGCGGGGACTTCAGGCCCGCCCTGCGAAGTCCCCGCTTCCGGCCTCGCTGTGTTTCGCCCGTCCGCTTCCGCATCGCGACTAAGCTGCCCCTATGGGCTACACCACAGAGGACGTGCAGCGGCGATTCGTCGAACGCCCCAAGTCCTCCCTGTTGCCCGGTTCCCGGGAGGACGGTCGGACACCGTTCGCGCGGGATCGAGCCCGGGTGTTGCATTCGGCGGCGCTTCGGCGACTCGCCGGAAAAACCCAGGTCGTCGGCCCCGGTGAGGGAGCCGAGATCAGTGGGGTGCCCCGCACCCGGTTGACGCATTCCCTCGAAGTGGCCCAGATCAGCCGGGGTATCGCCGTCGACCTGGGCGCCGACCCGCTTCTTGATGAAGCCGTCCCCCGCCGTTCGGGCACAACGGGGAAGCGGCGTTGAACGAGGCCGCGCGGGTGTGCGGCGGTTTCGAGAGCAACGCGCAGACACTGCGCATCCTCACCCGACTGGAGCCGAAGGTGTTGGGGGAACACGGTGAGCCCTACGGGCTCAATCTCACCCGTGCCTGCCTCGACGCGACGATGAAGTATCCGTGGCCCCGTCGTGACGGTCAGCGCAAGTTCGGTGTCTACGCCGACGACCTCGACGCGTTCACCTGGGTCCGGCAGGGGGCCCCGGACGGGCGGACGTGCCTGGAGGCGCAGATCATGGACTGGGCCGACGACGTGGCGTACTCGGTGCACGACGTCGAGGACGGGGTGTTGGCCGGACGGATCTCGTTGCCCGTGCTCGTCGACGCCGAGGAACGCGCCGCACTCGTGGCGCTCGCGGCCGAGCACTTCTGCTCGCAGCCCGTCGCCGTGATCGAGCACGCGGCGGACACGTTGCTGGAGCTGCCCGCGGTGGCCGACCTCGTGCGGGTCCCCTACGACGCCTCCCCGGCGGCGCAGGTGGCGCTCAAACGCATGACCAGTGAGCTGGTCGGCCGGTTCGTCGCGGCGGCCGTCACGGGTACTCGCGCCGCCTACGAGGCGAGATCCCTGGCGCGCTACGACGCCGAACTCGTCGTGCCCGACCAGGTGGCCGCCGAGGTGGCGCTGCTCAAGGCGTTGGCCCTGCGGTACGTGATGAGCGACCGGCGGCGGTTGGCGGTCCAAGAGGGACAACGGCAGCTGCTTTTAGAACTGGTGGAGACGCTGCTTCGGCGTTCCCCGGAGGCGCTCGACGTGAACCTGCGGCCGGCCTGGGACGCGGCCTCGGACGATGCGGCGCGAGTGCGGGTGGTGGTGGACCAGGTCGCCTCGTTGACCGACGCGCAGGCCAAGATCTGGCATTCCTGGCATCTGGGCCGGCACGGTTGACTCGTCGAGGTACCGTCGGGGAATGCCGGAACGCGATGCCGTCCAAGCTCATCTGAATTTCGCCCTCGCCGTGCACCGAGCGTCGGGCTCACCCAACGGCAATGCGTGCTTCTCGCCGTACGAGACCGCCTCCCAACCGGCCGCGCTGTTGGCGGGCGCACCGGAACGCGTGTCCGAACAGGCCGACCTGTTGCGTGCGGCGGCCGTGCTCGACGCCCCGGCCAGGGGGCAGGACGAGCCGACGTTGGCGGTGTCCAACACGTTGTGGGTGTGGCGTCGGTTGGAGGTGAAACCCGGTTTCACCGACGTCGTGGCCGAGTGGCCCTCGGGCGCGGTGGCCACGGCACCGTTCGTGGAGGACCCGGAGGCCGCGCGGACCACCATCAACGCCGACGTGGCCCGCACGACCCGCGATCTCATCCCCGAACTCCTGCTGCCGGGCACCATCGGTGGTGACACGGTGGCGGGCCTGGTCAGCGCGCTGTATCTGAAGGTGGCGTGGACCAATCCGTTCCGGGACACCGACACCGTCGAGGACGACTTCCACACCCCGACAGGTGTCGTTCGGGTACCGATGATGCGGCAGGCCGAACGCCTCGGCTACGCCCGGCACGCGGGTTGGCAGCTGGTGGATCTGCCCGCCGTCGGAGGGGTGAGCGCGTCGGTGTTGCTACCCGATCGCCCCTTGGTCGAGGCCGAGCCCGAACTCGACGCCGCGACGGTGGACGCGTTGTTGAACGCGCGCCGTGAGGCGATGGTGCGGTTGACGATGCCCCGACTGTCGCTGGACGTGCGCTGCCCGCTGAAGGACACGCTGAACTCGTTGGGCGTGCGCACGATGTTCACACCGACCGCGGACTTCGGTGAACTCAGCGATGACCCCCGGCTGTTGGTGTCCGATGTCCTGCACCAGTCGGTGCTGCGCCTCGACGAGAACGGCCTGGAAGGTGCTGCGGCCACCGCGGCCATGATGCGGTTGGTGTCGGCCCCCGCGGGAGAGCCCGTCACCGTGGAGGTGAACCGTCCGTTCCTGTTGCTGGTGCGGCATCGGGCCAGCGGGGCGGTCTACTTCCTGGCTCGGGTGACCGAACCGTGGTCGCGCTGACGTCCACTCCCGTCCGACCTGCCGTCGAGGCGGCCGAGCCCCCCGTCCGACGGCGGCGCACGCGGCCGTTCCGGCCGGTCGACGCCGTGATCATGCTGGGGTACGGCCTGGCCGCGTTCCTGCTCTATCGTCCACTGTGGCTGAACCTCGACAGTGGGTACCTGCGGTTCAGTGGTCAGGACCAGAACCTGTGGGAGTGGTTCTACGCCGTCACGGCGCACAACGTGCTGAACTTCGAGAACCTGTTGTTCACCACGTTGCAGAACCACCCGGACGGGGTGAACCTCTCGGCGAACACGGCCATGTACGGCCTGGCCTTGCCGCTGACCCCCGTCACCATCCTCTTCGGACCCACGGCCACCTTCACCCTGGTCCTCACCGGTGGGCTCGCCGGCACCGCCTCGGCCTGGTACTGGGTGCTGTCCCGGCACCTCGTGGACTCCCGGGTGGGCGCGGCCGTCGGTGCGGCGTTCTGTGGATTCGCGCCGCCGATGATCTCCCACGCCAACGCGCACCCGAACTGGGTGGCGTTGTTCGTCATGCCCTTCATCGTGTTGTGGCTGCTCAAGATCGTGCGTGGGGCCCCGCCCGTGTCCAGCGGGATCGTCCTCGGCCTGCTGGTGACCTGGCAGGTCTTCATCGGCAAGGAACCGTTGCTGGTCATGGCGACCACGATGGTGGTGTTCGCCCTGGTCTACGCCCTCATGGCACCCGGGCACACGCTCGCGGTGGCCCCGCGTCTCGGTGCCGGGCTCGGTGTCGGAGCCGCGGTGTCCCTGGTGATCGTGGCGGTGCCGCTGTGGTGGCAGTTCTTCGGACCGCAGAGCTACTCGGCCTTGGAACACGGTCTGCGGGGTAACGACGCCGCCGCGTTCACGGCGTTCGCCTCCGACTCACTCGCGGGTGGTGAGTACAGCGGTGCCGGGCTGGCCATGAACCGCACCGAGGAGAACGCGTTCTTCGGCTGGCCGCTGGTACTGGTGGTGCTCGGGATCACGGTCGCGCTCTGGCGGGTGCTCGCCGCCCGGGCCGTCGCGGTGACCATGCTGGCGATGGCCTGGATCTCGATGGGCGCGATCGTCATCGTCGACGGCGAGGGCACCTCGATCCCCGGGCCGTGGATGTTGCTGTTCGACCGCCCCCTGTTCGAATCGGTCCTGGAGACCCGCTTCTCCCTGGGGTGCGTGCCGCTGATCGGCATCCTGCTGGCGATGGCCACCGAGCGGGTGCTGCGGCTACGGGTGCGTTCCGACCAGCGTCGCGCCGCGGCGGTCGTGTGGTGTGGGGTGTTGGCCACCGCGCTGTTGCCGATCGTCCCCACCGAGTTGCACGTCACCGAACGCAAGGCCGCACCGGCGTTCTTCACCGAGGGGGACTGGCGCGTCTATGTCCGGGACGGGTCGGTGGTGCCCGTGCCCCCACCCGATGTCGCGGACGCCGAGGCCCTGCACTGGCAGATGGAGACGGGTATGGGCTTTCCCTTGGTGGAGGGCTACTTCGTCGGGCCGAACGAGGAAGGCGACGGGATGTACGGCGCTCCCCGCAGGCGGACCTCACTCATCCTGGAATACGTCGCCATGAGGGGCGAGACCTACGAGGTCACCGCTTACGACCGCGTCATCGCACGAAGCGACCTGCGTTACTGGGAGGCGGACGTGGTGGTCCTACCGCTCGACGCCCCGTACCGGCACGAGCTGCAGGCGACGGTCACGGACCTGCTGGAGGACCCGGGACATCCGGTCAAGGACGTGTGGGTGTGGGACGTCCACGCGCTGCTGACACGGTAGGCACCGGAGGCGGGGACTGGTGCGGCCCCCGGTCGGCGGTCGCAGGGTGATCACCTCGGGCGAGGCCCCGGACCCGGACATGATCGTCCCGGCCCCGCCGTGTGGCCGGGACGGGGTGGCGCCTCCCACTGGATCGGGCAGCGCCGAGAACGGCCGGGGTCGCCGCGTGTTTTTCGGCCACGTGGGGCGGGCCGTCGGCCGGCATGGACCCGGGTGCGGACACGCCGGCGAGACCGCGGAACCCGGTGTTCTACAGTGAGCGAGTGGCGGGACGGATCCGGGAAAGCGACATCGCGCAGGTGCGTGAACGCAATCGGATCGACGAGATCGTCGGTGAATACGTGGCGTTACGACGCGCCGGTGGCGGGGCTTTGAAGGGCTTGTGCCCTTTCCACGAGGAGAAGACACCCTCGTTCAACGTGCGGCCCACGCACGGCACCTTCCATTGCTTCGGCTGCGGTGAAGGCGGCGACGTCATCAAGTTCGTCATGCAGATCGAGCACCTCGGCTTCGTCGAAGCCGTCGAACGGCTCGCCGACCGCATCGGACTGCAGCTGACCTACGAGGGAGGCGGCAGTAGCGTCCGCCGGGACCGTGGTACCCGCCTGCGACTGGTCGAGGCGCACAAGGCCGCCCAGGCGTTCTACGCCGAACAGCTCACCACTCCGGAGGCCGAGGCCGCGCGCGCGTTCCTCACCGAACGGGGGTTCGACCAGAGCACGTGGACGAAGTTCGGTTGCGGGTACGCCCCGGCGGGATGGGACCGACTCACGAAACACCTGCTGCGCAGCGGTTTCGAGCTGTCCGAGCTCTACAGGGCACAGTTGTCCAAGGAGGGCAGGCGCGGTCCGATCGACCGGTTCCACCGCAGGCTCGTGTGGCCGATCAAGGACCGCGGTGGGGACGTCGTCGGGTTCGGTGCGCGACGCCTGTTCGACGACGACCCGATCCAGGCCAAATACCTCAACACCAGCGAAAGCCCCATCTACAAGAAGTCGCAGGTGCTGTTCGGCCTCGACCAGGCCAAGCGGGAGATCGCGCGACGACACCAGGTGGTGGTCGTCGAGGGGTACACCGACGTGATGGCCATGCACGCCGCCGGGGTGCCGACGGCGGTGGCGACGTCGGGTACGGCGTTCGGCGAGGACCACATGCGCGTGCTGCGGCAGCTCATGATGGACGACGACGCCTTCCGCGGAGAGGTGATCTTCACCTTCGACGGCGACGAGGCGGGCCAGAAGGCCGCGCTCAAGGCGTTCGAGGGGGACCAGACGTTCGCGGGCCAGACCTACATCGCGATCGCGCCGGACGGGATGGACCCGTGCGAGCTGCGCCTGGCCAAGGGTGATGCGGCCGTGCGTGATCTGGTGGCGCGGCGCATCCCGCTGTTCGAGTTCGCCATCAAAAGCCTGCTCGCCTCCTACGACCTCGATTCGGTGGACGGCCAGGTGGCCGCGTTACAGCGGACCGTGCCGCTGGTCGCGCAGATCAAGGACCGTGCCAAGCGTGACGGCTACGCCACCAAACTGGCGTGGTGGGTCGGCTGGCAGGACGAGGCCATGGTGGTGCGGCGGGGGCGGGACTTTCATCCCGATGGCGGTCGTCCGCCGAGAATAGAGGTGGGACTTATCGCCCCGCCCCGCGCGAACGGTTTTCGGCCCGACGGCGCGGGACTGCGACCCGCACTCCGTCCAACCCAGGAGCAGCCGGCGCCGCCCCTGCCCGTACTCTCTCCGCGATGCGCCGTTCGCATCTCGCGCCGGAGAGATGCGGTCAATGTAAGGCCAGCCAGAAGGTCCCTGCATAAGTTTTTTGATTTCGCCGAAAATGCGTTGTTTTCCAGCGATTTACAGCGTTTGTAGAATACCGGTTCAGACGCGATGGACGTAGCCCGTGATCCGCGACAGCATCGACTGCAGGGGCCAGTGCTGCCAGGCGTCAGTCATGTAATCGTCGTGATTGACGTCGTCGCCGGTTCCATAAAAGGCCACCACACCGGGGCCGAGCTTGTCCGGGATCTGCTGCGTGAAGGCGATGTGCTTGGACACGAGCACCCGGGCGATCGCCTGATCGCCCGGCTCGGAGCCGGCCGAATAGGCCGAAAAGAAGAACGATGTTTTGTGCGCCTTGACGATCCAACCGGAGAACTTCTCGCTATCGTCATAAACGGCATCGAACAGCATCACGCCACGGACCCGTGGTTCGCCGCCCACGGACACCGCATAGGCGGCAGGATCGTAACCGCCGCTGTAGCCCACGATGATGATCGGGGCGACCTGGAAGGCCCGCCTGGCGCCCGGGGCGCCGTGCAGCGCCGCAAGCTGTGTCGTCGCCTCGACCATGAAGCCGTGGAAGGCGTTGGGTAGCCAGAAGCGGCCGGCGCTCGAATCCGACCCGCAGCCTCTGCTGGAGCTTGCGCGCTTCCTTCGGCTCGAGCCACTTCAAGGGGTTGAACTCCTTCACCTCCGCGGCGATGC
>SMEZ01000101.1_pt1 | contig 41818 bp, 37 predicted proteins | sample 2456351 | NCBI WGS metagenome assembly SMEZ01 (sample SAMN10132605, study PRJNA489261) | soil metagenome | isolation source: day120 antibiotic-loamy sand soil ammended with composted manure from dairy... | place: USA | collected 2015-04-01 | reverse complement strand
ACCGCATCGCGACGGACCGGTCGACGAAAGCGGGGCGACGTCGGACCGTCACGAGGGGGACCGGCACCGAACGTCCGGGCGCACGCGGCAACAGCTCGTACGCTGGACTGGTGCGGATGAGACCGACTGTGAGCTGGACACCGACGGTGTCGGCACCGCGGACGACGGACCTGGCCGAGGTCGTCCGGGTGGTCGGCGGCCGTGGTGTCGTGGTCCTCAGCGGGGCGGGCCTGTCCACCGAGTCCGGCATTCCGGACTACCGCGGTGCCGGGGGAACGCTGCGGCGACATTCGCCGATGACATACCAGGAGTTCGTCGGTAGCGAGGCCGCCAGACAGCGGTACTGGGCCCGCAGCCACGTCGGCTGGCCGGTGGTCGCGCAGGCCCGGCCGAACGTGGGACATCGCGCGGTGGCGGCGCTCCAACGAGACGGGTACGTCTTTGGGGTCATCACGCAGAACGTCGACGGGCTGCACCAGGCGGCGGGTGCCACGGCGGTGATCGAACTGCACGGCAGCCTCAGCCGGGTGGTGTGCCTGGAGTGCGGGCAGCTCAGTTCTCGACGGTTCCTCGACCGGCGGTTGCGAGAGGCGAACCCGACCTTCCGGGCCGAGGCCACCCGCCTCAACCCGGACGGCTACGTCGACCTGCCCGAGGGCGTCGTGCGCGAATTCCGGACCGTGCCATGCCACGCCTGCGGCACCGGGGTGCTCAAACCGGATGTGGTGTTCTTCGGCGAGAACGTGCCCCGCCCCCGGGTGGAGGAGTGCTACCGCCTGGTCGACGACGCGAAAGCGCTCCTTGTGCTCGGCTCCTCCCTGGCCGTGATGTCCGGACTGCGTTTCGTCCGGCACGCCGCGAAGGCGGGCAAACCGGTGCTCATCGTGAACAAAGGTGAGACCCGAGGCGATCCCCACGCCTTGGTGCGGGTCGACCGGACCTTGGGGCCCGCACTGGCCGAACTGGCCGACCGACTCGGCTGTCCCCTGTCCGAACCGGCCGGGAACGGGTCCCGGATCCAGCGGGCCGTTCGTGGCTGAGAACCCGCGGCGGTAGTCCCGGTCATTCGGCCGCGCGGCGGAGCAGCGGGGTGATCCGGTAATCCACGAGTCGCCGCATCACCAAGCTGGTGTTGGTGCGCTCGATCCCGGGGATGGCGAGGATGCGACCCGCGATGCGGTAGAGGTCGTCGGCGTCGCGGGCGACCACGTGGATCAGCAGGTCCACCGGTCCGGAGATGCCGTGCACCTCCAGCACTTCGGGGATCTCGGCGAGCGCTTCGGCGACCTCGTCGAGCCGGCGCTGGGTCACCTGGGCGGTGATGAACGCGGTGAGCGGATATCCCAGCGAGGCCGGTGGGATGCGGCGCTCGAACGAGTCGAGAGTGTTCCCCTCCAGACGGGTGAGCCGGGATTGGGCCGTGTTGCGGGAGATGCCGACGCGGTCGGCGAGAGCGAGGGTGGTCGCACGGGGGTGCCGGGTCAGTTCCAACAGGAGTTTGGCATCGACCTCGTCGACCGGACCGTCATGGGGCATTGTGCTCACCTCTCCGCCGTGTCTGTGGGCTCTGATTGCGCAGATTGCTCAACTGGATGGCCGGCTATTGAGCATCAGTCCAGCAAATTGCTTCACTGGGAGCAACCTGCACGCTTGAACGAGGATGGCGAGATGAGCGAGTCCGTCACCGCCCCGGCCACCACGGACGTCCTGCGCGCGATAGAGGACCGAGTGCTGTGGTTGTCGAGCGCGATCATCCACCACGCCAATCGGGTCCGGCCGAACCCGTCGGGGTTGAAGGTCGGCGGGCACCAGGCGTCGTCGGCCTCGATGGTGTCGATCATGACCGCGTTGTGGTTCAACCATCTGCGTCCGCAGGACCGGGTGTCGGTGAAACCGCACGCCTCGCCGGTGTTGCACGCGATCAACTACCTGCTGGGTGAGCTGGACGAGTCGTACCTGCCTCGGCTGCGTGAGTTCGGCGGTCTGCAGAGTTATCCGAGCCGCATCAAAGACCCCGATCCCGTCGACTACTCCACCGGATCGGTCGGCATCGGTGCGACCGCGCCGATCTGGGGCGCGATGTCCCGACGCTACGTCGACATCGCCTTCGGGGGCGCGGGAGTCGGGCGGCAGTACTCGCTGGTCGGGGACGCCGAGCTGGACGAGGGCGCCGTGTGGGAGGCCGTGCTCGACCCCAATGTCGCCGAGCTGGGCGAGCTCGTCTGGATCGTCGACCTCAACCGCCAGTCGTTGGACCGGGTCGTGCCCAACATCGCCGCTGACAAGCTGCAGCGGATGTTCGCCGCCGCCGGCTGGCAGGTCATCCAGCTCAAGTACGGCAGTCTGTTGGAGGAGCTGTTCACGCGTCCGGGCGGTGCCGAGCTGCGGCAGCGCATCGACGCCATGACCAACCCGGAGTACCAGCGGCTGCTGCGGTGCGACGCCACCGAACTGCGCCGCCGGCTGCCCGGTGAAGGGCCTTCGGCCCAGGCCATCAACGAGCTCGTCGCGAGCCTCGACGACACGACCCTGGTCGATGCGATCGCGAATCTCGGCGGACACGATCTGGCGGCGCTGGACCGCGCTCTGGGTATGGTCGACGACACCCGTCCCACGGTGATCTTCGCCTACACCGTCAAAGGCTACGGCTTGGCGATGAAGGGGCATCCGCAGAACCACTCGGCGCTGCTCACCGATGCACAGATGCGCGAGCTGGCCGAGCGCCTGGGCGCCGATCTGGACGATCCATGGCGCGCGTTCCCCGAGGGCAGTCCAGAGCACGAGCTGTGCCGGGCGACCGCGCGACGCCTGAAGCGGCCCGAGTTCCCGCCCCTTCCCCCGCCCGCGATCCCCGTCGACTTCGGCCGCACCCCCTCCGGCACCGCCACCACCCAGGCCGCGCTGGGCCGTGTTCTGCTCGACCTCACCCGCGAAGCACCCGACGCCGCGCGGCGCGTCGTCACCGTCAGTCCCGACGTCAGCTCCACCACCAACCTGGGCGGCTGGATCAACAAGGTCGGCGTGTGGTCGGTCCAGGAACGTCCGAACTGGTTCGCCGACGATGCCGAGACCATCCTGCAGTGGCAGGAGAAACCCACCGGCCAGCACATCGAGCTCGGTATCGCCGAGGTCAACCTGGTCGGCCTGATCAGCGAGCTGGGCACGACCTGGAGTCGCTGGGGCCAACCCCTTCTGCCGATCGGTGTGCTCTACGACCCGTTCGTCGAACGGGCTCTGGAACCGTGGTCCTACGGCATCTACGCCGGTGGCCAGTCGATCCTCGTCGGCACCCCGTCCGGTGTCACCCTCGCCCCCGAGGGTGGGGCACACCAGTCGATCAAGACGCCGTCGATCGGTCTGGAGCAGCCCGGCTGCCTCACCTACGAGCCGGCGTTCGCCCAGGACGTCGAATGGACGTTGCTCGCCGCTCTCGCCCAGCTCGGCAAACCCGGTGGTTCGTCGGCCTACCTGCGGCTGTCCACCCGGCCCGTCGACCAGTCACTGGCCGCCGTGCCCACCGACCCCGCCGCCCGGGAACGCCGCCGCCGCCAGGTCGTCGCCGGCGCCTACGCCCTGCGCCGCACCGAGAACGTGAAGGTCACCATCGCCGCCATGGGCGCCGTCGTCCCCGAGGCCCTCGACGCCGCTACCCGGCTGGACCAGATCGGCATCCCCACGGACGTGGTGTGCGTGACCAGCCCCGACCTGCTCTACCGTGCCGTGCGCGCACGCCAGGGCCACGAACAGGCCGACACCTGGATCCTCGACCAGGTCTTCCCCGCTGAACGTGCCACGCCGCTGGTCACCGTCCTGGACGGACACCCGCACACCCTGTCGTTCCTGGCCACGATCAACCGCGTCGCCACCAGCGCGCTCGGCGTGACCCGTTTCGGGCAATCAGGCTCGTTGGAGGATGTCTATCACCATCACGGCATCGACACCGACAGCATCGTCCGCGCCGCGCTCGACATCACCGAGTGAATCCCGGAACGAGCGCCTATGGCCTCATCCGCAAGGCACGGACGTCGTGGTCGGCCTTGGCTTAGCAGGATCGAGCACCGAGTGAACAGGACTCGACACCGTCCGAAGGGGACAATCAGTGATCCCCCATCCTCCGAAGTTCCGAAGCCGTGTCTTGAAGCCGCCGAGGCAAGGTGATCGGTCGGCGCCGGGCCGGAATCGTCGGTGCCCGTTCCGGAGCGCTACGCGGGGGACGGGCCCGAAGCCGCGATTCGCCGTGCCCGAGATGCCGCAGCGGTGACGAATCCCCTTTTCTTCCGCAAGAGTGGGGCTACCGTGTTGTGGTGACCCGAGCGCCGAAAGGCATCGATTCCGACCCGTCCGGCCCCGCGCACCACCGGCTGCCACGACTGAGGTTGGTCGTGGTGGCGCTCGTGGGCTACGGACTGACCCTCACCGTCGCCAGCGACACCGTGTACCTGCTGGCGATACCCGGAGTGCTGTGCTTGATCGTCGTGGTGTTCGTGTCCGTGCGCTCGTTCTTGCGCAGACCGTTCCACGTCCCCACCGGTTTCGAGGAGCTCGACCAGCGCAGGGTCGTGCGGCGCCATCGTGCGGTGTTGCTCCAGCGGTACGCCATGTTGCTCGCGGGTGCCGCGGCGTTGTGCGTGATGCCGTTCTGGGCCGATGTGGCCGTGCTGTATCCGTTGGTGGGGGTGGGCGTCGGGATCGTGAAGCTCAGCCTCTGCTCCTTCGTCCCACAACTCGCTTTCCTCAAAAGATGCTCGCGGGTGTTGAGCGTCTACGAACCGGAATTCCGTGCACCGGTGCGGCTGGTGATGGGGCGCGGCAACGGCGAACTGTGTGTGCGGGTGGGTGAAGGTGAGCATTCCACGCCGACCATGGTGGCCCGCTCAACCGTCGACTACCACGAGCTGCCGGCGGGGCTGGCCGACGGTGGTTGGTTCGCGGGAGACACCGCGCTCGGGGGAGTGTTGCTCGTTCCCGGAACCGGCGAGATCCTGTGTCTTTTCCCCCAGGACGTCCGGGCCCGCGCGAACGAATGTGGCCGCGCGGGCCCCGAAAGACGAGCCAAGGCCCAGCGCGCGGGACTGGATGACCTGCACCGTTCTTAGGGCTCGGGAGGTCTGCCTGCCCGTGGCCTCCACGGTGGCCACCGGTTTCCGACGCCGGGGTGAGAGAACCCGATGGAAGAGGGCTCGAAACCCTCGGATTTCTGTGCCGGCGCAGGATCGGGGTCGAAAAGACACCTCTTTGGGATCGCTCCCGCCTGATGTGGGAGCGACGTGACGGTCCGCGTCGAGGTGAAGAAACCGGTGATACCGCCATCGTCGCGGGACGGTAACGGTTCTTCCGTCACGTCTTGGCGAGTGTGAGCGACCGGGCGAAGGTGCCGGGTCGGACCTCCGATGCGACCGTCGTCCTCTTCCACGACCGTGACGGCGACGACCTCGACGACGAGGACGAGTACGTGTCCGGGGTGACGGTCGGGCTGCGAGACGTCGACGACGAGGACGCCCCGCTGGTGACGGCTGTGACCGACGAGCAGGGGCGCGCGGTGTTCACCGACCAGCAGGCTGGTCTGTACCACATCGAGATCTTCGGTCCGTGGCAGCGCGAGGAGGTCTCCGCCGCTTTCGCTCGAGTACACGCGACGTACGGGGAACACCACAACACGACCACCGTCGGCATCGTCCCGGGGCCTGACCGGCCGTTGCCGGGGGAGGACGGGGACAGCGCCGGTACCGCACTGACGGGTGTCTCGCCCGCAGACCCGTCGGCGAATCCGCCGGCAGGTTCCCAGGATCGGGCGGACGACGTTGCCGCACTCGCCTCCACCGGAACCGACGCGATGACGCTCGTCGGCGTGGGAGCGGGGGTACTGCTCGTCGGTGTCGCCACGGTCGTGGTCACGCGCCGCCGCGCGAACGGCTCGGCCGCTTAGCAACAATGCGGGGCGCGCCGATTCGTCACTCGGCCCGCCCGCCGATTCGTGCCGTGAGTTCGGCGGTCGTGGTCTTGACCTCGGTCGCCGGCTCCGGCCATATCCGACCGCACTGTCGTTCGCCGTCGCATTCGTGTCGGAACGTCACGCTGATCGCCGTGATCGGTCGCCCGGCCGGGTGTCCCTCCGACCTACGCGGTGTGGCGACAAGCGGAGCGCGTGCGCTGAGCGCGGCCGTCGACGTGCGTGTCGAGGACGGGCGGCGATGGGGACAGGTCACGGTCTTCGGATGCTCAGACACGCATGGGAAGGTCCCAACGGATGTCGGAGTCGGGGGAACCGAGCCAGACGTGCTGGCACGTCGGTGTGGCACTCACCCCGAGGTGTTCCCAGCCGGGGCGGCCGTGGGCCCGCCACAGTGCATGAGCGGATTCGACGACCTCCCACAGCAACGTCGGGCCGTGCTGAACGACGCGGCGGGTGCCGTTCGGTCTGGCGTCGGTCTCGACTTCGGCCCACGAACCGTCGGATCCGGTGAGGACGACGGCGCGGGGCGTGTCGGCGTTGGTGTAGTCGGCCCCGTAGCGCATGCCCACCGTGACGCGAGTGGGCATCGACAGGCAGGCCAAAAACCACGGCACCGGTTCCCGACACACCGGCGCGTTCAGGGACGTGTGGGACCGCCGGACCTCGGCGGTGACTTCGTAGTCCACGCGGCAGCTCGGCGGAACCGCTTCCCCGGCCGGACGGCGCAGTTGCATGCAGGCGGCCCTGCCGGGGACGAACCGGCCTGCCACGAGCATGCCGCGCCCCTCGTGCCGTAACAGGGCCAGGTTCCCGGCCGTGACGTTGCGGCGGACGTCGGTGAGGAGGAGCCCGCCCGGCCGTAGTTGCTCGATCCACGCGGCGGGGATGTGGGGTACGGCGACGGTGGAGATGATGCGGTCGTATTTGTGGTGGGCGGGCACGCCGTGGAACCCGTCGCCCTGCACCAGGGTGGGCGTGTAGCCCAACGATCGCAGCCGCACCCGTGCGGCCTCGGTGTAGGCGATGTCGATGCTGGTCACCGCCGTGTCACCCAGCAGCTCGCACAGCAGTGCCGTGGTGTAGCCGGTGCCGGTACCGATCTCGAGTACGCGGTGCCCGGGTTCCAGCTCGAGCATGTCCAGCATGCGTGTGCTCAGGCCGGGTTCGGAACTGAAGGAGAGCGCACGCCCCTGGCCGTCGATGTCGGTGACCAGCGTGACGTTTCGATAGAGGGCGGCGGCGTCGTACTCGTCGCGTACGTCGTGTCGCTGCCACACGCCGGTGCGGTCTTGTACGTAGTAGAAGGGCACGAAGATGTGCCGCGGAACGTTCTCGACCGCCTTGCGTAGCGATGTCGAACGCAACGTGCCGTCGTCGACCAACTCCTGCGCCAGCGCTTTCGCGGCGCGTCGCGTGTGGGCGGTCACCGTGACCCTGCCTGTGGCTCTGTGCGTGGTGCGCACCTGTCCTCCTGTTGCTGTGGGATGCGAGCGTGCGATGGGGCGACCGGTGGGGGCGGGGCAGTGGGCGGTCGAAGTTCCGTCGGCCGTGGTCGGTCGTGTGCGCACACCCCGGTGTGGGGCGGTCGGAGTCGCTCCACGTTGATCAGTCCACGGTGTGCTCGCCGAGCGTCCTCGGGACATCGGCCATGTTGTTCACCTCCTCGTCGTGCCCGGTGCGGGTCGGTGGTGTCTTCAGGTGTGCGCTGTGCGGATGCTGCTGAGAACCCCGTGGTGGCGTTCTGCGACGTTTGTCCCGGTGCCTTTCGACCGTCAAGACATCGGATTAGGAGCGAATCCTTACGGCCGAGACTTGCGGGGATGTGTACTCAGATCGGGTGAGAACGATTCGCCCCACGTGCTCGGCATGCGAATCCGTGGAGCCCAGTGTCGAGGACCATCCGTTGCCAGCCAAGGCGGGGACCGCATATGCGACCTGAGAATATGCGGTCCCCGCATAGTTATCTCGTCAGATTCTCCGTATTGGTCTAAAATCCCGCCAATCCATGACCTGGAGAATTGTGCTGATGCATACGTGGAATAATCACTTCGGCCCTCCGAATATGCCCGACGAATTTTGGGATCATTCCGAGATCCAGCAGGCTGCACGAGAGCGGCACATCGGTCGTTTGCTCCGCGCGTATCGCACGCTCCAGCGGCCGAGGATGACGCAGTTACAGTTGGCCGGCTGGCTGGGGATCGACCAGTCGAACCTGTCCCGACACGAACGGGCGGCTCGACCCACGGTCGACCTGGACAAGTTGATGCAATGGGCGAGCATCCTGCGGATTCCGCAACGTCTTTTGTGGTTCCAGCTCCATCCGACCCACACATCTGAGCCGGCCCCGGCTTCGCCGACGCTCGCCACCGTCGAGGAGAGTGGAGACGTTGACGTGCACCGACGACAGTTCCTCCGTGCTTCGGGGATGACAGCGCTCGGCATGGTCTGCAGCGGTACCGCGCAGGCCGTTCCCAGCGGCTCGACGGTGGAGGAGATCCGCCGTATGACGGCGGGGTTCCGCGCGCAGGACAACAGTTTCGGCGGAAGCTACGGTCGCAGTGCGTTGGCGGCCTATTTCAGTCGCACGGTGGAACCGTTGTTGACTTCCCGGGCGAAGCCGCCCCTGCTCGTCGCCGCCGCCGAAATGCAACAGGTCGCAGGGTGGATGGCCTATGACGTCGGGCAACCCGAGATCGGGCGACGACATCTTCGCGAGGCACTGCGACTCTGTCAACGGGCGGGCGAGGAAGCGCTCGCCGCGGAGATGCTCGCCGGCATGTCGCACCAAGCGGCGTTCCTGGGGGCCGGTGACTCGGCCGTCGACCTCGCCTTGGCGGCCCAGCAGATCGCCGGACGTGTGCACCTGCCCGCCCTGGCCGCAGAGATCAACGTGCTGGAGGCCCATGGGTACGCCATCAAAGGGGACAGGGCCGAATGTCTGGCGGCTTTGCACCACAGTGAACAGGCGTTCGAGCACGCCGACGGTGATCGACCGGACTGGTTGCGCTACTTCGACCGTTCCTACATGGCCGCGAAGACCGCACACGTCCTGCGGGACCTCGGGGCTTCGGCGGAAGCCGAGGCGTATGCGCGGGAATCCCTGCAGATGGCCGAGGGATACGAACGTGGGCGGCTTTTCAACACGGCTCTGCTCGCCTCGATCCTGGCCGATCAACGGCGGGTGGAGGAAGCCTGCGCCGAGGGCGCTCGGGCGGTGTCGATGCTCCACCGCGTCCGTTCTGTGCGCGCTCTCGCCTACCTGTCCGACTTGGCGCGCCGCCTCGCCCCGTTCGCCCGCACCACGTCGGTGAAGCACCTGTACGACCGGTTCCACAGTGTCGGGGTCGTCACCCCGCGAATGTAGGGAGGTCTCATCGGGGTGGGAAGGTGAGTACGTGCATCAGTCCCACCTGGGACGCCGCACCCACGATCTCCCCTTTGTCCATACGTTCCCGAATCGAATCCAGAGGAAGCCAGGCGACCCGCTCGGCCTCGTTGACGTCGGTGGGACCGCCGACGTACTCGGCACCGAGGGAGACGAACAGGAGGTTCTCGGCATCCGCCGAGCCGACCATGGGTTGTGTGGTGACGAGCGGACGCACGTCACGGGGGCGCCAGCCGGTTTCCTCCTCGACCTCACGTGCCGCCGCGAGAGCGGGCTCCTCGTGCGCATCCACGTATCCACCGGGCAGTTCCCACACCCAGCGGTCCAGGATCCAACGATGCCGCCACAACAGCAGTACGTTCTTTCGAGCGTCGTCGAGGACGACCATCATGGCCGCCCGAGGCATCCTGAGCACGTACTGTTCGAAGTGCACACCATCAGGCAGCTCCACGGAGGCGATGGAGAGTCGGAGCCTGCGGGTGTCGTCGACAAGCCGTTCGCCGTGGATCGTCCAGCGAGTCAGCGCTTGGTCCATGGGCGGCATTGTCTCCTTCGTCGCCTCGGATGGCCAGCGACTTGCGTGGGCGACTTCCGGTGACTCGGCCGACGGGGGCTTAGCCGTGGTCCGCGATGCTCGGGCAAGTGGTGCGACGGCGGGACATCGCGTCTTCCGTCCGGACCCCGTTGACGCACACGTTGTGGCGACGGGGTGAGCGCTCCGGAAAAACCGGTTACTCCCGGGTCCTGCGGCGACTGTTCTCGGGTCCTGCAGGGCACGGCAATCCCCACGAGAACGCCGGAGAAAACGGAACGTTCGCGCTCTTACGCGAACGTTCTGCGAACACAGCCCACGGACAGCCCGCCGTGGTGGCCCACCGCGATCGTCGCCCGACGGCGATCACCGCCGGGCGAGCTGGCGTCTTCTCAGATCCGCGTCATTGTTCGTCTTTCTTGCGTTCGTCTTTCTTGCGTTCGTCTTGCTTGCAGGACTCGGCGGCGCACTCCGACGTCCATTGCCGATCACGGCATCACACACTCACGCGTTCTCGGGAAGCGGCGGGATGTCCTGAGCCGGAAACCCGGAGCGAACCCGCCATTCGCGATCGCAGACCCAACAGGTGGGGTCGTGCCACCATCCGGACAGTTCCACGAAATCCTGTTCCCGTGGGGTCACCTCGACACCGCACAGCGTGTTGAACGCGATGCCCGGATGTGGTGTGGCGGTCTTCTCGACGTTGTAGGCATGGCGTCGCCCTTCGGCCTGCTGCCAGCGAAACGGTCCCATGTCGTCCCCCTGCTTATCGGTCTCTTTGCTGATGACCTTGGCTGTCTACGGGCTGTAGCTGCAATCTCCCGAACGTGTGACTTGTTGGAACCCATGTAGTGATGGCTACGATTCCGCTCGTGCCTGTTGACACCCCTGGCCTGACGACCCGCGCTCGAGCGCTGACAGCGGCGATCCGCAGGCTGCTCGATGCATCCGGGATGAGCGGACGGGAGCTTTCCCAGCGCCTGGGTTTCAGTCACGGCACGGTGTCGCACTGGGTCACGGGACGTCGCCTGCCAAGCCCGGAGGACATGGCGTCACTACTGACACTGCTCGGCATCAAGGGTGAGGAGAAGCAACGTCTCATCGACCTGGCCAGGCACGCGGCGGAACCGAACTGGCTGGTGGTGGGTATGTCGGGGATTCCGCAGCAGCTCGCGGGCGCCATCGAATCGGAACGTCATGCGTCGGCCATGGTCGAATGGTCCCGGGACATCGTGCCGGGGTTGTTGCAGACGGCGGATTACGCACGGGCGCTCGCCACGGCGGTCGGTCTGCCGGAGTCCGATGTCGACGCTCGGGTGTTGCTTCGAGTGGGCCGATCCGAAGTGATCACGCGGCGCAATCCCGTCGAGTTGTTGGCTCTGATCGGTGAGGACGCGCTGCACGAGAAGATCTGCGCGCCCGAGGTGATGCTCGACCAGCTTCGGCACCTGGTGTGCCTGGCCGAGCGATCCAACGTCACCATCCAGGTCGTACCGCCGCGGGTCGGTTGGCATCCCGGGTTGATCGGACCGTTCGTGCTGTACTTCTTCCCCGACGCACAACCCGTGGTGCATTTCGAGCATTACAGCTCAGGCGCGTTCGTCATCGACGAGGACGACGTGCACGCGTATCAGGAAGCGGTAGAGATCATTCGTGGTGTCGCGAAAGGCCCTGAGGATTCCGTGAAACTCATCGCGAAGATCGCTGACGATTTGGAGCAGACATTATGACTGGCCCCCTCCCGTGGAGGAAATCGAGTTATTCGGGCCCCAACGGCAATTGTGTCGAGTTCGCCCCCACCGATGACGGCAGTGGTGATGTGTTGATCCGGCACTCGAAGTATCCCGATGACACCGTGATCCGCTATACGGCGGCGGAGTGGACCGCGTTCATCGCGGGGGCCAAGGACGGCGAATTCGATCTGTAGGGCGAATCAGAACCGCGAAGTTCTTTGTCCGCGAGCCGGTCATGCGGGCTTCCGGGGATTCGACCGGTGCCGCATCGTGGACTCGACCACACCGGCTGTGGACACGAGTGTGGCGGCCACCCCCGAGGATGGCCGCCACACGCCCCGATGTCAGTGGTCCTTCTTCTGCTGCTGCAGCCGTTCGACTTCCTCTTGTGGAACGTTGATGGGACGTAGTTTCGCCCACAACACGAACGCGGCCGAGAAGACGAGCATGCCGATGCCGGCCCACAGGTTGATGTTGATGCCGGCCGCCTTGGCGATGTCCTCGTCGGTGGTGAAGCCGATTCCCATCACCGTCAGCACGATGCCGTAGGCACCGAGCAGGAAGGCGATCACCAAGCGAATGTCGAAAGCCTGGGCACGGGTTTCGGAGGAATTCGTCATGGTTACCGCCTCCTAGAAGATGATGTTGAACAGGATGGTGACGGCCAGCACGATGCCCGCCAGCAGCCCCGGACGGCGGTACCAGCCGGCATCCTCACCGGTGGTGGAGTGCCTCAGGCTCTCCTTCGGGGTCAGAGAGTAGACCAACCCCACCAGCTGTGCCTCCGGCTTCGGTTGCGTGGCGTAGGTGACCGCCACACTGACCACGACGTCGACCACGAAAGCGGCCCCCGCGCCGACGAACGAGGCGCCCTGCCCCGGCAGGTCCCACACGCCCGTCTCGGCCAGCAGGAACACACCGACCGCCGCCGCGGTACCGCTGACCAGGCCCGCCCAACCGGCCGTGGGCGTCATCCTCTTCCAGAACATACCGAGGATGAACGTCGCGAACAGCGGTGCGTTGAAGAACGAGAACAGCTGCTGCAGGTAGTCCATCAGGTTGGCGTACGACGCGGCGATGAACGCCGTGCCGATGGCCAACACCGTCGCGATCACGGTGATGACCCGGCCCACCCTGAGGTAGTAGCCGTCCGACTTGTCCTTGACGATGTAGGACTGCCAGATGTCGTAGGTGAACACCGTGTTGAACGAGCTCAGGTTCGCCGCCATACCGGCCATGAACGACGCGAGCAGACCGGCGATGGCGATGCCGAGCATGCCGTTCGGCAGCAGATCGCGCATGAGCAGCAGGAGCGCGTCGTTGAACGTGGCGCCGCTGGGGGCTTCCTCGCCCCGCATCAGTGCGGCCTTGTTGTCGCCGGCCAGTTCGGAGACGCTGACGCCCGCGATCATGCCGGGGATGATCACGATGAAGGGGACCAGCATCTTCGGGATCGCGCCGATGATCGGCGTGCGACGGGCCGCCGACATGCTCTTCGACGCCATCGCCCGCTGTACCTCGACGAAGTTGGTCGTCCAGTAGCCGAACGACAGCACGAAGCCCAGGCCGAACACGAGGCCCAGCACGGACAGGAAGTTGCTGCCGAACCCGGTGAGCTGGTTACCGGGCCAGGAGTTCAGCTGTTCGGCCCCACCCGGTCCGGCGGACACCTTGTCCACCAGCCCCTGCCAGCCGCCGACCTTGGCGAGACCGACGATCGTCAGCGGCAACAAGGCCGCCACGATGACGAAGAACTGCAGCACCTCGTTGTAGATGGCGGCGGACAGACCGCCGAGGGCGGTGTAGGCGAGCACGATCACTGCGGCCAGGAGCACCGACACCCAGATCGGCCAACCCAACAGCAGGTTGATCACCAAGGCGAGCAGGTAGAGGTTCGCGCCCGCGATGAGGATCTGCGCCAGTGCGAAACTGATGCCGTTGACCAGGTGCGCTGGTTTACCGAACCGGCGCAGCATGAATTCGGGGACGCTGCGCACCTTCGAACCGTAGTAGAACGGCATCATCACGATGCCGAGGAACAGCATGGCCGGTACCGCGCCGATCCAGAAGTAATGCGCGGTCGGCATGCCGTACTGGGCGCCGTTGGCCGACATGCCCATGACCTCGATCGCGCCGAGGTTGGCGGCCACGAAGGCCAGGCCCGTCACCCACGCCGGAAGCGAACGTCCGGACAGGAAGAAATCGAGACTCGTCGATACCTGCTTGCGGGCCAGGTAGCCGATACCGAGTACGAGTGCGAAATAGAGAGCGAGCAACAGGTAGTCGATCGCGTTGGCATCAAGCCGCAGGTCCGCTTCAGCGAGGACATGCACGGCCCACCTCCGGTGTCAACAACAGTCATGCATTCGTTTGAGGACTACTACGCGAATCACCGTCGACTTCACGTATTGCAGAATTCGTCCGTGGTGTGTTCGTCGGACGGCAGCGGTGTCCGAGTGCAATCAGACATCGTGGACTTTCCGGTCTTTGTATTGGCCGATGTCTACACCTCCCGGAGTCTCTGTGCGACGTCCTCGGGGAGTACGTCGGTGATGAAAGCGTTCATGCCCGACTCGGAACCAGCCAAGTATTTCAGCTTGTCGGCCGAGCGGCGCACCGAAAAAAGCTGAAGATGCAGATAGCTCAGATCCTCGTCGTCGGTAATGGGAGCCTGGTGCCATGCCGAGATGTACGGCAGCGGGGAATCGTAGAGCCGGTCGAACCGGCGTAGCACATCGAGGTACAGCCGAGCGAAGTCGTCCCGTTCGGCGTCGTCCAACTCCGGGATCGTTCGGACACGGCGCAGCGGGTAGAGGTGCACCTCCACCGGCCAGCGAGCGGCTGCGGGCACGAACGCCACCCAGTGCTCGGTTTCGGCGAGCACCCGCACGCCCGCCCGGCGTTCGGCGGCCACGACGTCACTGTGCAGGTCGCGTCCCGTGCGTTCGCGGTATCGGCGCGCGACGTCCAGCATCCGCCGAGTCCTGGGGGTCACGAACGGATAGGCGTAGATCTGTCCGTGCGGATGTGACAGCGTGACGCCGATCTCGCGGCCCCGACTCTCGAAGCAGAAGATCTGTTCTACGCCGTCGAGTGTGGACAACTCCGTGGTGCGGTCGGCCCAGGCGTCCACCACCAGACGCGCCTGTTCGGGGGTGAGGTCGGCGAAGCGGGCGTTGTGATCGCTGGTGAAACACACCACTTCGCAGCGGCCGAACCCGGGTCGCACGGCCACCAGCGGATGGTGCACGTCCACCTCTTCGAGGTGGGCTTCCGTGGACAGGCTGGGGAAGCGGTTCTCGAAGATCACCACGGTGTATTCCGAGGCCGGGATCTCGGTCTGGCGGCCGTCGCGGGAAGGGCACAGTGGGCAGTCGTCCCGGGCCGGCATGAAGGTGCGGTTTTGCCGGTGGGACGCCATCATCACCCACTCGTCCAGCAGCGGGTCCCAGCGCAACTGGGAGGATTTGCTGACCGGCGGCAGGCTGCGGGGATCCGGCGGCGCGGACACATTCTCGCCGTCGGCGGCGAAGTACAGCAGTTCGCGGCCGTCAGCCAGCTTCGTGCGCGTCCTCTTCACCGGACTCAGGTTCCTTTCGAACTCACTCGATCTGGCGAACTGATTCATTCAATCATAAAGCAACAGAAACCAACAGGAGTGGCCCTGGCCAGTTGAGATGTGACCTACTCGGCTGATCGGGTCGGGGTTGTACGGTCGGTGTTCACGCATGGTGTTCAGCGTGGTCGGGCAGAGGGTTCGGTCTGTGCGATCTGCCTGTTGGACCTTGGTTGAAAGTGGGGGCAAGTGTTGACACTTGCTGATCAATGTGTGTGAAATGCTTCACGCCGGGGTGAGATCCGTGTGAACACCGGCATGTCCGGCACCGGCGACGAGGCCGGTGCGGTCCTTTCGCGAGGAAGGTGTTCGACTGTGCTGTCACTCGCACCACCGACTCGACCACGCGGCCGTCGGTCCCGTTCGCGGGCCCCGCTCGCCGCACTGAGCGCACTTCTGATCGCCGCGGCCCTCACGCCGACGGCGGCCGCGGAACCCGCGGACGAGTGGACCATGGGCGAGCCGCCGTTGGTGACTCCGTGGACCCACGACGTATCCCCCGACAACGCACTGCCGGAGTACCCCCGGCCGCAGCTGGTCCGGGAACAATGGCGCAACCTCAACGGGGTCTGGGAGTTCGCGGGCGCGGACGAAGGTGAGCAACCGCCATTCGGCCAGACCCTGCCGGAACGCGTCCTCGTGCCCTACCCCATCGAATCGGCACTCGCAACCGGCTGAAACTGCACTTCGGTGCCGTCGACTACGCCGCGACGGTGTATGTGAACGGACGCGAAGTGGCCTCGCACGAGGGCGGCTACGGGGCGTTCTCCGCGGACGTCACCGACGCGTTGAACGGCTCCGGACCACAGGAACTCGTCGTCGGCGTCACCGACCTCACCGACGCCACATGGCAACCGGTCGGCAAGCAACGCCGGGTGCCCGACCGCGGCATCTTCTACGAGAGCGCGTCCGGCATCTGGCAGACCGTGTGGATGGAACCGGTACCCGCCGGCCACATCGACACCCTCGACATGGTGCCCGACCTCGACTCGTCCACACTGCTGCTCACCGTCAACACCGGGGGCGACACCGACGGTCTGACGGTGGAGGCGGTGGTCCGGGACGGCCGTCGTGTCGTCAGCCGTACGCAGGGGGCTCCGGACGAGCCGTTGGAGTTGTCCGTGCCGGACGCCAAACTGTGGTCACCGGACTCACCGTTCCTCTACGACCTCGACGTGGTGCTGCGGGACCGACACCGCCCGGTCGATCGGGTGTCGTCGTACTTCGGCATGCGGGAGATCGGCACGGCCCCGGGTGAGGACGGCAGGCTCCGCATCACGCTCAACGGCGAGATCCTGTTTCTGATGTCTACTTTGGATCAGGGGTACTGGCCCGACGGTATCTACACCGCGCCCACCGATGAGGCGTTGCGCTGGGACTTGGAACAGCACAAGCGACTCGGCTTCAACACCGTGCGCAAACACATCAAGACCGAGCCCGACCGCTGGTACTACCACGCCGACCGACTCGGCCTACTGGTGTGGCAGGACATGCCCTCCATGCGTACCGGCGAGCGGCCACCGGCCGAGGCCACGGTCCGGTTCGAGGCCGAACTCCACGAACTCGTGGAGCAGAAGAAGAACTGGACTTCGATCATCGGTTGGGTGCCGTTCAACGAAGGATGGGGTGAGTGGTCGCAAAAGGCCACCGGTCGTATCGCCGAGGAGGTCGCCGAACAGGACCCGACCCGGCTCGTCAACGCCCACAGCGGGGTCAACTGCTGTGACTCGCTCGGCGACTCGGGCAAGGGCCACGTCATCGACTGGCACGCCTACGTCGGCCCGGCCACCCCGATGCCCGACGAGACACGGGTGTCGATCGACGGCGAACACGGCGGCTTCGGGCTGGAGGTCGACGGCCACATGTGGTTCGGCGAAGGGCACGCCTACCACATGCTGCCCGACTCCGAGAGCCTGACCGCGGCGTACGTCGACAACCAGCGTGCCGTGCTGGCGGCCGCGCGGCAGTGCGCCATCAGCGGCGCGATCTACACCCAACTCACCGACGTCGAACACGAGGTCAACGGCTTTTTCACCTACGACCGCCAGGTGGAGAAGATGGACTTCGACGCCGTGCGCGAGGTCAATGAGGAGATCATCGCAGGAGCCGACGGCAGTGGTCCCGGCGGCCCCGATCCCGACCCGGGTACACCCGGACTCGACGGCGTGCACGCCTACCTGTTCGACGACGGGTCCGGCTCGGTGGCCACCGACTCCGTCGGAGACGCCCACGCCACGCTCACCGGTACCGAGTGGACGGACGGGGTGCGCGGTGGTGCGGTGTCCTTCGACGGAGCGGGGGAAGCGGACACCGGGGCAGCGCTGGTGGACACCACGGGCAGCTACTCGGTGTCGGCATGGGTGAAACTCGACGAAGCCGGCGAGGCGTTCCAGACCGTGGTCAGCCAGGACACCGGCGACAACAGCGCCTTCTTCCTCCAGTACTCCGGACAGGACCAGCGATGGGCCTTCAGCTACGCCGGGCTGCGAGCGTTGTCGGCGGACAAGCCCGAACCCGGACGCTGGTACCACCTCACCGGCGTGCGTGACGCGCAGGCGGGCACGCTCTCGCTCTACGTGGACGGCGAGCTGGCGGAAAGCAAGAGCGCGTGCGCACCCCGAAAGGGCAGTGGCAACACGGTGATCGGTCGCGCCCAGTACGGCGGTGAACTGGTGGATCACCTGCGCGGTGACGTGGACGAGGTCCGCGTCTTCGACCGGGCGTTGACCAGGCAGGAGGTCGCCGAGCTGGCACGGAACTAGGAACGAGCCGGCTCAACGGACTCGGTGAGCCCCCTGGGCCGGGACGGCGGTGAAGGCCGCCGGCTCGCGGTAACCGGCCCGCTCGAACGCCCCCCGAACCGCGTCGACCACCGCGTCGGCGCGGTCGGTGGGCACGAGCGCGATCACGCACCCTCCGAAACCGCCCCCGGTCATCCTGGCGCCCAGCGCGCCCGTGGCGAGCGCGGTGTCCACGGCGGTGTCGAGCTCGCCCACGGTGACCTCGTAGTCGTCCCGCAGCGAGACGTGCGAGGCGGTGAGCAGCGGCCCGATGCCGTCGAGGTCGCCGTCACGCAACCTGCGCACGACCTCCAGCACGCGGGCGTTCTCGGTGACGACGTGCCGTACGCGACGACGCTGTACTTCATCGTCCATTCGGGACAATGCGACGGGGAGCTCGTCGACGGAGACGTCTCGCAGCGCGGCCACGCCCAGCACGGACGCCGCCTCCTCACACGTCCGGCGTCGCCGGGCGTACTCACCGTCGACGAGTTTGTGCGGGGCGCGGGTGTCGATCACGAGCAACGTGCGGTCTCGGTCGGCCGGGGCGAACGGCACCTGTTCGGTGGCCATCGACCGGGTGTCCAGGAACAGCAGATGGCCCGCCGTACACGACACGGACGCCATCTGGTCCATCACCCCGCACGGCATCCCCACGAACTCGTTCTCCGCCCGTTGGGCCAGTCGCGCGAGTTCGGTGGGCTCGATGCGCAACTCGAACAGGTCGTTCAGGGCACCGGCCACCGCGCACTCCAGCGCCGCCGACGACGACAGTCCCGCACCGGCCGGTACGTCGCCGTCCACGGCGATGTCGACCCCTCCGACGTCGTAGCCGGCCTCCCGCAGACTCCACACCACGCCGATGACGTAAGCGGACCAGTCGGTGACCGCGCCCGGCTTCGCGTCGAGCCCGACGGTCACCGGGGCACCCGGCTCCTGCCGCGACACCACACGCACCCGGGAGTCCGTCGTCCGCCCCACCGCCGCGCGCACCCCCTGGGGAAGTGCCATGGGTAGCACGAAACCGTCGTTGTAGTCCGTGTGCTCTCCGATGATGTTCACCCGTCCCGGCGCGGCCCACACACCGTCGGGTTGGCGACCGAAGGCCGCGGTGAAGGCCGCGGACACCTCGGTGACGTCGAACCGGACCGCTGTGTCTTCCATACCCTCCACGCCTTTCACGCCGTTTCCCTCGGTTGTGTCGCGGTCATGCCGTCCGGGCGGTCCGGATTCGCCGCGGCCTTCGGTCATGCGCCGGCCTCGCTTTCCGGGGGGACGTCCAGGTCCGTCGCCGACTCGGCTTTCCCGTTGCTCGTGGCACCCTTCACGTCCGCCACGACGAGTTCCCCCACCCGGTCCCGCAGGGCCTGCTGGTGCTCCTCGGCCAATCCGGAGTCGGTGATGAGCACGTCGGCGGCCTCGATGTCGGCGATGGTGCTGATGCCCAGGACGCCGTACTTGGTGTGATCGGCGAGGACCACGAACCGACGGGACGCCTCGATGAACGCGCGGTCGGTCTCCGCCTCCATGAGGTTGGGCGTGGTGAAACCGCTTCGCACGTCCATGCCGTGCACGCCCATGAACATGATGTCGAGGTTCACCGACCGGATGGCGGTGACCGCGAACGGGCCCACCAGAGCCTCCGAGGGGGTGCGGATGCCACCGGTGAGTACCACGGTCTGGTCGGTGCGGGGACGCTGGGAGAACAGGTCCGCGACCTGTACGGAGTTGGTGACGACGGTGATGTTCGGCAGATCACGCAGGAGCTGGGCGAACGTCCACGTCGTGGTGCCCGCGGACAAGCCCACCGCCATACCCGGTTCCACGAACCGTAGGGCCGCGGAGGCGATGGCGAGTTTCTCGGCGTTCTCCCGGTTCGACTTCGCCGCGAAACCGGGCTCCTCGGTACTGCGGCCTCCCGGGAGGATGGCCCCGCCGTGCACCTTCTGCAGCTTCCCTTGCTGTGCCAGCACTTCGAGGTCGCGGCGCACGGTCATGTCCGACACGCCGAGCCGCTCGACGAGCGCGCTCACCCGTACGGCACCGGATCGGCGGAGTTCCTCCAGAATCCGCGACCGGCGTTGGCTTGCCAACATCGGCCTGCCCTCCTCGCGCTCTCCCGTTGCCGGTCCCCTCCCGGCCCCTACTAGAACAGGATCGCACATTTTCGCAAGCGCGGGGAAAGTGCCCTTCTCTCGGGCGGCACGGTGAAACCCGCTGGTGGAGTCGGTTATGCGGGTTGTGACGGGTAGGAGATCCCGCCGCATCGATGTTGGAAACGATGCAGCATCGCAACATATCCGAACAGGTCCCGCTGTCGGCGTAGACTCCCTCCTCGCCACGATCATCCCGGCGGAGGAAGGCACACGATGACCCAGACCGCTCTGACCGATATCGGATTGCACACGTTGGCCGGTGAGCCCGCGACCCTCGGGGGCCTGGGAGCGAAGGTCCTCCTGGTGGTCAACGTCGCGTCGAAATGTGGTCTGACACCCCAGTACGAGGGATTGGAGCGGTTGCACCGACGTTACGTCGACCGGGGGTTCACCGTCGTCGGGTTCCCGTGCAACCAGTTCGCCGGTCAGGAGCCCGGGTCGGAGGAGGAGATCGCCCGGTTCTGCTCGACCACGTACGGGGTGAGCTTCCCGATGTTCACCAAGATCGAGGTCAACGGGCCGAACCGGCATCCCGTGTACGCCGAACTGACCCGGCATCCCGACGCCGACGGCGAAGCGGGCGATGTGCAGTGGAATTTCGAGAAGTTCCTCATCGACGACCGGGGCCGTGTGCTCGCGCGGTTCCGGCCTCGCACGGAGCCGGAGTCGGCCGAGATCATCGAGGCGGTGGAGACCGCGTTGGCCCGGGCGTAGAGCGGGTGGCTCGCGTTGGAACGGACGTCCAGCGGTGAGCCCGGCTGGCTCGCCCGGGCTCACCGCTGTCGCCGTGTGTCGACCGGTTCAGCAGATGGTGCGCAGATCGACCGCGGCCGCCATCGCGGCGAAGCCGGCGTCGTTCGGGTGTAGGTGATCACCCGGGTCGTAGTCGGGGAGGATGCGACTCGGGTGTTCGGGGTCACGGAGCACGGCGTCGAAGTCCACCACGGCGTCGAACTCACCCGAGTTCCTGATCCATTCGTTGACCGCCTGCCGGTCGGCCTCGCCTTCCTCGGTGTAGTACCCGGCGCCTTCGAACGGCGTCAGCGTCGCGCCCACCACCGTGATCCCGGCGGAGTGGGCACGTTCGATGAACTGGCGGTAGACGGCGATGAGTTGTTCGGGTTCCACCGCGCCCCGGCTGTTGCCGATGTCGTTGATCCCTTCGAGCAGCACCACGGTCCGAACCCCCGGCCTGCTCAACACGTCGCGGTCGAAGCGGGCGAGGGCGGAATCGCCGGAGGCACCGGCGTCGGTGAGCAGTCGGTTACCGCTGATACCGCTGTTGAGCACGCCGCACCGGTGTGGGCCGGGGCGCTCCAGGAGTCGATCGGCGACCTGATCGGGATAGCGCAGGTTGGCATCGACCGTCGAGACCACGCCGTCGGTGATGGAATCCCCGAAGAACACCACGGAGCCACGGGCGCGGGTCGTCACGTCGACCCCGGTGAGGAAGTAACGGGACGTGTCGAGTTCGTCGAACGCCGTCCCCGGGTCGGCGGTGGCGTCACCGGGGGCTGCGAACGACGTGGCGTACCCCGCCCGGTGGGTGGTGGCGGGACCGGTGGGGCCGGGAAGATACATGCTCACCACCAGATCCGAGTTGTCCGCGACGGACACGTCGACCGGGTCGGACACCCAGTCGGCACCCGCGGGGATCGTCACCGAGTCCTGCCCTCCGAAGGTCACCTCGGTGAGTGCGTCGGGATCGACCATGGGGGTGCCCGCCGCCTCGTCCGACCTGGGGGCGACGGTGGCCGCGGCGACCGTGAGCGGATCGGTTCCGTAGGCATTGCTGATGCGGATCCGTACGGAGTCGCCCCCGACCGACAGGTGGGCCACCTGGCGCAAGGTGGTGTCCGTGAAGCCCTCCGCGGAGGGCCCGTCCGGCGCGGCCGTGGTCATGGCCGCGTGCCAGCTGCCGACCCATTCGGTGGGCCTGGGAGGGGCGGCGTGGACGGCGGAAGGAACGAGCAACGCCAGGGACGTGGCTGTGCCGACCAGACCGATCGCGAGGCGGGACCGCATTCGTCTTATCACCGGCGTCCTTTCTCTCGGGCTTTCCCGGGCTGATTTGTCGATCACTCATGCCAGCACCGGGGTGGTCCCCGTCACAAGAAGTCGACGCCCAACGGCGGGAGGGCAAGACGAACGGCCGCGTAGCCGGGACAAGCGGTCTGGGCCACTGCTCCAAAAGGGGTTCGCGGTCGGGGAGGCGTTTTCTCGGTGCGGGGGCCGGATGGGGGGCGGACCCGCGCGAGATCCGCAGCTCGCCGGTGTCCGCCGTCACACACGTTTGGGTGAGTGTTCGGCCGGGTATCTGCTGACCAGCCCGGCTGTCGGCCGGGCCGAGAAGTGTTTTGAGCTCGATCCGTGATTGGTCGGAGTGCCGATGGAGTGGGAACTGGGATCGACGGATCCCGAGGTGCGAGGACTGAGGCATTACGTTCGCAGGGTCGCGGAGGCCCTGGGGCTTGCGGGGAACTCGTCGTACATCCAGTCGGAACCGCTGAGCCTGTACCTCGCTGTGGACGGGCGGCTGCCCGACCGCCCACAGCGTGACGTCGCCCTCCTGTGGGACGAGCGACACGGCTGGGCGGGCGCGGTCGAGACCGGCTGCGGCGAGGACCTGATCGTCGTGAGCTACCTCGGCGGCGACCCACTGCCTCCTCCCCAGGTCCTGGCCGACTACACGGCGGCGCTTCTGCGCGGCCAGGCGTACGGCCAGTCGACCCCGCCGCAGTTCCCCGTCCCCGAGGTGCGCCGGGGACTACGTTGGCTGGCGCGTAGCGCGGGGCTCGCGAGGATCACCCAGAACTACCGGGACGTGGCACTGGCCGGCAAGGTCGGCTGAGACGACTGCCGAAGCTGAGCTCGGAACGGCTTACGGGGTTAAGAGGGCAACCGGCCGGGGCGCTGTGTGGGTGGGAGGGGGGAACGCACGTCCGCTTCCGTGTCGGAACCAGCCGCCGGTGTCTGGGACGCGAAGAACGTCGCAGAGGACGGTCACAAGAAGGATCGGCCGAACATCCACAGCGGAGTATCCCGGGCCGGAGGGGAGGCTGTTCGCGTTCCGGCGGATCGGCTCCTCGGGAGCGGATTCCTCGCCGAGTCGTACGTCGATCCACAATGAACGAATCTCTACACGGGCGTCGTCGGCGTGACCGAGGGTGACACCGGGGTCCCGGGAATCCGGGTGCGCGAACCGGCGGCCCGGCCGTCGAAGGAAGCCGTAGCGACACACCTGAGCAGACGAAAACGGGGCGGGCACCGCGTGTGGCACGGTGCCCGCCCCGTTCGATCCCGGAAGATCAGGAATCGTCTTCGGGCTGCTCCGGATGCTTGCGCAGGCGCAGGATCGACAGCACCAGGCCGCCCCACAGTATTGCGATGGAGATGATGAGCATCGCGATGGCACTCGCTGACATCAGCGTTGCACCTCCTTCTCAGGGGCAGCGGCCTGTTGGCGTTGCTTCCACGGCAACAGCGACAGCACGATGCCCAGTGCCAGCGCGCCGAGAGCCACACCCCAGCCCGTGGCGAACAGGAACGAGTTCGAGTAACCGCCGTAGTTCTCCGACAACTCCGTCTGCAGGCTGTCCCACACCATCCAGCCGAGCACGACCGGGGTGATGGCGCCGAGGGTCACCCGCCACAGCGCACCGAGTCGGATGGCGGAGGTGGCGTTGGCGTGGTCCTGCAGCGGCTTGAGCTGGCGGACCACCCAGGAGATGACGATCACCGACACGAGGGCGGCGACGACGATGCCGTACTGGTTGATGAAGCGGTCGACCACGTCGAGGATGTGCAGGCCGTTCGTCGTCGGGAACAGCACGATGGACACGAGCGCCGTGAACCCGCCGACGATAAACACGGACGGGACCCGGCGCAGGCCCGTGCGGTCGGAGAACGAACCGACGACGACCTGAACGATGCTGATCAGCGAGGTCAACCCCGCGATGGCCAGCGAGGCGAAGAAGAGCACCCCGAACAGCTCGCCCATGGGCATGTTGGAGATGATCTCCGGGAACGCCACGAACGCCAGACCGATACCGCCGGTGGCGAACTCGTCCACGGGGACCCCTGCGGTGGCGGCCATGAAGCCGATCGTCGCGAACACGCCGATACCGGCGAGCAGCTCGAACGAGCTGTTGGCCAGACCCGCCACCATGGCGGAGCCGCTGAGGTCGGAGCGCCGCCGCAGGTACGACGAGTACGTGATCATGATGCCGAAGCCGACGGACAGGGAGAAGAAGATCTGTCCGTACGCCTGCACCCACACCGTGCTGTCGGTGATGGCCGACCAGTCGGGGGAGAAGAAGGCGTTGAGGCCGTCCAGCGAACCCGGCAGGGTGAGTGCCCTGATCACCAGGGCCACGAACAGCACCACCAGCAGGGGGATGAAGATCCTGTTGGCGCGTTCGATGCCGCGGCGCACACCGGCGGCCAGCACTCCGAGCGTGATGATCCAGACCGCGATGAGCGGTATCAGGACGGGGCCCACGTACGAGAGTCCGCCGCTCGGGGCGTCGGTGACTTGGAGGAACTCACCGAAGAGGAATCCCTCCGGGTCGCCGCCCCACGCGGTGTTGATCGAGAACCCGGTGTACATGACCGCCCACGCGATGATGACGGCGTAGTAGGCCGCGATCACGAAGGAGATGATGACCTGCCACCAACCGATGAACTGGGTGGGGCGGGATATCTGCAGGAATGCGGAGGGCGGCGTCGCCCGGTATTTGTGTCCGAGCGAGTATTCGAGGATGAGGAGTGGGATACCGGCCGTCAGCAGTGCGACGAGGTAGGGGATGAGGAACGCCCCACCGCCGTTCTCGTAGGCGACATAGGGGAAGCGCCAGATGTTGCCCAAGCCGATGGCGGAGCCGATGGCGGCCAGGAGGAACCCTGCACGGGTCCCCCACTGCTCACGGTGCTCTGCTTGCATGGCGTCGTGTCCGAATCGTGGTTGTGTCGATATTTAAGGTGTCGTGCCGGTCTGTGCTACGGCGCGCCGAGAGCCCCGGGGCCGAGCGGCGGGCCGCGCGACAGTGAGGGCAGCCTACTCGGCCGCTGTTCGCGATACCTTAGGACGAAATCGATCGATATGGAACCGTGCATGTACGGCGTTCTGTGCGCTTCCACCCTGGATTGAGATCGAGGGCAAATCCGTGCCATTGAGCGAGGATCGGTCTCGGTAGCGGGAACGTTACTGTCTGGAGTGGACCGGGTTGTATTCGGTCACCCTCGGTCGTCGTCGGTGGTGGCGCACCCTGGTCTCGGAGAGGACGGTTCGAGCTCCGATGCTCCCGCCTACCTCGGACGATGCGGTGGTTCCGTCCGGCCGGCCCCCGGGGAGAGGGGTGCGCGAAGTCGTGGCGGCCCGGGCCGCGGCATGGCCTGGGACCACCCCGGTTGTCCGGTGCTGTTCGGGTCGGCTCCACGGGTGAGACGGCGGTCGTCCGGGGGCCGACGCGTCCCTGTTGGGGCCTCGAACACCGGTCGAGATCCTTACCGTCGCAACCGACCGGTGAGCACTGAAAGTGATCAATCGGATACCGAGAGCCTCCGCGGTTATCCGTTCCACGCCGCCGTGCGGCCCCTTTTCGGCGGCCGGGGGGATTTGGTCCACACCAGGCCCGACCTCTTGCGAGAGGCGCCTTTTCAGGGGATCCGTTGTGGCCGATCGGGTGGTTACCCGCCGGCGGCGTAGTAGTCCCGGCGATCGGGGGAAAGCGAATCGGCCGAGCGGTGTAGGGTCGCCCGGCAGTCCATCGTGGACCACGCTGGAAGCGGTCCATTCGACAGGGCCGGTCACTTTGACCACCGGGAGGTGGAGATGTCAGCACGTGTCACGTGCTCCGTCCGGCACCGGACCCTGGCGTGTCTGGTGGCCGTGGGGGTCACGGCGAGTCTGACGACGGTCACCCAGTCCACGGCCGCGGCGACAGCACGGTCGCCCGCGAGGACCCCGGTCGCCGTCGGCAGTGGAGGAGCGGTGAGTTCCGTGGACCCCGACGCCACGGCCATCGGTTTGGAAGTGCTCCGTCGCGGCGGGAACGCCACCGACGCCGCCGTGGCGACCGCTGCGGCTTTGGGGGTCACCGAACCCTACAGCGCCGGTATCGGGGGCGGCGGATTCTTCGTCCACTACGACGCGAAGACCGGTGAGGTGGAGACCGTCGACGGCCGGGAGACCGCGCCGAAGGCCATGCCACGCGAGGCCTTCCTCGACCCGACGACCGGAGAGCCGTATCCGCTCTTCCCCGACATGGTCACCAGCGGTGCGGCCGTCGGAGTGCCCGGAACGCCCGCCACCTGGGACGCCGCCCTGCGCGAATGGGGCACGTACTCGTTGTCCCAGGCGCTCCGCCCGGCGATCCACCTGGCCCGCCGCGGATTCGTGGTGGACGAGGAGTTCCGTAAACAGACGCTCGACAACGCCGAACGTTTCTCGGCGATCTCCTCGACCGCCGAGGTGTTCCTCCCCGGTGGGGACGCCCCCGAGGTGGGAGCGGTGTTCCGCAACCCCGACCTCGCCCGGACCTACGCCGAACTCGGGCACCGTGGTGTCGACTGGTTCTACACCGGCTCGGTGGCCGACGAGATCGTTGAGACCGTGCGGAACCCGCCGTTGTCGGGGAAGACCGAACTTCCGGTCCCCCCAGGGCACATGACCGCCGAGGACCTGGCGGCGTACGAGGTGTCGTGGCCGGAACCGACGCGGCACGACTACCGTGGCCACGAGGTGGTCGGCATGGGCCCGTCGTCCAGCGGTGGCACGACCGTCGGCGAGACGCTGAACATCCTGGAACGGTTCGACCTCGCCTCGATGGGCGGCGAGAAAGCACTGCACCACTACATCGAGGCCGCGTCCCTGGCCTATGCCGACCGCGCTCGCTACCTGGGCGACGACCGCTTCGTCGACGTGCCCACCGAGGAACTGCTCTCCGACGACTTCGCCGCCGAACGCGCTTGCGCGCTCGACCCCACGGCGGCGGCACCCAAACCCGTGGCCGCCGGAAACGCCGACGGGGACTACGACCCGTCCTGTTTTCCCGGCAGGGCCCCGGGTGAGGACGTCGTCGCGGACCGGCCCGACACCGAGGGACCGTCCACCACCCACCTGTCTGTTGTAGATAGATGGGGCAACGTGGTGGCGTACACGCTGACCATCGAACAGACCGGGGGCAGCGGCATCACGGTGCCCGGACGCGGATTCCTGCTGAACAACGAACTCACCGACTTCAGCCACGTCTACGACCCCGATGATCCGAATCGGATCGAAGGCGGGAAGCGGCCCCGCTCCTCCATGGCGCCGACCATCGTGTTCGACGACGGCAGGCCGTGGCTCGTGCTGGGTTCACCGGGCGGCTCCACGATCATCACCACGGTGACCCAGACGCTGGTGAACCGGATCGACCTCGGCATGGACCTGCCGACGGCGCTCGCGGCGCCAAGAGCCGCACCACGCAACACCGCCACCGTGTCGGCCGAACCCGACTTCCGTGCCACCTTTGGCGACGCGCTGTCGGCCTACGGGCACGAGTTCACTACCTCGGAAGAGATCGGAGCAGCGGCGGCCATCGAGATACTGCCGGATGGAACACTGCAAGCCGTGGCGGAACCGGAACGCCGTGGTGGCGGCGACGCCAAGGTGGTGCACCCACACCGCTGACGCCCCACTCCGTCGGCCGCCATGGCGGCTCCCGACTCACCCCGACAATCGGCGCAGCAGTGCCTGTTTGGCCGCGGCGAACTCGTCGTCGTCGAGGATCCCGTCACGATGCAGGTCGCCGAGTTCGCGCAGCCGTCGCAGCACCCCGTCCACCTCCTCGAGGGAGCTCGCGTCGGGCTGCGGGCGGTCACGTTCGTCGGGTTCCGACACGGCGGGAGCGTTGGGGTGCGGCAGCCGGGCCACGACGGCCGCCGCGACGAGCACGGTCAACAACTCGTTCTCGGTGCCCCATAACAACCGCACACAGTGCGGATCGGCTTCGGGTGGCAACGCGGTGTCCAGGCCGCGCACGCGGAACCGCAGCAGCCCGTCGTTCAGGCCGACCATCGGCCGCCAGTCCACCCCGTCGAGCGCGGTGAGGCTGAGTTCCTTGCGACCGAGCTTGCGTTTGGCCTCGGGAGCCTGCCACCCCCAGTCGATGGCGACGCGGGAGCCGTCACACGACACCGAGCCCTCCCCCACCGACACGGTCACCGGGACGGCGGGACCGGGCAACACGTATCGGTCGAACGTCTCCGGCGTGCCGTCGGGGCGCGGGCTGAAATTCACGGCGTCCACCAGGTATCCGGCCGCCTGCTGTTGCTCCGGCTCGACGGTCAACTGGTAGGGGTCGGCGTTGTCGCCGAGGCGTCCGCCGGCGATCTGCGACAACGGGTCGGCACCCGGTTTGAGGCGAACCCGGACGCGGCCCGTCTTGCGGCCGGGTTCGTAGGACAGCCCGGCGATGGCGGTCAGCGGGATCGCCAACTCGCCGAGGACCTTCCTCACCTTGTGGACACGTCGATGCGTGCCGGGCGTGATACGCAGCGTCTGCCCGTCGAACGTCCACGTGCCGAAGTGTGAGGTGAGCTCAGCCATGTCGGCAGAATAAGGCAGTGCTGAAGCGGCTCTCGTCGCTGGTCGACGCCCACGGGCAGTGCTGATGGGTGTCAGTCCCGCAACTTGCGGTACAGGGCCTCCAGCTCGTCGTCACCGAACCCGTGACGTCCGAGTACGCCCTCCACACCGCCGTAGCGGCGGTCCACCTGTTCCAGAAACGCCTCCATCGTCTCGGCACGGGGCCGGTGGCGATCCTCGGGCACGCTGTCGATGTCCCCGGAGTAGGTGGGCGTGCTGCGTAGGCGTTCCAGGATGAGGGGCAACCGCTCGTTGGTGGCCGCGTAATCGCGGATGATCTCCTCCCGGCGCGCCCCGGCCACGGTGAGCGCGAAGGCCACGACGACGCCGGTGCGGTCCTTACCCGCTGCGCAGTGCACCAGCGCCGTCCCGGATGCGCGGGCGATGGCCCGCAGCGCGGCGACGATGCTGTCGGGTCGGTTCTCCACGTACCCGAGGTAGTGCGCGCATGCCGGGTCGTCGGGGTAGCGTTCCTCCTCCCGCCGTCGGCGGACGAGCAGCGCCTCGGCGGTGACGTCCTTGCCGATCTCGGGCAGCAGGGAATGGTTGACGTGGGTGATGTGGTCCAACCGGGTCAACGGTGTGGGTCCTTCGGCGGCCACTTCCAGGGGCGAACGGAGGTCCACCACCGTGTCGAGCGCCATGTTGTTCACCAACAGCGCCACGTCGGCGGGGGAGAGGTCCTGGAGATTGTCCGACCGCAGCAGTCGACCGGGAGCGATCTTCGCTCCGTCGTTGGTGGGGATCCCGCCGACGTCACGGGCGTTCACGGCACCTTCGAGCTCCAACCACATCACGGCGCCATTGTCCCAGCATCCGCCCCGGAAAGCCAGGTGTCGCCGCGCCCAGAAGTGTCCCAAGTAGACTAACAGGTGGTTGGGATCACGGCTGAAGTGCGGCGATGACCGCGTCGGCGACGGCCTCCGCGCCGCCGCGCACGGTTCCGTCGGCCTCGATCCGCACGGTTCCAAAGGCCAGCACGGCCGACACCGCTCGCCGCAGTCGCGCCGCCTCGTCGACGTGCCCCAGGTGGTCGAGCAGCATCGCGGCGGCCAGCAGCTGGCCCACCGGATTGGCCCTGTTCCGCCCGACCAGGTCAGGGGCGCTGCCGTGCACGGGTTCGAAGTACGCCGCGCCGTCACCGACGTTGCCCGCGGGGCACAGTCCGACACCGCCCAACGTGGCGCCGCCGAGATCGCTGAGCACGTCGCCGAGGAAGTTCTCCATCACGAGCACGTCGAACCGTTCGGGACACAGCACGAGGTCCTGCGCGGCGGCGTCGGCGTAGCGGTACTCCAGTTCCACTTCCGGGAACTCCGCCGCCACCTCCGTCACCACCTCGCGGAAGAACGCGTGACTGCGCAGCACGTTGCTCTTATCGACGCACGTCACCCGACGTACCCCGTCGGCGGGTGCGCCCTGTCGGCCCGCGGCGAGCGTGAACGCCTTGCGCGCGACCCGCAGAGTGCCCTCCCGGGTGGTCAGGAGCGTGTCAGTCACCGCCCAGCGGTTGCCCACACCTTTGCCCCGTGAGGCGTACAGGCCTTCGGTGTTCTCCCGGACGATGACGTAGTCGACCCTGTCCGCGCGCACGCGGGACGGCACGCCCGGCCACGACCGCACGGGCCGGATGTTGGCGTAGGTGTCCAGTCCCGTGCGCAGGATGCCACCGAGTACGCCGGCCTCGACACCGTCCGGGGTGCGGACGTCGGGGAGGCCGACCGGCCCCTTCAACGTGGCGTCCACCTCGTCCCGCAGGCGCCGGACGTCCGCCTCGGCGCACGCGACGCCGGTGCGGCGATAGGTGTCGGCACCCGCGTCGATCTCCACGTACTCCCAGCCCCGGGATTCCGGATGCAGCTCGGCCAACGCGTCGAGCACCCGCACGGTGGCCTCGACGATCTCGGGACCGATCCCGTCGCCCCGAATCAGCCCGATCCTCGTGCCGGTCATGACCAGCGACTATAGCGACGGACGCCCGGAGGACCGCCGCGTGTTCGAGGGTGGCCGGAGGGGAAAAAGAAGATCGCCCGGCCGTGAAGGGGTCGGGCGATCGAGGCGGACACATAGTTCGTTGTTCGTTCAGGGCAATGAGTCGGACGGCAGGTGGTGCGGTCCCGGGATGTGGGGACCGCACCACCGGTCAGGCTGGTGACATCGCTGTCGGTCAGGCGTAGACCAGGAATGTGTCTGTGGAGCAACGAATGGCTCGGCCCTCGGAGAAGTCATACACACAGAGCTTGAAGTAGAGTGCGCTGCCTTCGTAGTAGTTCTTGTTGCACACGCCCCAGTTCCCGGAGCCCAGTCGGTTCTGGCATTCACCTTGGCGGTAGAGGGACCCGTTGCGGTAGTTGTCCCAGATGACGACGGCCGAGGCGCCGTCGGCCACCGTGTCCTTGACCCACCACTTGTCACCGTAGGCCTCGAAACACGCCTGGGCGCCGGTGATCGCCACGCATCCCAGTCCGCCGGGAACAGTCCCCTTCACTGCGCGGTCGGCCTCGTACGCGGCGGCCGACACCCCCTCCTTGCCGGCCACCGGTTCTTCCTGGGCCGCGGACGCCGTCGCTGGTAGGAGCGCCAGGAACAGCGCTGCAACACCCACCACGAGCGTGCGGATCTTACGCATCGCACTTCCCCCATCGTCTCGGTCCATGCCCGCATCGCGGAGCGCGAGCATCACTGTCGAGACACCATGTTGGTGTGGACCACGGGGGATGTCGTTGGCACAGCGTCTTCGATCTTTTGACGTTCCCTCCACTTCGTTTGGGGTAGTGCTGCGCGCCGAAAATCGCGGGGAGCGATCCCGTAGGCGGTTCGGAAGGCGCGGGTGAAAGCCGCGTGGTGGGAGAAACCCCAGCGTGCCGCGATGTGGTGGACGGGTACGATGCGCATCGCCGGGTCGCAGAGATCCCTCCGGGCCCGCTCCAGTCTCCGCGCCCGGATCCAGCCCGCCACCGTGGTCCCGTCGTCGCCGAACAGTCGGTGCATCCGAAGCAGGAGGTCCCGGCGATACGCCGCCGTGGGGACGTACTGTTCCTCGTCCTGCAGCGTGCGCGCGAACAGGCCCGCGAGTGTCTCCCGGAGCACCACCGCCAGTCGTGGTGCGTCCGTGCTTCGATAGGAGCCGTGGCCGGTGATGAGGTGATCGAGCACGGTCGCCAACAGGCCCCCCATGCCCTCCCGCGCCGACAGCTTGCGCCCGACCAGTGCTGCCACGCGGTCATTCGGCAACGGCAGCAGCCTCTTTGGCACCTCGACGCCGATGCAGGAGACCATATGGCAACCGTGAGCTTCGAGCTGGAACGGCAGTGACGAGTCGTTGACGTGCATATCGCCGGGTCCGTAGGTCATCTCGCTCGTGGCGTCGACGCGGCGCATCGTCCCCGCGCGCAGCAGCACGAGGTTGTACGTATCCGGATCGGATTGCTCGATCTGTTCGGGTGTGCGGTGGAACATCATGGGCGCGAACGACATCGCCCACATCCGCATCGAGTCGAGCGGGAGGTCCCGCTGCTGGAGGTGTGGGTCCGACGTGAGGTGGCGCATTTCCAACAGCGTCGCCGGGGTCGCTGCCGCGGCGCCTGATTTGTCCGACTCGGAGGATGTGGTGCCCCGGTGTTCCCGATCAGTCATCAAGCCCCCAGTAGCTCAACTGATTCAGACAATGCCGACCGATGCTATCGGGCACAGCGACGGAAAAAGACCGGCTCGGCGAGCGGCCCCCCGCCACGACACGTGCGTTTGCCGATCCCCGCAGGGGGCAATCCGAGCAGCGACGATACGGACGACACGGACGACACGACAGGGACCGATCACAGGGCGGGTGGTAGCCGTGCCGGGACGCCAGGAACTTCCGAGTACGTTGCAACGCTCCTCGAAGAAGGCGCAACGCACGTGGATCGAGGCGCACGACTCCGCGGTCAAGACCTACGGCGAGGGCAGACGCGCCCACCAGACGGCGTTCGCCGCCCTCAAGCACAGCTTCGAGAAGGTCGGTGACCACTGGGAGCCGAAGGGACGCAAGGGGCCGTCCGACACGCAGGCCGAGCGCGGCGCAGGGCAACGCGCCACCAGGACGGCCGGCGGAGTGGACGCCCACGCCAGCAAACAGCACCTCTACGAACGCGCCCGGCAGCTGGACATCCCCGGCCGCTCCTCCATGAGCAAGCAGGAGCTCGTCGACGCGTTGCGGAAGGCCAGCGGCCGCCGAACGGCCAAGGCCCGCGGCGGATAGTCGCCGAACCGGTCGGGTCGACGCTGCGTATCGAACCCGGTGCGGCCGTCTCAGATTCCGCGGACCGCCGGAACCCGTGCCCCGGGTCATGGTCGGTCTCGGCCGTACCGGCGGCGGCCCGGGCGGGCTCCTGCCCGCCTCCGTCCTCATCGCCCGTCACGTGTCGAACACCCATGGAGTCGTGCCGGTGCCGCCGGTACCCCTCGACGCGGTGACCGGTGGCTTCCCACCCGCAACGGCTCCGACGTGGTGGGCCGGTCAGCTCGCCCAGTCCAACAGAGGTTCACTGCGCTGCGGCTCCCGCAGCATGGCCATGGCGCGCTGTTCGAGTGTGCGCACCCGCTTGCGGCTCAGGCCGAGACGCTGCGAGATCTCCGGGATCGTGTGCTGGTGACCGTCCCGCAGGCCGTACCGCAGCGACACCACCGCCGCCTCCATGGGCGGAAGACTGTCGATCGTGGCCCGCACCTGGTCGACCATGGCCTGCCGCTCGATGCCCTCGCCGACAGCGGGCACGGTCCCGTCGGCCACGAGGTCGCGCAGGTACAGCTCGCCGTCCTCGTCGAGGGACATGTCCAGGCTGACGGTGGATCGACCGGCCTGGCGCAGCGCTTCGACCCGCTCCACGGGCATCTCGGCCGCGGCGGCCAGTTCCTCCACCGTGAGCTCGTGGTTACTGCGCGACTGCAGTGTGCGTTCCAGCCGGTCCAATTTGGCCACCTGCTCGCTGACGTGCATCGGCAGCCGGATGGCGTTGCTCTGGAACGCGTTGCCGCGCTGGATCGCCTGCCGGATCCACCACATAGCATAGGTAGAGAACTTGAAGCCCTTGGCGTAGTCGAACTTCTCCACGGCCCGGATCAGTCCGAGGTTGCCCTCCTGGATCGCGTCCAGCAGCGGCAGGTTCGTGTGGCGGTTCTTCCGCGCCGCCGTCACCACGAGACGGAGGTTGGCCCGGATCATGTGATCCTTGGCGCGCTGCCCGTCGCGAGCGACGATCTCCAGGTCCCGACGGTCGTAGTCGAGGGTGATCTCGCCCTCGTCGGCACGGCGGAGCAATTCGGCCGCGTAGACTCCGGCCTCGATGCGCTTGGCGAGCTCCACCTCCTGGTTGGCGGTCAGCAGAGGGGTCTCGCCGACTTCGTCAAGGTAGTAGCGCACGATGTCGGGTTCTTCGCTTACCGGACGGTCGCGTTGGGAACCCAATGGTCGTGTAGCGGTTAGTGTGGCATTAGCCAATTCGCACCCTCCTCCCGGTAGGGCAACGCCACACAGTCCCGGGGCATTCCATATGCGCAGGTCAGCCACCTCAGGTGTGACTGTCGACACGGAAAGTTCCGGCTGGTCGCCCCGTGGTCCGGCGGGTCCGCGAGCTGCGCAGCCGTGTCCTCATCCTGCGTAGTCGTGTCCGCGTTTTGCGTAGCTGTGTCCGCGTTTTTTCCGTGCCGGACCGAGCACGACACGCGTCCGTCCGCGCCGAGGAGTCCGACACCCGGAACCACCGGGCCGAATTGGGTCGACGAGTCCACTTGCGGCGATCACTCGACTCGAATGCCGCGCCGGGCAAGCACTCACTGCGTCCGTGTTCTTACTCTCGGTAGCGAGGTTGGATCGGGCTTCGAGCCGGACGTGCCGCACCGCGACTACTTTGTGAAGTGACAGTGACGTGGCCCGGCGCGAGGTCGTCCGGGCCGTGGATACGGCTGTGCGGGAGCGTGGACGGATGCGGGGAACGACGGGTGTGTCGGCGGTGGGCCTCGCCCTGGTCGGTACGGCGACATTGGCCGTCGCTGTGAAGGACGTCTACCGGGCCCTGGGTGGGCGACCTGATCCCCACACCCTGCGGTCCTCGCCGCAATACCAGGGCGGTTCGTTCCACAATCCGCGTCCGGCGCGTTGGTTGCCGCGTGGCAGCGTCCGCAACGCGATGCGTGAGATGGTCCGGGCCGGACGGCCCAGGAAGCCGCGTGGCACGGTGCCTCTCGTCGGACCCGCCCCCGCGCCCACCGAAGGGCTGCACGTCACCTGGTTCGGCCATGCGAGTTCGCTCGTGGAACTCGACGGCGCCCGCGTCCTGATCGATCCGATGTGGAGCAAGCGGGCCTCGCCGTCGCAGTGGGTCGGTCCCCGACGTCTCCACCCCGTGCCACATCGGCTGGTCGACCTCCCCCGCCTCGACGCGATCGTGATCTCGCATGACCACTACGACCATCTCGACATGGCGACGGTCCGGGAACTGGTTCGCATCCAGCCGGCCCCGTTCGTGGTGCCGTTGGGGGTGGGAGCGCACCTACGGGCCTGGGGTGTCCCGAAAGCGCGGATCGTGGAGCTCGACTGGTACGAGCAGGCGCAAGTGAGTTCGCTGCGGATCACCGCCACGCCCGCACAGCACTTCTCCGGCCGCGCCTTCACCCGTAACACCACGCTGTGGGCGTCGTGGGTGCTCGAGAGGAAGCGGCGACGGGTGTTCTACAGCGGTGACACCGGGTACTGCGACGCGTTCGCCGACATCGGGCGGGACTACGGCCCGTTCGACCTCACCCTCATCCAGATCGGTGCCTACGCCACGAGTTGGCCGGACATCCACATGACCCCGGAGGAGGGGGTGGCGACGCATCTCGACGTGCGGGGAGGGCTGTTCGTGCCGGTGCACTGGGGCACCTTCGTCCTCGCGCCCCACGGGTGGGCGGAGCCGGTGGAGCGGGTGTTACGGGCCGCGGGTGAGCAAGGGGTACGGGTGGCCGTACCTCGTCCGGGACAGCGCATCGACGTGAGCGCGCCGCCGGAATTGGTTCCCTGGTGGCGTCCGCTGGTGAGGGGCGGAGCCGGTTCACTCTGAGTGAACGGGCAGGATGGCTCCCCGTTCGGCTGTCTTGCGGAAAGGGTCATCCATGTCGCGTCGCGCCGTGGCCGCGCTGCTCGGTACCGTCACGCTCGTCGCTGCTTGCGGAACTTCGCCGGAGTCGAGTTCCACGGCCGAGCCGACTCCGTCCTCCACAGTGGCCGAGACCGGGCCGCAGGAGTTCACCGTCGTCGCCACCGGCGACATCCTCATCCACCCTCCGCTGACCGAGCAGGCGGCCGAGGACGCGGCGCTGTTCGAAGGGGTGCGGCCGCTCGTGTCGGAGGCCGATCTGGCGCTGTGCCACCTGGAGGTGCCGTTGGCCGAGGACGGTGGTCCCTACTCGGGCTATCCACAGTTCATCGCACCGCCCGAACTCGCCCAGGGGCTCGTCGACACCGGCTACGACAGTTGTTCCACGGCGTCCAACCACACGCTCGATCACGGGGTCGACGGCGTGGTCAGCACGCTTGCTGCCCTGGACGAGGTCGGCCTCGACCACACCGGCTCGGCCCGCAGTGAACAGGAGGCCGGTACGCCGCTCGTGCTCGACGTGAACGGGGTCTCGGTCGGACACGTGTCCTACACCTACGGGTTCAACGGCTTCGAGCTGCCCGCCGACAAGCCCTGGCTGTCGAATCCGCTCGACGCCGACGCCATCGTCGCCGAGGCCGAGGCGGCCAAGGACGCGGGGGCCGAGGTGGTGATCGCCAGCCTGCACTGGGGGCAGGAGTACGTCCACGAACCGACGCTCGAACAACAGCAACTCGCCGAACGGCTGCTGGCCGAGGATTCGATCGACCTCATCGTCGGCCACCACGCCCATGTCGTGCAGCCGATCGAGAAGATCGGCGACAAGTGGGTCGCCTACGGTCTGGGCAACTCGGTCGCGCGGCACGCCGAACCCCGGGGAGTGACCGAGGAAGGCGCCGCCGCCCGGTTCACGTTCGTTCGTGACGGTGACGGGTGGACGGTGGGCCGAGCGGAGTACGTGCCCACCTTGGTGGAATTGGACTCACCGATCCGGTTGGTGGATCTCACCGCCGTCGAGTCGACCGACCGCAGGGCGGAGGCGATGGCACGTACGGACGAGATCGTCCTCAGCCGTGGCGCCGCCGAGGACGGCCTGACCCGTCCCGGCAGCTGACCGCCCGGCGCGTTCGGGAACCGAACTTCCGTTGCCAGAGCGATTCGAGAAGCCCGGTGCGTCGTAAAGTGAATCGAGCGGTGATCCGTTTCACGGCGCGTCCGGGCATTCCGTCGTTCCGTGGTCGGCGTGAGCGCGCTTGTTGGGATCAGTGATCGGAGGGGCATGTGACACAGGGGGAAGGCGAGACGCTGCGGCTACGCCCGCCGAGGAACCAGATCCACCGCAGAGCACGGTACTGGTGGTGGACACAGTGGGCGCTGGTGCTGGTGCCCGTCCTTCTCGCGCTGGGTGTGCTCGCGTGGGTACTGGGACCGGCGCGTCCATGGCTGTTGCTCGCGCTCCTGGTCGTCGCCGTCATCGGGGTGCCGAGTGCGGTGTTGCTGCCGTTGTGGTGGTACCACGTGCACCGGTGGGAGATCACCGACGACGCCGTCTACACCCGGACCGGATTGCTGTGGCGGGAGTGGCGGGTGGCGCCCATGTCCCGCATTCAGACCGTCGACACCCAGCGGGGGCCGCTGGAGCAGGTGTTCGGGCTCGCCACGGTCACCGTCACCACGGCGTCGGCCAAGGGGGCGGTCACGATCCCCGGCCTCGACCACGCGCTCGCCTCCGACGTCGTCGAGCAGCTGACCCGCACCACACAGGCCACTCCGGGTGACGCGACATGACCTCCACCGCACCGGAATCGGAGTGGAAGCGGCTCGACCGACGCACGGTCACCGTCACCGCGTTGCGGATGATGGGGGTCGCGGTCGTCGCCGGCGTCCCCATCGGAATCGGGGTCGGCCGTGCTCTCGCACCGGGGCCGGCCGTCGCGATCGTGGTGTCCGCCGGGGTCGTGCTCACACTCGTGGCCGCCGGTGTGGACCACCTTCGGTGGCGCAGGACCCGCTACCGGGTGTTGCCCGAACGCTTCGAACTCCGCCAAGGCATCGTCGTGCGCAAGCGCCGATCGCTCAACCGCGATCGCATCCGCACCGTGGACATCACCGCGTCGGTGCTGCTGCGCCTGTTCGGACTCGCCCACGTGAAGATCGGGACGGGCGAACAAGCGGAGGACAACGAGAGTTCGCTGTCGCTGAACCCGATCAGCCGTGCCGACGCCGAGTGGCTGCGCCGGGAACTGCTTGACCGGGCCGCTTTGCGGGAACCCGAGCCCGGTCAGGACGGGGTCCTGTCCACACTGCACCTTCCCTGGGTGAGATACGCGCCGGTGTCGTTCGTGACGCCCGCGCTCGGCGCGGCGGCGTTCGGTGTCGTGCTGCAGGTGGCGGAATGGTTCGGCCTGCAAAGCGACGTGGTCTCGTGGGTGCTCGATCTGCTGAGCGAGCTCTCCCTGATCGCGGTCGTCCTCGTGCTCGTGGCGATCGGGATACTCGTCGGCGCCATCGGCGCGGTGGCGTTGTTCGTGGAGATGTGGTGGCAGTACCGGCTGGAACGCGAACCCGGCGGCACGTTGCGGGTGCGCCGGGGCCTGCTCACCACCCGTTCGATCTCCGTGGAGGAACGACGGCTGCGGGGCGTGGAACTGGTGGAGCCGCTCGGTAACCGACTGCTGGGGGCGGCCCGGCTCGACGCGGTGGCCACCGGGCTGGCACAGCGGGAGCAGGACAAGAAGGCCGCCCATAACACCTTGCAGCCGGCCGCTCCCCGGGAGCACGCCGATCGGGTCGCCGCCGCGGTGTTGCGCGAACCCGTCTCACCCACCGCGGTGGCCCGACTGCGGCCGCATCCACGGGCCGCGCGTGGTAGGCGGGTGCGGTGGGCGTTGGCCGCCGTCGCGGCCGTGCTGACCCCCCTCGTGGTCGTGGGGCTGACGGTGACGCCGGTGCTGCTGCACGTCGCGTGGGTGGGCGCGGTGGTGCTCGTGCCGGTCGCCGTGGCCCTGGCCCTCGATGCGTACCGGAACCTCGGCCACGGTCTCACGGACGGCTACCTGGTATTCCGGCACGGGACCGTCCGCCGCGGCACCGTGGCGCTCCAACGGTCCGGGGTCATCGGGTGGGCGGTGCGTCAGTCGTTCTTCCAACGTCGGCGGGGTCTGCTGACCCTCACCGCCACCACGGCGGCGGGGTCCCAGGCGTACTCGGCCCACGACGTGGACGAGTCGGAAGGGTTGGCGTTCGCCGAGGAGGCCGTGCCCGGACTGCTGACACCGTTTTTGGAACGGGTTGACTGAGGGTCCTTCGTCGGTCGCTTGCCGGCCGGGGTCCCGAACCGACGCGACATCGAGCGCGGCTTCGTTACGGTCCCCCGCATGCGGACTGCTTTCGGGGCTGAGTTCGAGCTCGTCGACGGTTATCTGAACACCCCTTCCATCGGCGTTCCGCCGCTGCACGTCGCCGAGGCGGTGGAGGGGTTCGTGCGGGACTGGCGGACCGGGGCGCAGCGAGCGGCCGATTTCGACGCGCTCGTGGACGACACGCGGGCGTCGTTCGCCCGGCTCGTCGGCGTACCCGCCGAACGCGTGGCCGTGGGCCCGGCCGTCTCGCCGTTGGTCGGCATGGTGGCGCAGGCGGTGCCCGACGGCTGCCGGGTCCTCACCGTCGAGGGGGAGTTCACGAGCGTGACCTTCCCCTTCGCCGTTCAAGCCGATCGTGGGGTGCAGGTCACCGAGGTGCCGTTGGCCGGACTCGCGGAAGAGGTGGGGCGACACGATCTCGTGGCGGTGAGCGTCGTGCAGTCCGCGGACGGGGCCGTCGTCGATCTCGGGGCGCTGCGGGCCGCCGCCGGGGACGCCGCCGTACCCGTGCTGCTCGACGTCACCCAGGCCGCCGGCTGGATGCCCCTGGAGCTCGACTGGGCCGATTGGGTGGTCTGTGCCGGGTACAAGTGGCTGCTGGCTCCCCGGGGCGCGGCTTGGCTGGCGGTGCACCCGAGGGCGGTCGAGTGGACCCGGCCCGTCGCCGCCTCCTGGTACACCGGGCAGGACCGATGGCACAGCGTCTACGGTCTGCCGTTGCGGTTGGCCGACGGCGCGCGCCGGTTCGACATCTTTCCGGCGTGGCCGTCGTTCGCGGGCGCGGCACCGGCGTTGTCCTACCTCGCGTCCCTCGACCTCGACGCCGTGCGAGCCCACGGGGTCGGCCTCGCCGACCGACTCAGGGCCGCCGTCGGACTCCCCGCCCAGGGAAGCCCCATCGTGGCGCTGGGTTTCAAGGACCCGGTGGAACGGCTGGCCGAGGCGGGGGTGGTCGCCGGTGCCCGGGCGGGCCGCGCTCGGCTCGGCTTCCATATCTACAACACGGAGGCCGATGTCGAACGGGTGGTGGACGCCCTCTCCTGACCAACGGCTACGGTCACGATCTGTGGCTGCACAGGAGCACAGACCCGACAGACCCGGAGTGACCCATACGGCGCCGTTTCCCGCTGTCGGCAGGGATACCGGCCCCCGAACACCGGTCCCCGGCCCCCCGCCCGCACAGACGCCGGCACAGCCTCGAACGGGTGGCGGAGGACGGGGTTCCTCACCGCTCGTATTCGGTGCCGCTCTGGTGGGCGTGGCCGTGGTGGCGGGGTGCGTCTGGGGCCTCATTCGGTCCGGTGGTGGCGGCGGTGTGACCGGTACCCCCGAGACCGCGCCGCCGCCCTCGACGACGAACCCCCTGACGTCGGGCCGATTCTCTTATGAGGTGGTCGCAGGGCCGACGACAGCCACCGACTGTTCGGCCAACTCCTACGGCGACATGGTGGAGTGGTTCGCCGAACGGCCGTGCGAGCAGGTCGTCCGGGGCCTTTACGTGACGGAGGAGGGGGACGCCAGGGCCCTGGTGTCGGTGGTGCTGGTGACCATGCCCGACGAGTCGTTGGCGCAACAGCTGAAGGCCGTCACCGACACCGACGGCACCGGCAACGTCAACGACCTCGTGCGCGACGGCACGGCTTCGCTGCCACGCGCGCCCGTGGTGGCCAGGGGCCGATACCACTCCGAGGTCGAGGGTCGGGAGGTGACCATCGTCGAGACGGATTTCTTCGACGAACACACCGACCCCGACCTGCTCCACGACATCAGCGTCGACGCCGCCCGGTTGGCCGATCACCTGCGTGACGGGGAAGGCTGACCGCGAGGCCGGGGAGAGTCCGACCGGTCTTCAGCTCGCGGTGTCCTCCCTGCCGGGCAGGGGTGGCACCGCCGGCTGAAGCCCGGCTTCGCGGCGCCAGTGCACGCCGCGGGTCGCAGCCCCGGTCAGACACTTGACGGCGAGCGTCCGCACGGTCTTGTCGTCGGTGCGTTCGAGCACTCCGTGCCAGGCGGTGGCGGCGTCGGACTCGGCGGTGGCCACCGCGAGTGCGGCCGACGTCTCGTCGGTGACCTCCTCGGGGAGGACGTACGCGGGTTCGGTCGGACGTGGGGTGTGCCCGGCTTCGGACAGGACCCGCTGACAGGCGTCCCTACGGTTGATGTGGGCTCGCTCACCCCGGGTGATGCCGTTTTCGTACCCCGAGCCGAGGAACGCCCGTGCCAGGCCGTACACCCAGATGGCGGCGTGCTCGGCGGCCAAGGCCGACTGCAACGCGGTGACGCTGTCGTCGTCCAGGGAGTCGATCGAGTACTTGCCGAGGAGTGCCGGTTCCGGTTCGAGTCCGTCCGTGCCGAGCTGCTGGGCTGCCGCGCAACCCGCGCTGACCGCGCCCACGAGGCCGGCACGGTACCGGGGCACGCTGTCGACCAGACGCAGCGCCTCTTCCCTCGCCTCGGCGATGCGCGTCCAGAGTGCGTCGATGCCGTCGACCGTGGCACCCGGTGCGGGGTCACCGTTCTCGGGAACGGGGCGGTTGAGCCGTTCCACCTCCATGCGCAG
>SMEZ01000146.1_pt1 | contig 42267 bp, 44 predicted proteins | sample 2456351 | NCBI WGS metagenome assembly SMEZ01 (sample SAMN10132605, study PRJNA489261) | soil metagenome | isolation source: day120 antibiotic-loamy sand soil ammended with composted manure from dairy... | place: USA | collected 2015-04-01 | reverse complement strand
CACGACGATCGCGGCTGCCGGATCGTGGAAGACGGCGTTGATTCCGAGTATCCGCACTCGTGCCCACCTCCCGCTCGGGGCGTGGATCGCTGTCGCGACCCGCACTACACCGCTACCCCTCGAAGCGACGCCTAAACGGATCCATCGAATCCCCCAGGTATCGCTACGAAGCGTGAGTACCGTCGATCGAGGAACGCGGTGCGACCGTCCCCTACGAAGTCCGGGACGTGTGCGACACCGGCTCGGTGGACGCGGCGAACCAGGCGATGGTGCGTCGCAGTCCTTCGTGGAGACCGACCTCGGGGCTCCAGCCCAGCTGGGTGCGGGCGACGGTGATGTCGGGGCAACGCCGTCGAGGGTCGTCGACCGCACCGGGGATCGAGATCACCGGCGAGGTCGTCCGCGTGATCCTCCGGATCTCCTCGGCCACCTGTCCCACCGTCAGCTCGTGGGGGTTGCCGATGTTCACGGGTCCGGTGAGCCCACTGCGCCACAACGCGAGCAGCCCGGTCACCGTGTCGTCGACGTAGCACACCGAACGGGTCTGCGTCCCGGAACCCGCCACGGTGAGCGGTGCCCCCGACAGCGCCTGGGTGATGAAGTTCGGGATCATGCGCCCGTCGTCGGTGCGCATGCGCGGACCGTAGGTGTTGAACACGCGCGCGATGGCCACGTCCGCGCCGAGTTCCCGGTGGTAGGCCATGGTGAGTGCTTCGGCGTAACGCTTGGCCTCGTCGTACACGCTGCGTGGTCCGATCGGGTTGACGTTGCCCCAGTACGTCTCCCGTTGCGGATGTTCCAGCGGATCGCCGTACACCTCGCTCGTCGACGTCAACACGAATCGCGCCCCGTGCCGGACGGCCAGTTCCAATGTGTGCTCCGTCCCCCGCGAGCCCGTGCGCAGGGTCTCGATCGGCAGCCGTTGGTAGTCCTTCGGTGAGGCGGGCGAGGCCAGGTTCAGCACGGAATCGGGTGTTCCCAGATCGGGCCATCGTGGAAGCGGAAGGGTGACGTCGAGTTCGACGAATCGGAATCGTGCGTCGTCCAGCAGGGATGCCACGTTGGTGACGCTCCCGGTCACCAGACTGTCCACACAGGTCACTCGGTGTCCGGAACGCAGAAGACGTTGGCAGACATGGGATCCGATGAATCCCGCGCCGCCGACCACCAATACGTGTTCGCGTTCACCCCGAGCGACCATGCGGGCTCGATTACCCTGCCGGTTCGGTGTGAAACGCTCCGGCGACGGGTACTAGGGCCGACATGCGCGTGCTGGTGACCGGATGGCCGAGTTTCCTCCATGGGGAGGCGACCGCCGGTGACGTGTTGAGCATGCGCCGCGTCAGCGACGCGCTCGACAGCGCCGGGATCGCCGTGGACATCGCATGGAGTCCGGTGCTGTATCCCGATGCGCTCCATCTCGACAGCGCCGACCCGGCGCACTACACCCATGTGGTCTTCACGTGCGGGCCCGTGTACGGCGAGCAGGTGGAGTGGCTGCATCGGCGTTACGCCGCCTGTCGTCGGATCGCGGTCGGCGTGTCGGTACTCGATCCGCACAACGCCGCAGCCGCGGGATTCCACCGCATCCTCGCCCGGGACGGGTTGGGCGAACCGCAACCCGATCTGTCGTACGGCGCGCACACCGACTCGGTCCCGGTCGCCGCGATCATGCTCGCGCCCGGACAACACGAGTACGGCGGTCGCCGCAGACACGAGCAGGTGCACAAGACCCTGCTGAACTGGATCACGGACGTCGACTGCGCCCGGGTCGGACTGGACACCCGGCTCGACTCGGCGGATTGGCGACACTGTGCCTCGCCCGACCAGTTCTCCTCCCTGGTGGCTCGCTTCGACATCGTGGTGACCACCCGCATGCACGGACTGGTGCTCGCCTTACGGGCCGGGGTGCCCGCGTTGGCGGTGGACCCGGTCGCGGGAGGCGGCAAGGTGACGGCACAGGCGCGGGCTTTGGGGTGGCCCGCCGTGATCCCCGCAGAGGAGGTCTGTCCGGAAACACTCGACCGCTGGTGGAGTTGGTGCCTACCCGAGCCGTCCCGGCAGTGCGTGCGGACGTCCTCGGGAGGTCGGGGAACGCTCGTCGCCGAGCTTGTGGGTGAGGTGTTGCGATGAGGACGACGGTCGTGATCGCTACGAGGAACCGGGTGGACGATCTCGCTCGCACGCTGACCCGACTACGGGAACTGCGACCGCTGCCCCGCATCATCGTGGCGGACAACGGTTCCCACGACGGCACGGCGGAGCGCGTGCGGGACGAGTTCCCCGGGGTGCGGGTGATCCGCCTGCCCGAGAACGTGGGGATGGCCGCGCGCAACCTCGGGGTGGAGGCCGCCGACACGCCGTACGTGGCGTTCTGCGATGACGATTCGTGGTGGGAGCAGGGGGCGCTGTCCCAGGCCGAGACGTTGTTCGACGCCTACCCCCGGCTGGGGCTCATCGCCGGGACCACGCTCGTCGGTCCGGAGGCACGGCGGGATCCCGTCTGCGACCTGATGGCCGAAAGCCCGTTGGGCACGGCCCCGGATCTGCCGGGGCCGCTGATCCTGGGCTTCCTCGCGTGTTCGGCGATAGTGCGCCGCAGCGCCTTCCTCGACGCGGGTGGGTTCAACCCGCTGCTGCACTTCGGCGCCGAGGAGAAACTGCTCGCCTACGACCTCGCCGCCAGGGGTTGGGGGCTGTGCTACGTCGAGCGGCTGCGGGCCTACCACCACCCCTCGACGAATCGGCCCTCCGCGGCGTGGCGGCGGAGGATCGAACGCCGTAACAACGCGCTCATCACGTGGATGCGTCGGCCGGTGGGGGACTGTGTGCGGGCCGCCGGTGGGCTGCTGCGGGACCCCGTCGCCGCGGCGGGGGCGCTTCGTCGACTGCCACACGCGTTGAGCGCGCGTCACACGCTGCCGCAACACGTCGAGCGGCAGATCCGGGAGCTGGCATGAACCGTGTCACGGTCGTGGTGATCACCCGCAACCGCCGGGACGAGGTGTTGCGGACGCTCGACGCGATGACCTCGTTGCCCGACGGCGCACCGATCGTGGTCGCCGACAACGCGTCGACCGACGGCACCGCCGACGCGATCGCCACCCTGTTCCCGCGCGTGTCGCTGTTGCGCTGTGATCGCAACCTCGGCGCACTCGCCCGTAATCTCGCGGTGCGTCAGGTCCTGACCCCGTACGTGGCCTTCTGCGACGACGACACCCGGTGGCAACCGGGTGCGCTCACCCGCGCCGCTGACGTGCTGGACGCCTATCCCGGTCTCGCGTCGGTGACCGGCCGCTGTCTGGTGGAGCCCGATCTCGTCGAGGACCCGATCACCCCGGAGCTGCGTGACTCGCCTGTTGCCGGACCGGACTGGTTGCCGGGGCCCGCGCTGCTCGGCGTCATGGCGGGGCTCACGACGTTCCGGGTGGAGGCGTTCCGCCAGGTCGGCGGGTTCTCCCCGCGCCTGTGGTTCGGCGGTGAGGAGGAGCTGCTCGCCATCGACCTCGCCGCACACGGTTGGTGGATGTGCTGGGACCCCGACATCGTGATCCATCACGCACCATCCACCTCACGCGACCCACGGCGACGTCGTCAGCTGGGCATCCGCAACACGTTGTGGACGCTGTGGTTACGCCGTCCCGTCCGCTCGGCCGCGCGCCGCACCCTCGACATCCTCGGTTCGGCGCCGAAGGACGCCGCCACGTTCGGCGCGGTGCTGGAGGCGCTGCGGGGACTGCCGTGGGTGTTGTCGGAACGACGGGTGGTGCCCGCGGCGGTGGAAAGGGGGCTGCGGTCGTTGGAGGAGTCGCAGCGACATTCTCCTGCCCGTCGGTACGTCTCTTGAACGATTGACGACGCGATTGACCGGGTAGGCCCGCAAGCAGGACGAATGTCGTCGCAAAGGAGTGTGTCGATGACCGGCTTCTTCGGGGCCGACCCCGGCCCGAGCCCGTTCGATTCGCTGCTCGCCCAATTCTTCGGCAACGCCTTCCCGGGGCGGCGGCCGCACGCGGTCGGGATCACGCGCCTGATGAGTGAGCAAGCGCTGGCTTTGGTGTCGGCGGCCGTACGTCAGGTCGCGGAGTGGGGGAATCGGGAACTGGACTCCACCCACCTGCTGTGGGCGGCGACCAGAGTTCCCGGAAGCCGGGAGCTGATTCAGCGAGCGGGGGCCGATCCGGACGCGTTGGCCGAGCGGGTGGAGCGGGAGGCCACCGAACGTCGGCAGGAGGTGAGGGGCACGCCCGTGCTCACCCCGGGCGCGAAGCGCACCCTGTTGGACGCCCACCAGATCTCCCGTGGGTTGCGGTCGTCCTACATCGGGCCCGAACACATACTGCTGGCGTTGGTGGCCAACCCCGACTCCCGAGCGGGGTTGATGTTGAACGAGGCGGGGGTGACGCCCGAGACGATGCAGCGTGCGCTCTCGGGGACGACGAGCCCGGCCAACGGCGTCCACGACGGGGGTCGACGGGCCGCCACCCAGACCCCGACCCTGGACGAGTACGGACGCGATCTCACCGAGATGGCCCACAACGGTGAGATCGACCCCGTGGTGGGACGGGACAACGAGATCGAACAGACCATCGAGGTGCTGTCCCGGCGCACCAAGAACAACCCGGTGTTGATCGGGGAGGCGGGTGTCGGGAAGACCGCCATCGTGGAAGGGCTGGCGCAGCGGATCGTGGACGGGCAGGTGCCCGAGTCGATGATCGATCGTCGGGTGGTGCAGCTCGACCTCACCGCGATGGTCGCGGGGACGCGGTACCGCGGCGATTTCGAGGAGCGTATGACGAAGTTGCTCGACGAGCTGCGCAAGAACCAGGGCAAACTCATCGTGTTCATCGACGAGTTGCACACGGTGGTCGGCGCGGGGTCCTCGGAGGGCTCGATGGGCGCGGGCAACATGCTCAAGCCCGCGTTGGCGAGGGGGGAGTTGCACATCGTCGGCGCGACGACGTTGGACGAGTACCGCGAGAACATCGAGAACGACCCCGCGTTCGAACGGCGGTTCCAGCCCATTCTGGTGCCCGAGCCCAGCGTGGAGGACACGGTCTCGATCCTGCGCGGACTGCGTGACCAGTACGAGGCCCACCACCAGGTGCGCTTCACGGATGAGGCGCTGGACGCGGCGGCCACCCTGTCCGACCGCTACATCAGCGACCGGTACCTCCCCGACAAGGCCATCGACCTCATCGACCAGGCCGGTGCGCGTGTACGGATGCGCACGGGCCGGTGGTCGGAACGGGTGCGGGAGATGGAGGCGCGCCTGGAACAGCTGTACCGCGACAGGGACCAGGCCGTGAGCGAGGAGCACTACGAACGCGCCTCGGCGTTGCGGGACGAGATCCAGGACCTGCGCAACCGACTCGAGGAGGAACGCAAGGAGGATCACCCGACCCGAGCGCCCGAGGTCACCTCCACCCACATCGCCGAGGTGGTGTCCCGCAGCACCGGTATCCCGGTGACGCAGTTGACCCAGGAGGAACGGGAACGGTTGCTGCGGTTGGAGGAACACCTGCACGGTCGGGTGGTCGGACAGGACGAGGCGGTGTCCGCCGTGGCCGAGGCCGTGCGCAGGGCCCGCACCGGACTCGCGGAGCCGGACCGGCCGTCGGGGAGTTTCCTGTTCCTCGGACCGACCGGTGTCGGCAAGACCGAACTGGCGAGGGCGTTGGCCGAGGCGCTGTTCGGTAGCGAGGACCACATGGTCCGGCTCGACATGTCCGAGTACGGCGAGCGGCACACGGCCAGCAGGCTCGTCGGCGCGCCTCCCGGATACGTCGGCTACGAGGAGGCCGGGCAGTTGACCGAGGCCGTGCGCAGGAAGCCGTACTCGGTGATCCTGCTCGACGAGATCGAGAAGGCCCATCCGGACGTGTTCAACCTGCTGTTGCAGGTGATGGACGACGGGCGGCTCACCGACGGGCGGGGCCGTACGGTGAACTTCACCAACACGGTGCTCATCATGACCAGCAACGTCGGTTCCGAACTTGTGCTGAGCGGGACGCAGGGTGCCCTCGGCTTCGCCCCGGAGGACGAGAGCGACACGGAACGTCCGTTGCGGGAACGGCTCATGCGCAGGTTGCGGGAGACCTTCCGACCCGAGTTCCTCAACCGCATCGACGAGATCATCGTGTTCCACAAGCTTTCGGAAGAGCAGCTGGAGCAGATCACGACGTTGCTGCTGGAGGACACCAAGCGCAAGGCCCATGCGCAGGGCGTGAACGTGGAGTTCGCGCCGGAGGCGGTGCGGTGGCTGTCGGAGGCGGGCTATCAACCCGAGTACGGCGCCCGCCCGTTGCGTCGGACCATTCAGCGCGAGGTCGACAACGTGTTGTCGAGGATGCTGCTCGAGGGTGAGGTCGGCACGGGTGCGGATGTCAACGTGACGGTGCGGGACGGTCGGCTCGCCTTCGACGTCGCGGCGCCGGCCGCTCCGATCGGCCACTGACCGGCTGCCGGAGGGAACACACGAAGACCGTGGGGTTCCTCCCGCGGTCTTCGTCCTCTGTGGGTGTGTCTTTCTTCGGTGATCAGCCCGTTTCCTCGCCGCTGACGACAGCCGTCGGGACCGCGCGTTCGTAGACGCGGGAGGCGTCGGCGGCGATGCGGTCCCATGAGTACCGACAGCGGGCCCGGTCGGCGCCCGCGATGCCGTAGGCGTCGCGCAAAGCGGCGTCGGACAGCAGTCGGCGTACGGCCGCGGCCACGGCGTCGGCACGCCGTGGCGGTACGTGCGTGCCCGTCACCCCGTCCACGATCGTGTCGGTCAGCCCTCCGACCGCGGACGCCACGACGGGGATGCCGCAGGCCATCGCCTCCAGCGGCACGATCCCGAACGGCTCGTACCACGGAGTGCACACCACGACATCGGCGGAGCGCAGCAGGGACGGCATGTCCGTCCGCGTGATCCGCCCCGTCAGCCGCACCCGGTCGTCCACCCCGAGTTCGGCCGCGAACCGCAGGAGCCGCCGGGCCTCCGGGTCCTCGGCGAGTTCGCCCTCCCTGGGGCCGCCCACGATGACCAGTTCCGTCTCCGGCAGGGACCGCAGCGCCGCGATGGCGACGTCGAAACCCTTACGGGGGACCAATCTGCCGACCGAGACGATGCGGTACCGGTTGCCCCGCGGCTGTTTGGGACCCGACGGCGTGAACATCGTCAGATCGACCCCGCAGGGCACCACCGACATCCGGGAACGCGGAAGTCCCATCCGGACGAGTTCGAAGACCTCGTCCGAGCAGGTGGCCGCGATGCGGGCCGCGTGTCGTCCGATGAGGCGTTCCAGGCCGATCCGCTCGGAGGGACTCGTGTCGTGGGCCCCCTGGTAACGACGCTTCACCACCCCGAGGGCGTGGAACGTCTGTACCACCGGGATCCCGGCCGGGCGCGCCGCCATCAACGAGGCCAAGCCGGACATCCAAAAGTGCGCGTGCACCACGACGTGTATCACTCGATAGCCGCCGGGCATGGTGAGTTCGTCGGGTTGGTCGGGATCGTCGCGCCGGGTGTAGACGGTCACCTCGTGCCCCGCCCTGGCCAGCCCCGCGGACAGCTCGGCCACGTGCACGTTCTGGCCGCCCGCATCGACCTCGCCCAGCGCCGCCAACGGGCTGGCGTGCTCGGACACCATCGAGATCTTCATCGTGCCTCCCGGAAAAGGTTCAGGGCAAAAGCGCAGCGAGCAGGGTGTCCCAGCGGTGTAGGAACGTTTCGAGCCCGAACCGCGTCAGCGCGTACTCGCGGGCCGATTTGCCCACACGGGTGGCCAGCTCGGGGTCGGAGCAGAAGGTACGCACTGCCGAGGCGAGCTCGACGACGTCGGTGGACACCACACCGGCCTCCCGGGGAACCGCGGTGGCGGCCTCCGCGGAGGCCACCGCCACGACGGGCATCCCCAGGTGCATGGCCTCCACCAGGGACAGCCCCAGTGAAGTCCATCTGGCCGTGTGTACGTACACGCGCCTGCGAGCCATCTCCGTGTGTAGCGCGTCCTGGGACAGATCGCCGATCGGTGTCACGCCGTCGATGGTGACGCCGTCGACATCGATCCCGTAGAGATCGATCGGCGCGGCCCGAGCGAACGTGGGCAGTAGGTCGGTCCCCACGATCCGGCCCCGTCGCACGGGTTCGTTGATGAGCACCGCCGCGCGGGCCAATTCGCCGGTGTAGCGGTGTCCGGGGTCGAGGACGCCGTGTTCGATGACCACGGTGGGAGCGATTCCGTTGTCCCACATCAACTCGTTGTAGTGAGTGACGTGCACGATCGCGATGTCGTCCTGGTCTGCCAGGGGATGGCGGGAGTTCGCCGCATGACCCCGGGGCGTGTTGTGCTCGACGTAGACGGCGGGCAGGTCCGTGCCGGGCCGGCTGCCGAGCCATTCCACCGTCAGGTCGATCTCCTCGGGCCGTTGGAGCACCACGGCGTCGATGTCCGCCTCGCGTAGCTCGTCCGGTGGGACCTCCACGGCCGAGTCGGGCCACGGGCGGCCACACCTACCTCGGCCCCACGGTCCACGATCATCCACAGTGGGCAGAAGATAAGTGTGCTCTCCTTGGACGAAAGCGGTCGTCCAAGAACCGTGGACGTGCCACACGAGCAGCTTCATAACCACGAAATTGCCCGTAGGCATGCTCCACTAAACCGACGGCCGACGCCGTTGGTCGTGAGTCAGTGACGGCTCGTGGAGTAAGGGATCGGTACCGTCACGGTGCGCGTCTGTCCTCGCTGTAGGGCATGAGCATGAGGAACAGGCCCACCGCCGCCGTCACCCCGTACATCACCACGTTCGCGATCCTCACGTTGGCGACGTTGCCCAAGGAGGACACCGTGGCCGCGAAGATGCCGTAGACGAAGAAACCGAGGAAAGCCAGGAAACTGAGCCACCCGAACGCGTGCAGGGTCCGGTTGCTGCGGGTCGCCGTCAACGCGACCACGCCCATCAGGAGATAGCCGAGGTTGAGCATGGTGCTCGTGCCGAACACCCAGAATCCCCGTGAGGTGTCCGCTCCCATCCCCTGGCTGCTGACGACGAATCCGGCGACGCCGAGCGCCAGATACCACAGTCCCACCACCCCTACCACGATGCGGGCTGTATTCGTCTTCAGACGCGGTTCTCGGAGGAGTCTCATGTTTCACCGCCTCTACACGCCGCGGCTGATCGTTGTCGCCGCGTGGTGTGACCGTCGTTCATCTGGCCATTCGACGTGCTGCCTGTTTGGCGAAATCGATGTGGACGACGCGGTCGACGCCACGCTGTGGATCGAACTCGTATCGCCACGCCGAGAGTGAGTCGGTGACCGTGCCCAGCATTCGCCACCCGAACGACTGCTGGCTGGGGATCCCGTCCGTGACCGTCGTGGTGGACGCTTCCGCCCGAAGGGCTCCGAACGCGATGGACAATCGGCAGGTCAACAGCGCTCCCGGAACGGACGCGCGGATCAGGCTCGCACACGCCTCGTCGACGGCGAGGACGAGGTCGGTCACCTCGTCGGGATCGAAACCCTCGTTCTCGGCGACGTTTTGGGTGATCATGCGAACCGTGACCAGGTGTCGGGCGACGGCGGGAACGCGTAGTTCCACCGGCCCGTGACATCGAGGGCCCAGCCAGTCCACCAATTCACATCTCCTCATGATGTGGCGGGAATACCCAGCACGGGGGTGTCCACACTCACCTGAGTGCAAGTACTGGTCCGGACGCGCCGTCCATTCGTTCGTTCCTCGGTCCGGCCGGGTGAGCCCGGGCGAGGTTTGTGCCGGTTCCCTGCGGGGCACACGGTGACCACGTCGAACGGCCACTGGCGCGGGAGTGCCGTGAGCGCACGACGAATGGGAGGAAGCCGTGGTGTACGACGACCGACGTGAGGCCTTGCGCCAGCGCTCCGTCGCGGAGCTCGTCAACGACCTGTCCGCGCAGACGAGCAGGCTCGTCCGGAACGAGCTGTGGCTGGCGCGTGCCGAGATGCAGGCCAAGGGCAAGCGGTTCGGCCTCGGCGCGGGTATGGCCGGAGCGGCCGGGGTCATCGCCTTGTTCGCCACGGGTGTGCTCATCGCGGCGGCCGTGCTGGCTTTGGCCCTCGTACTCCCGGCGTGGGCGGCGGCGCTCGTGGTCGGTGTGGCGCTGCTGTTGTTCGCCGGAGGGCTGGCCCTGCTGGGCAGGGGACAGGTGCGGAGGGGGTCACCACCTGTGCCGAGGGAGGCCATCGAAAGCGTGCGCTCCGACATCGCCGCCGTGAGGGAGAAGATGCGCCAATGAGTACGTCCGATGACGACTTTCCGCAGACGATGGACCAGGTGCGCACCGACATCGAGTTGACCAGGCAGGAGCTGGGGGAGACCGCGAGGGAACTGTTCTACCGGCTCAACGTGGGGGAACGGGCCAAGGAACGGTTCCAAGACCGGTCTCAGACCGTGCTGCGGGTCCTGCGGGCCAATCCGGTCGCGGTGGCCATCGGAGGCGGTGTCCTCACCGTTCTGCTCGGCGGTTTGCTCACGTGGAAGCTGAAGTGAGAAGGCTGTGCGATGAAGACGCTGTATCGGCCGCTGAGCATAGTGATCAGTGTTGGAGGTGGCCTGTTGGCGCATGCCGTGTTCCAGCAGGTGTGGCGGCGGCTCACCGGCGCTAAGAAGGCCCCCAAGGCGACTGACCGCACGTTCAAGACCTGGCAGGTCGTGGCGGCCGCGGCGGCCCAGGGCGCGATCATCGGTGCGGTGCGGGCGGCCGTGGACCGGGCCGGCGCCGCGGGCTACGAGAAGGTAACCGGTGCCTGGCCGGGAAACGAATAGGCGCATGTTGCTGCTGCGCCCGCCCGGTGTGTACCGCCCACAGGACGACACCGACCTGTTGGTCGAGGCGCTGTCCGGGCTGACGTTACGGTCGGGGGACAGGGTGTTGGACGTCGGAACGGGGACGGGGGCGCTCGCCGTGGCCGCGGTGCGATCCGGCGCGACCGACGTCACCGCCGTGGACGTGTCCCTCCGCGCGCTCGCCGCGACGTGGCTCAACGCGCGGTTGCACAGGCTCCCCGTGCGGGTCCGCAGAGCCGACGTGACCGAAAGACCTCCCCACGGGCGGTTCGACCTCGTCCTCGCCAATCCGCCGTACGTGCCGTGTCCGGGCAAGGGGCGGGTATCCCGCCGTTGGGATGCGGGACCGGACGGCCGTGCGGTCATCGACCCGCTGTGTGTGGCCGTGCCACGGTTGCTGTCCGAACGGGGAAGCCTTCTACTCGTGCAGTCCTCGCTGTCGGACGTGGATCGCACACTGGCCGCCCTGGCCGAGGCCGGGTTGGAGACGTCGATCGTGCTACGCAGGCCGGTGCCCTTCGGCCCGGTGCTGCGCAAACGTGCGCGTTACCTGGAACAGCGGGGACTGATCCCCGCAGGACAGCGCGAGGAAGAGTTGGTGGTCATCCGTGCCGACCGAACCGACCGGACCGACCCGTAGGGACCGGGAACCGCGCCGGGTCACCGTCGTGCCGGGCGGTCCCGTGCTCATCGAGGGGCCGGTGGAGCTGCATTGCGACGGGCGCATCGTCGTGTCCGACCGTTTCCTGGTCGCGGTGTGCGCCTGTCGGCGCAGTAAGAACTACCCCTTCTGCGACGCCAGCCATCGTCGCAAGAAACGGTAGAGCGTCGGAAGCGGAGGTGCCGTCCGGGCGTCCGCCGGCCGCTTCCGGGCCTCCGCCTGCCGCTTCCGGGCCTACGTCTCGTTCAGAGGACGGCGTAGGGCGCTTCTGCCCTTGCGCCAGTGCTTCAGGGCGTGTTCGGCGAGTCGGGACTCCAGCAGTTCGGTGGCCTGGATGCCGAACACGACGTCGGCGGCGAGGCGGGGTTCCCGGGTCAGCAGGTCGCCGATCACCTCACGCCGCAACACCTGTTCGTGCACCGCGTCGGCCTCCACGTGTTCGGTGTAGAAGAACCGGCACGCCTCCGGTGCGTTCATCCGGTCGAGCGCCTGCACCATGCGATGGGCGCTGGGGGCCGTGGTGATCTCGGCCGCGGCGAAGTGTCCCACCAACGCTCCCCGCAGATTCCGGTGCAGGCCGAACATCGACATCAGGTTCACGGTGGCTAACACCTGTGGCGGTACGTGTTCGATGTAGCCCAGGTAATCGGAGCTCAGTTCAGCGGCCTCCAGCAGGTCGGCGTAGAGACGCGAGTGCATCCGCTCGTAACGGCCCCCGCCGAACTCGTCGAACTCCACGGCCACCAGCGCCGCTTTGGCCTGCCCGCGAAGCCGGGGGATGGCCCACACGTGCGGGTCGGCCTCCTTCAGGTGGTAGATCGAACGCATCGCCAGGAATTCGCGCATCTGCAGCCACGTGCCCTTGTCCCGCAACCAGTGGGTCAGCCCTTCACCGTGTACCGGTTCGACGAGGAGGTCGTCGAGTGCGGATTCGACGTCGGCGTCCCTGCCCCCACCGGGGACGTCCGCGCGAAGGGCCGCCAGGAACCGCTGTTCCAGAGCCGTGCGTAGGCGCAGCAGATCGGGATGCCATTCCCAGTCGGGATCGACGTCGGTGAACCCCTGATAGTGCAGCTCGTAGCAGATCTGCAGGGTCAACTGCAGGTCGTGGCCGTACGGATCGGCCCGTCCGGCACCGGTGGGCAGGTAGGGCCGCGTGTCGGGCCTTTCCCGTAAGGCGGTCACGACGGTCGCCGACAGCGGCCCCCGGGGCAGTGGCAGTGGGGCCGTCTGCGCTGCCGAATCGGGCGACTGCGTCTTGGCCGGCTCGGACGTTCCGGCCGGCTCGGCTGTCTTGGTTCGTGGTGTGCTCAGGGTGGTCACACGGAGGGATTACCCGAGCCGCAGACCCGATACACCGAACGGGCTACCGCCGTTCTCCTGCGTCCGTGTGTTCGAGGACGTACCCGAAAGCGTGCGTCGGACCCAGAAGAGCCCCGTGCCGTGACGGACACCTATCCGCGCCGGTGCTTCCGCGGATTCCGGGGCACGTTCCGGGGCGCTCAGAACCAACAGCCGATCCACCACGCGGGAGTGCATTCCTCCTCCTCGTCCTCGTCCTCGTCCCCGTCATCGGGAGGCGGCGGTGTGGTGGTCGGTGGTGGCGGGGGTGGTGTCTGGGACGGGGTGGAGGGGTCGGAGGGCGTCGTCGGTGTGGAGGTGTCACCGGGGTCGTCGCCGCGTCCGGAGTCATCGTCGCCGGGGACGTCGCCACCGGGATCGGTGCCGCCGGGATCGGTGGTCCCGGGGACGCCGGGAGCGGGTTCGGGAGCGTCTCCGGTGGGCAGCGTGTCGTCGACGGGAACGTCGGTGGCCACCACATCGCTGTCGGGCGTACCCGTGGTGGTCTCAACCACGCTGCTGGTTGGGGTGGGGTAAAGCGACGTCTGGTTGGGATCGATGACGACCACTGCGTCGTTGTAGTCGTCGGCGCGATCGTCGTCGGCGTCCGGTGTGAGGTTCACCGCGACGGCCGCGACACCGCAGCCGACGACGACGGCGCCCATCACCGCGAGCACACGCACCCGAGACCGTGGCCCCGGCGGAACACGCTCGTTCCAGTCGTCGTCGGAGAGCCGTGTCACCGACACATCGTTGTCCACGTGAAAGCCCCTTCGGACCGAGGGTCAGCAGAGCTGAGGCGATTAGCAGTGGTATGATCACGGTGCGCGATCACCGTGATCACGCACAGCATTCGACCGAATTCGCTCAGTGTGTCCATTGTGTTCGCCGTGGCCGATCCCATCGGTTCGGTTCCGGTTGGGCGGGGTCGGGGTCATCGTGGCGCCCTCATTGTGAGAGCAGTCCGATTAGGACGAGATAGTGCTGTTTGTGCTTGCCGGAAAGCGTTCCCATTCCTGGTTTATGAGAATCCATAAAGGACTACGAAGATGATGTGGGTGCGCTGCTCGGAAGTGGTGGTTCGGAGGGTGAGCGGTCGAGTGCCGAACTCGTTTTACCGGGCCGGGGGCGGGTAGTCCGGCCATGGAGGTGAGTGTGATGCCCACGACCGTCAAACGGCTGCACGCGGCCCTGTCGGAGGCCGATTTCCCCGCCGAGAAGGACCAGCTTGTGCAATATGCCCAACGGGCCGGCGCGGACAACGACACCATGCACGAACTGAACGCCATCCCCGCCGAGACGTACGGCAGCCTCGCCGAGGTCGAGAGGGCGGTGTCGTTCGGTCCGCCGCAGAACGAGCGGGAGCGCGCGCAGCGGCGCCGCAGTCACGACAAGCCCGGACTGGCCGAACAGGCCAAGGACGTCACCGAACACCCGATCGTCTCCGAGCTTGGTGAGAACCGCGGGAGTTGAGTGTTCTTCCTTCCCCGTCCCGTTTGTCCGCTCAGGGGCGGGGTAGCTGGTGTAGAGCGCGAGCAGCTCGACGAGAGAGTAAGGCGATCATGGAGATTTCCGGCAGCGGCGACATGGACAACTCCCCGGCGCAATTGGCCGCTTTGGCCGAGGATGTCGTGCGGACCCTGTCGCTGCGAACCTCCGACCCGATGGACGGTGACATCCTCGCCAGCCCCGGCGAGATGTACGAGGTCCTGGGGTCGTTGAAGCTCCTTGTCGACCATCTTGCCCGCTGTCTGCCGGAACTGGCGACATGGCTGGAACAGTGTCTGTGGTGCGGTCGTATCGGCAGCCGCGACCCCTGGGACTACGGTGAGATCGCCGAGTCGATCTTCGAGGTGACTTCGGCCCTGGCCCGCGCGCGCCGCATGAGTTGCACACTCGGGCGGGAACTCCACGCGGCCCAGACCGCCAGCGGCGATCTCGTCGTGAGTGAGTAGGTCGTGGGTGAGTGGGACGATGTCGGTGTGGTGGACCGCGGCCCCGCCGACACGCTCCTGCGATCCGCTCGCGGCCGGGTTGGCCCGGTGTTCCAGACGTCATGTCCGGCGGGCCTTCGAAAGCCGCGGGACCGATGCATCATGCCCCCCGGCGGCCCACGTGATCCGACGGCCGCTCGTCGGGTGCTTCCTCCTCGGCTTGGCGGGGGCGACGCCGTCTCCCGCTGCTGTTCGATCGCCTCGATCAGCTCGCTGAAGCTCATGTGTTCCACGAACGGGATACCGACGTCGTGAGCTTCCTCGGCCAGCTCCGCCATCGTCTTGTTGTACCTGTCCGTGTCCTTGGCCGGCATGTCGTCCTCCGTGTCTGCGGGCTACTCCTTTCGGGTAGCCCGCAGTGAGGGGTCTTAATCCATTCGGTCCGGCGGGAGGAACACATGTCCCCCACAATCACGCTCGGCACGATCTTCGGTGTCCGTATCGGCGTTCATTGGAGCGTGCTCGGTATCCTGGCGATTCTCCTCGTCGCCCTCGGTTTCCGCAGTTGGCCGGTCCTCGTCCCCGGATATCCGGCCGGCGCCTACGTCCTGGCGGCACTCGCCGCGGCCGTCCTTTTCCTCGCCTCTCTCCTCGCCCACGAACTCGCCCACGCCGTGGTCGCAAGACGGCAGGGCATCGAGGTGAAGGACATCACGCTGTGGCTGCTCGGGGGAGTGGCGTCCTTGCGGAGCGAAGCACGCACACCCGGGGCCGAACTGCGCATCGCCGCGGCCGGACCGCTGACCAGCGTGCTCGCCGCCGCGGTATTCGGCGCACTCGCCTGGTTGTTCGTCGCCGTGGACGCCCCCACGCTGGTGGTGCTGCTTTTCACCTATCTCGCCGTGTTCAACACGGTGATCGCCGTGTTCAACCTCATCCCGGCCTCGCCGTTGGACGGTGGCCGCATCCTGCGGGCGGGACTGTGGGCGTGGAAGGGGGACCGAGCCCGGGCGGCGGTCTGGAGTGCCCGTGCCGGTCAAGGGTTCGGCATCTTCCTGATCCTGGCGGGAGCCTGGCAGCTGTTGTTCATCGGCACCGGCAACGGTCTGTGGTGGATTCTGATCGGACTGTTCATCGCCGCCGTGGCGAGTGCGGAGGAACAACAGGCGCGGCTGGGCAGCACCCTCGCGGACACGCGGGTCTTTGAGGTGATGACCCCCGATCCCGACACCACCGACGCCGACCTGTCGGTCAACGACTTCCTGCACGACGTGGTGCTGACGCGAAGGCACGCGGCGTTCCCGGTCGTCGACGCCGACGGCCGGGTGGAGGGCCTGGTGACGCTCAACCGGATGCGCTCGGTGCCGTCCGAGAAACGCGAGCACCTCACGGTGCGGGAGATCGCCAGTCCGCTCACCGAGGTGCCGACCACGAAACCCGACACGCCGCTGACCGACCTGCTGCCCCGGCTGAACGAGGCACCGGACGGCCGGGCGCTCGTGTTCGACGAGGACAGGCTCGTGGGCATCGTCACGCCCACCGACGTCAGTCGGGCCGTGACCCTGCGTGGTCTGCTGGCCGGAAACGGTCGCCGACCTCCGCACGCCCCCGGTTCGGCCGAGTGACGGTCACGGCCGTTGTCCGACCCCGGTGGCGAGCTCGCGGAGTCTGTCACCCGGCGTGGGTGGTGCCAGCGGGGGCGTGCGCTGACCCGCGTGTTCCCGTAAGCCCACGAGGAACTCGGTGAGGGCCTCGGCCGCCGAATAGCGGGGTTCCCACCCGAGTTCGGTACGTGCCCGGGTGGTGTCCATCAACGGCAGTCGCACCACGGCGTCGAACAGTCCCGGGGAGGAGGGGACGAGCCGCAGATGCCATGCCACCGACACCGCCGCGCGGAGCACGGACACCGGTACGGGGATCGGGCGCGCGTTCAACAGCTTGGCGAGGAGGGCACCGTCCACGGTCTCCTGGGCCGCCACGTTGAACGCCCCGCGCACCTCGCCGAGCGCCGCGAGCCGGAACGCCTGACCGACGTCGGCCGAGTGCACCACCTGCATCCGCAACCTGGGCGAGTTCGGGATCACGGGGAGCAACCCCGGCCGGACGAGGCTGGTGGGCAGGAAGGGGCCACCGAACAACCTGCGCTGCTGAGAGGCCGCCTCCCGCTTGAAGACGAACCCCGGGCGCAGCCGCACCACCCGAACATCCCCGTGTTCGGCCTCGAAGGCGTCCAGCGCCCGTTCCAGGTACGCCTTTTCCCGGGTGTACGCCGCACCGGGCCAGCCGTGCGTGGGCCACTTCTCGGTCACGGTGCGGTCCTTGGGGCCCGGTGAGTACGCCCCCACCGACGAGGAGTACACCAGGGCGGGCACGGAGCACCGTGCCACGGCGTCGAACACCCGCAGGCTGCCCAGGACGTTCGTCCGCCACGTCGTCACCGGGTCCCGGGTCGGTTGGAACAGCCAGGCCAGGTGCACGACCGCGTCGGCACCGTCGAACACGGAGTCCAACTCGGCTTCCTCGGCCTTGGCGAGGTCGAGTGTCGCGATACGCAGTTTGGGGTGCGACCACGTCGGGCTCCTGCGAGCCACGCCGACGATCGTCTCGACGTCCGGATCGGCCCCGAGCGCCTCCACCACACTCGTGCCGAGATTGCCGGTGGCTCCGGTGACGACGATGCGTCGACCGGTCATCGCGGTCCCCCCACCCGGTCGTTCACCAGTGCGGAGAGCCGGTCGAGCGCCTGCTCGATCTTGCTGTCGACGTCCGCGCTGTACTCGCCGCCCAACGCCTCCGGTTGGTCACCCGTGAACGACACGTGCAGGGTTGCCAGGGTGCTGTCGCCGGTGCCGTGCGGCTCGGCCTGCAGCCAACCTTCGTAACCGGTGTCCGTACCGCCCCACTGCAACAACAGCCGGTCGCGGTCGGTGTCGAAGTAGCCGTACTCGTCGCGGACCTCGCTGCCGCTGGACACCCAGGCATGGAGGGTCCCCTCGCCCGTGGGCTCCACCTCGACGCCCTCCGGCGTCCAACTTTCCAGCGACGTCATGGAGGACGCGACGTCGAAGACGAGTTCGGGCTCGGCGTCGATGACTCGGGTTTTCTCGAATTCGGTCATGCGGGTGGCATACCCGCCTCCGTCCGCCTATACCGCCTTCGGAGCGGTGATACCGCTGATACCGCCGACGGAATCGATGTCCTCGAGCTGCCCCGTCAGGTCAGGCCACGAAGACACAGCGTCGGGGGTCGGGTTCCCCTGATGCTCGCCACCATGTCCACGACCTGCCGAGTCCGGCGTACCTCGTGGGCTCGGAACACCGCCGCGCCCTCCCACGCCGCGACGGCCGTGGCCGCGAGCGTGCCGTCGACGCGGTCGTGCAATTCGGCGCCGAGTGTCTCCCCGACGAAATCCTTGTTGGACAGGGCGAGCAACACCGGCCACGGGGTGGTGGTGAGTTCTCGGATACGACGCAGCAGTTCCAGGCCATGCCAGGTGTTCTTGCCGAAATCGTGGGTGGGGTCGATGAGGATGCCGCCCCGGGGGACGCCCATCGCGGCGAGACGTTCGGCGCGCCCGGTGACCTCCTCGATGACCGCGGCCACCACGTCGGGGTAGGACACGCGGTGCGGCAACGTGCGTGGGGGCGCGCCGCCGGTGTGAGAGCACACGTATCCCGCCTCGAACTCGGCGGCGACCTCGGCCAAGGCGGGATCGGCCGACTGCCACGTGTCGTTGAGGATGTCCGCGCCCACCTCGCACGCCGACCTGCCGACCTCCGACCGCCACGTGTCCACGCTGATGAGCAGGTCGGGATGCCGTTCGCGGACGGCGGCCACGAGGGGGACGACTCGGCGGATCTCCTCGGCGACCGACACCTCCGAACCGGGACCCGCCTTCACTCCGCCGATGTCCACGATGTCCGCGCCGTCGGCGACGGCGGCGTCCACGGCCCGCAGTGCGGCATCGAGGTCGTAGGTGGAGCCACGGTCGTAGAACGAATCCGGGGTCCGGTTGACGATCGCCATGACAAGCGCCCGGTTCCGCTCCACCACGCGCCCACGACAGTGCAGGGTGATCACGCTGTGACCTTAACCCCGCCGCCGTGTCCGCAGCCTATGCAGTCGTGTCCGCAGTTTGTGCAGTCGTGTCCGCAGTCGGCGTAGTCGTGTCCGCAGCTTCCGTGCTTCGCCATCGGACGCCACGCGGAAGGTCGGACCCGAAAGCCAGGAAGTGCAGCGGAAGAGAACACCGGGAGACACCGAAAGCCGTTCTCACGCGAAACCGTCAGATCCAGCCCTCCTCCCATGCGCGACGGGCGGCTTCGTAACGGGTGGACACCCCGAGTTTGCTCATGGCCGATGACAGATAGTTGCGCACGGTCCCCGGTGCGAGCCGTGCCCGCTCGGCGATCGCGCCGACGGTGCTACCCGTGTGGGCGTACCGCAGCAACTCCAATTCCCGTTCGGTGAGTGGGCAGCTCGTGGCCGTCAACGCAGAGGCCGCGATCTCCGGGTCGACGTAACGCTTGCCGGCATGCACGTCCCGCAGGATCTCCGCCAGGCGGCTCGCGGCCGTGGTCTTGGGCACGAATCCGCGGACACCGGCGGCCAGGGCTCGCTTCAACACGCCCGGCCGCGCGTGTCGGGTGACGATCACGATGGGGATGTCCTGCTCGGCGCGGACCCGGCTCGTGGCGTCGAGGCCGTCGCAGTTCGGCATCTCCAGGTCGAACACGGCCAGGTCGGGCCGGGTGCGGCGCACGAGTTCCACGGCGGCGTCGCCGTCCCCGGCCTGGCCGACGACCTCGATGTCGTCCTCCAGGTCGAGCAGGGCCGCCAGTGCACCTCGGATCAGGTCCTCGTCGTCGGCCAGCACGATGCGGATCAGCTCGATCACCTCCGTGTGGGGGCATGGCCGCCCAGTTCGAACGTGGTGTCGTCACCGGCACCGACCACACGGGCGTACACGTCCCCACCGAGCGCGGTGAATCGTTCGCGCAGGCTTTCGATGCCGCTTCCGGGCCGGCTGTCCTGAGGGGTGACGCCGTCGTTGACCAACCGTACGTGGACCGTGGTGCCGTCGGATTCCAGCGTCAGTCGGCAGCGAGTCGCCTGACTGTGCCGAAGGATGTTGGTGGTGCCCTCACGCACGAGCGCGCCGAACAACGACTGCAGCGGTGGGGGCACGGTGTGGGATTCCCCGTGCACCTCGGTGTCGATGCCCGCCGCGCTGAGGATCTCGACAGCGTTGGTGATCTCGTTGTGCAGGGTGGTGCCGCGGTATCCGTGCACGACGCGGCGGGTGTCGGTGAGCGCCGTGCGTGCGAGTTCGGTGAGTTCGGCGGCCTGAGCCTTCGCCGCGTCGTCGTCCCGACCGATGAGCCGTTCGGTCAGTTCACCCTTGAGCATGATCGCTTGGAGATGGTGGCCCTGGATGTCGTGGAGGTCGGCGGCGAAGCGGAGGCGCTCCCGCGCCACGGCCAGCTCCTCGGCCATCGTCCGTGATCGGTCCAGTTCCACCACCATGTCCCAGAACCACACCTGTGCGACGTCCAGGAGCACGAGGACCACCACGAACGTCGCCGAAAGACCCGCCAGGACCGCCGTGATGCGGGGTTCGAGTTCGGACTGCCGCCACTGTGCCGCCACCGGACACGCCACGCTCGTGCCGACGGCCAGCACCAGGGTGGTCCATATCCGGCGGCCGGGCGCGGTGTTCAGCACCACGCCACCCGCCACGATGCCGGGCAGGAAACACCACCACAGCGGGTCGGCCTGTACGGTCACGCCGTACCCCCACGTGGCGACCGCGACCGCGAACGTCGTCATGTGTTCGGCGGTCGGTCCGCGCGGAGGTTCCCGTTCGCGGAGGACGGTGTTGATGAACCGCACCCGCTGTACGACGGCGGCCGCCGCGGACGCGATCAGTGCCACTTTGGCGGCGGCGTCGAGGTCGTCGTCCAACGCCGCCTGGAGCGCGGGGATCACGGCGAGATAGCCCAGGGACACCAGTGAGAACCACGTGTAGTTCCGCAGCCGCTTCATCCGGGTGTCGCCGGGGGTGGGCACTTCTTCGCTCACGGCGGGAGGATATCCGGCGAATCGCGGCATGACAGATGTCATGCCGTCCGGTGGTATCTCTCCTGTAGACCGTTGACGTCTGCTCCTACCGACGCCCCACGAGTCTCGGCAGGCTGGAAGGCATGACGGATGCAGTGGTGGACGTGCGGGGACTCCGGTGCGCCTACGGCGATTTCGTGGCCGTGCGTGACGTGAGCTTCTCGGTGCGTCAGGGGGAGTTGTTCGCCCTGCTGGGCACCAACGGGGCGGGTAAGACGACGACCATGGAGACGGTGGAGGGGCATCGCCCTCCCACGGAGGGGACCGTTCGGGTTTTCGGTCGTGATCCTTTCCTCGACAGGGCCTCCGTCCACGGACGTTGCGGGATCATGTTGCAGTCGAGTGGGTTCGCCGGTGATCTCACGGTGTGGGAGACCGCTCGGCTGTGGAGTCGGGTCATCGTCCGTCAGTCCGCAATAGACGATCAATTGAAGGTCAAGCAACTGTCCGGAGGAGAGCGACGCAGGCTGGACCTCGTGCTGGCCACGCTCGGTGGCCCGGAGCTGTTGTTCCTCGACGAGCCCACCACCGGACTGGACCCCGAGTCACGACAGGCCACTTGGGACCTGGTACGGGAATTGCTCGCCGACGGCACCACCGTCGTCCTCACCACCCATTACCTGGAGGAGGCCGAGCGGCTCGCCCACGAGCTGGCGATCATGCATGAGGGGCGGATCGCCGTCACGGGCAGTTTGGGGGACGTCCTCAGCCGCTATCGGGCCCGCATCGACTTCTGGGTGAGCACAGTGGACGGAATGCGACCGGAGGTCCTACCGGGCCTGCCCGGTCTCGTCGGTGAGGTGGATGTCGACGGTTCCGCCGCGGGCCGCGTGCACATCACCACCGACGACCTGCAAACGGATCTGGAGACTGTGCTGGGATGGGCCAGGACGCACCGGCTCAGGCTGAACGACCTCAGCGCCCGACACGCTTCGCTGGACGAGGTGTTCCGCGACGTGGTCGAGTCCACCCAGCCGGCAAAGGTGGCCGCATGACTCTGCGTTTCTGGTCGGCGATCGCGTCGACGGAACTACGGCTGCTGTTGCGGAACACGACGGTCGCGGTGTCGGCCCTGCTGATGCCGCCGGTGGTCGCGGGACTGTTCCTGCTCTCGGGCCTGCAGGACACCCCCTCGGCGGGATGGGGTTTCCCCGCCGCGCTGATGCTGTTGACGGTGTTCGGGATGTCCGGCTGCATCACGGCCGCCGGTACGCTCACGTACCGCCGTGACGAGCTCTACCTGAAGCGACTTCGTTGTTCGCAGGCGTCCGACGCGACGATCCTCGCGGGCGTGGTCACCCCCGTGGCGGTGGTGACCGTCGGGCAGAGCCTGTTGATGGTGGTCATCATCGCCGTGGGGGCGTCGTCCGTGCCCGCGAACCCCCTGCCGCTGCTGGCGGCGATCGTGTTCGGCACGGTGATGAGCGTCGGTCTGGGTATGGCCACCACCGGGTTCGCGTCGTCGGGGGAGCAGGCCCAGACCGTGGCCACACCGGTGTTCTTCGTGCTCATCGGAACCGCCGTCTGGGCGGGGATGAACCTGGCGGACGGTCTCGACCTGATGCACCAACTGACCCCGGGGGGAGCCGTGGTGCAGTTGGTGTGGTGGTCGTACACCTCCGAGGCGTCCTTTCCCACGGCGCTGACCGAAGCGCTGCCCGCACTCGGGGGGATGGTCGGGTGGGCGGCCATCGGCGCGGGCGCGGCCCGGCGGTACTTCCGTTGGGAGCCGCGGTCCTGAGCGTGGGATGCCACGACGCGATTCCGGTGACGGCGGGGCAGACGTGGTCGAACGGCCTGCCCCGCCGAAGGTCACCGGCGTTTGTAACCCACTCCCGCGAGAGCGCGGGAACGTGCGGGATTGCCGGTGAACACGGAATCGGGACGCCATTGCGGCAGCCACACCAGACCCGGTTCGACCAGTTCGAAATCCCCGAAGAACTCGGCGATCTCGGCCCGGCCCCGAAGACCGCCCTGGCCTTTCACCGCCGTTTTCGCGCGGTAGTCGTCGCTGATCTTGCCGAAGGCCTCCTGGACCCGTTCGTCCTCGGTCTCCAGGCACGCGTGGGAGAGCACGAGATAGCTGCCGGGTGGCAGTTGCTCGCGGTAGAACGCCAGCGGTTTCTCCGGCTCCTGCTCGGCGGGCATCAGATGCAGCAACGCCACTGTCAGCAGGCAGATCGGTTCGCGCGGGTCGATCCCCTCCGCCAACACCCGTTCCCACAGCCGTGGCCCGTCGAAGAAGTCACCGGCCAACGCCCGGTGACGTTCCGGGTCGGCCGTGTCCTTCAGCAGGATTTCGGAGTGGGCGTGCGCCACCGGCTCGTTGTCGATGTAGATGACACGGGATTCGCCCGGCGCCACCTCGTCGGCGACTTCGTGCACGCTGCCCTGGGTGGGCAGACCACTGCCGATGTCGACGAACTGGCGGACGCCGTTCTCCACCGCGAACCGCACGGCCCGGCGCAGGAACGCCCGGTTCTCCCGCACGGCCTCCCGGATCTCGGGGGCCAGGGCCAACTGTCGCTCCGCGAACTCGCGGTCGATGGCGTAGTTGTTGGTGCCGCCGAGCCAGTAGTCGTAGACGCGCCCCGAACTCGGGCGGCTCAGATCGAGCTCGAAAGGTGTTTCGTCGTGTGACACGCGGCGAGCCTAGCGGAAGTCGAGCGTCTTTCGCGTTCACCCACGACTTCGGGGGACGGGCGAATCCGATTCCGGTGACCGACGGGAAGTGCCGTGGGGACGGCGGCGGTCGCCGAGCCCGGTCACTCCCCCGCGCGGCCGAAAGGTGTCTACAAAGGAGGGAAAACCACCTGGGGAGGAAACGGGGCCGGTGGCGGGCCGTCCTCCGGCCGAGTCGGCCCGCCCGAGGTGAACCCGCAGTGGGGTCCGTGTCGGCCTATCCCTGCTCGGACCGTCCGCGGTGGTAGCGGACGTGAAGCTCACGCACCTGATCGACCAAGGACGGCACCGGACCCTCCACCACGACACCGGGCGTGATCTCCTCGGCCGGCAGCGGGCGCACCGGAGGCGCGGGGGCTCCCAACTCCTCCAGCCAGGACGACAACTGCGCGGAGGAGGCGACGTAGACGATGCGACCGAGTCCGACCCAACCGTGGGCGGCGGCGCACATGGGGCAGTGCTCACCCGAGGTGTAGACGGTGGCGCCTCGTCTCTCCTCGGGGGTCAAAGCGGTGGTCGACCAGCGGGCGAGTTCGAACTCGGGATGCCGGGTGCGGTCGCCGCCCGCGATCCGGTTGCGATCCTCGGCGCGTACGACACCCTCGGCGTCGACCAGTACCGAGCCGAACGGTTCATCGCCCGCTTCGAGGGCCTCGGAGGCCAGCTCGACACATCGCCGCAGGTAGGGAAGTTCTCGCTCTTCGATCACGCAGACCATCCTGCCAGGACGAAAACCGTTCGTCAGTGCCGACGAGCCCCGGTAGGGTCGGCTCATGTCCGACGTGCGGCGACCCGATGACGGCGATCCGATCGGTCCACTGCTGCGGGCGCACCGGCCCGCGGAGTCCTTCGAGGCAGCGGATCTTGTCCGGGTGCGGGAGCTGGTGGAGACCGAGGCCGATCCCTGGGCACGGTCGCTGCCGTTGCACCTCACCGCGTCGGCGTTGGTCGTGCACCCGCCGACCCGGCGCGTGCTGTTGCGGTGGCACACGCGCCACAAGGCCTGGATGCACGTCGGAGGACACGGTGATCCAGGGGAGACCGAACCACTCGACGTGGCGCTGCGGGAGGCGCGTGAGGAGACCTCGCTCGACGATCTGCGTCCGTGGCCGGACCGGTCGTTGTTGCAGGTGGCCGTGGTCCCCGTACCGGCGACACCGAAAGAGGACGCGCATGAGCACGCCGACCTCCGGTTCGTGTTCGCCACGGACGAACCGGACGCGGCGAAGCCGGAGAGACCCGACGCGCCGGTGCGATGGATGAGCGTGGCGCACGCGCGTGAGCTCACGGCCGAGCCGAACGTACGACGCGCACTGACCCTGCTCGAGGCCGTGTTGCACGACGTGGCGGGAACCTGACCGGGCCGGCCAGGTTCCCGGGAACCTCCGGTCGATGCGACATCGTGTCCCGACCGCGGCGCGGAGCTTGTGCCGGAAAGGTGTCGGCTCTACGTCCGGTCGGGGCAGGCGGCGGTCGACCCACGTACCACCAGCTCCGGTTGGAACAGGTACTCCTCGGCTGGGGGTTCGACCCCCGCGATCTCGTCCAGCAGCGTGCGCACCGCCGCCGTGGCCATCGCGCTCACCTGCTGTTGGATCGTGGTCAACGGCGGATCGGTGAAGGCGATGAGCGGTGAGTCGTCGTAGCCGACCACGGAGAAGTCCCTCGGCACCTCCAGACCGCGCCTGCGCGCCACCCGGATCGCGCCGAGCGCCATCAGGTCACTACCGCACACCACCGCCGTGCACCCTCGTTCCAGCAACGTCCACGCGGCCGAATGCCCACCCTCCACAGAGAACAGGGTGTGCACGATCAACTCGTCGACCGCCGCCGCGCTGCCGAGCACGGGGGCCATGAGCCGGCGGAACTGCTCGGCCTTGCGCTGTACGGGCACGAACCGTTTCGGCCCCACGGCCAGTCCGATGCGTTCGTGGCCGAGTTCCCGCAGGTGCGTGATCGCCAGTTCCACGGCGGCGCGGTCGTCGTCGGAGAAGAACGGGGCCTTCACGTCCGGCGCGTAACCGTTGAGGAACACCACCGGCACACCACTGTCGATGAGTCGTCGGTACCGGTCGTGGTCGGCGGTGGTGTCGGCGTGCAAACCGGACACGAACACGATGCCCGACACACCTCGAGCGGTGAGTGTCTCGATGAACTCGTCCTCCGTGGCCCCGCCCGGTGCCTGGGTGCACAGCACCGACCGGTACCCGCGCATCACCAATGTCCGGTCGATCACCTGCGCGAACGCGGGGAAGATCGGGTTGTCGAGCTCGGGGATGATGAGGCCGATGAGCCCCGCGTTGTGCTGCCGTGCGCGCGGAGGCCGTTCGTAGCCGAGCTGGTCCATCGCCGCGAGCACGGACTGCCGGGTGGCCGCCGCGACCCCCGGCTTACCGTTCAGCACGCGGCTCACGGTCGCCTCGCTGACCTTCGCCAATTCGGCGATGTCAGCCAGACGAATGCCGTCGAGGGCGTGTTTACCCATTCCCGTCTCCGCTCCACCACACAGCGCTGTTCGGCGGCAGGGTCACCGCGTCCCCGGCGAGGTCGAGCTCCTCGGCCGGGCAGCTGGTCAGCCGCACGGAACCGGGACGTCGCATCGTCACCGGCGACGACGAGAAGTTCACCGTGCAGACGAACGCCTCCCCTCGGCGGAACGCCAACACCTCGTCCGGGGCGTCGCACCACGCGAACTCCTCCGCCGGAAGCTCGCGTCGCTGCCGCAATGCCTCACGGTACAACGACAGAGTGGATCCCGGATCGGATTGCTGGGCCTCGACGGTGAGCGCGGCCCAGTCCCGTGGTTGCGGCAGCCACGCCGGACCACCGAAACCGAACGGCGGTTCCGTACCCGACCACGGCAGCGGCACCCGACACCCGTCGCGCCCCCGTTCGGTGTACCCCGAACGTTTCCACGTCGGGTCGGCCAACACCTCCTCGGGCAGGTCCGTGACCTCGGGCAGGCCGAGTTCCTCACCCTGGTACACATAGACCGAACCGGGCAGGGACAGCGTGAGCAGTGCCGCCGCACGTGCCCGCCGCAGGCCGAGCTCACCGCCGCCGTAGCGGGTGACGTGCCGTTGCACGTCGTGATTGGACAACACCCACGTCGAAGGCGCGTTCACCCCGGCCACCGCTTCGAGCGATTCGTCGATCACCCCGCGGAAGATCGACGCGGACCAGTCCGCCTCCAGGAAGTGGAAGTTGAACGCCTGGTGCAACTCGTCCGGGCGCAGGTACCGCGCGAGTCGTTCGGCGCTGGGCACCCACGCCTCGGCCACGCCGATGCGTTCACCGGGGTAGGAGTCCAGGATCTTGCGCCATTCGCGGTAGATCTCGTGCACGCCGTCCTGGTCGAAGTACGGCAGTTGCCGGGTGGTGAGCAGCTTGGACTGGCCGGTGCAGGCGGCGTCCGGCAGGCCGTCGGCCTTCACCATGCCGTGCGCGACGTCGATGCGGAAGCCGTCGACCCCACGGTCGAGCCAGAACCGCAGGATGCCGTCGAACTCCTCCCGCACCTCGGGGTTCTGCCAGTTCAGATCTGGCTGGGCGGAGTCGAACAGGTGAAGGTACCACTGTCCGTCGGGTACCTGTGTCCACGCGGGACCGCCGAAGATCGATTCCCAGTCGTTGGGCGGTCCGCCGTCACGGCCGTCCCGGAAGATGTACCTCTCGCGGGCGGGGGAGCCCGGTTCCGCGGCCAATGCCTCGATGAACCACGGATGTTGCGACGACGTGTGGTTGGGCACGACGTCGACGATCACCCGCAGCCCGCGCTCGTGGGCCTCGGCGATCAGGGCCTCGGCATCGGAGAGCTTGCCGAAGATCGGGTCGACGTCGCGGTAGTCGGCCACGTCATAGCCGCCGTCGGCCATGGGGGAGGTGTAAAACGGCGTCAACCACACCGCGTCCACGCCGAGGTCGACGAGATAGTCCAGTTTCGCGCGCACGCCCGGCAGGTCGCCGATGCCGTCCCCGTTCGCGTCGGCGAAGCTGCGCACGTACACCTGGTAGATGGCCGCTGTCCGCCACCAGTCGTTGCTCATAGTTTCCTTTCAGCTTTTGACGCCGCCCGCCGTGAGGCCGGCGACGAGATGGCGTTGGACGAGGAAGAACACGACCGCCGAGGGGACCATGACCAGCACGGAACCCGCGGTGAGCAGCCCCCACTCCGCCTTGAAGTCACTGACGAACGTCGCCATCCCCACCGGCAGCGTGTAGTTGCCCTGGCTCTGCATGAACACACCGGCGAAGGCCACTTCGCCCCACGCGGTGATGAACGAGTAGAAGACCGTCACGGCGATACCGGGTTTGGCCAGGGGCACGATGAGGCGCCAGAACGTGCCGAACGGGGTCAGTCCGTCGACCCGGCCCGCCTCGTCGATCGAGATCGGGATGGTGTCGAAGTAGCCCTTGAGCATCCACGCGCAATAGGGCACCGCCACCGTGGAGCAGGCCAGGACCAGACCGCCGTACGAGTCGAGCAGTCCGAGGTCGGACAGCACGTTGTACAACGGCACGATCAGCACGGCCGCCGGGAACATCTGGGTGATGAGGAACGACCACATCAGCGGTCGCTTGCCCGGGAAGCGCATGCGGGAGGCCGCGTAGCCGGCGGTGGCCGCGATGAGGACGGCGAACACCGTGGTGGCCCCGGCGACGATGAGCGAGTTGGCGAACCAGGTCAGAAACTCCGTCTCACCGAGCACCTGGGTGTAGTTGTCGAAGCCGAGGGAACCCAGCTCGCCGGGTTGGGTCCAGGTGTTGCGGTCGGTCTTCAGTGAGGTCAGCGTCACCCACGCCACCGGGAACACGGCCACCACGCTCGCCAGGACGAGGGTGGTGTGCAGGGCCGTGGACGACAGTGGACTGCGCTGTCCCCTTCCGTTGCGCGCCTGTCGGGTCATGACGGCACCTCACTCGCTTGCCGATCCAGCCATTGCCGGTAGCAGAAGGCGAACACGACGAGCATCGACGCGATGATGGCGCCGTAGGTCGCCGCGCCCGCGTAGTCCCTGATGCCTTGGAACGCCCGCTCGTACGCTTCGGTGACGAGGATGTTCGTCGCGCCACCGGGGCCGCCGCCCGTGAGCATCGCGATGACGGGGAACTGGTTGAACGTCCAGATGGTGCCGAGCAGGATCACGGTTCCGGAAACGGGACGCAGACCGGGCAGGGTCACGGCACGGAACCGCTGCCACGGTGAAGCACCGTCCATTTCGGCCGCTTCGTACAACTCCTTCGGCACGGTCTGCAGGCCGCCGAGCAGCGCCACCATCATGAACGGGACACCGAGCCAGACGTTGACCATGATCACCGAGATCTTGGCGGCCAGCGGGTCGCCCAGCCAGTCCACGCTGCCGAAGCCGAATGCGTTCAGTATGGAGTTGAGCACGCCGCCTTCGCTGTTGAGGATCAGGCGCCACGCGAACGCGGCGACGAACGGCGGCACCGCCCACGGCAGGATCAGCAGCATGCGATAGGCGGATCGGCCCCGTAGCGCGCGGTTGAGCAGTAACGCCAGGCCGAGGCCGAGGGAGTAGTGCAGGACCACGCAGGTGACCGTCCACACCAGAGTCCACAGCAGCCGTGGATAGAACGCTCCCTCTTCGCCCGACAGGACGGCGAAGTAGTTGTCGAGGCCGACGAATTCGTAGGTCGCCTCGATCCTGTTGGCGCCGATGGTGCGTGCGCTGTTCATCTCGTTCGCGTTGGTCAGGGACAGGTAGACGCCCTGGACCAGCGGATAGAAGACCAACACCGCCAGAACGAGCACCACCGGCGTCACCATCGCCCAGGCATACCAGTGCTTGCTCGCGGCATCACGCAACCGCCCGCGGGGCGGCGCCTCAACCGGCGCCGCACCGACGGGGGGACGAACCGTGGTAGTCGTCATGACTCGTAGCCCGGCACCGCGTCCTTCGCCTTACGCTGCGCCTGCGCCAAGCCGTCCTCGAGTGAGGTCTGGCCGCCGAGGATCTGCTCGTAGAACGGCGTGAACAGGTCGTACAGCGTTCCGGCGCCGGGTGCGGGCGGCCGTGGTACAGCCTGTTCGATCGGCTCGGCGAAGGCCTCGATCACCTCGTTGTCCGCCACCTCGGGAACCTCGTAGACGGATTCCCGGGTCGGCAGCGTGTTGTTCTGTGCCGCCACGTAGGCCTGGCTTTCGGGCGAGTTCATGAACTGCACGAACAGGTAGGAGGCGGCGAGGTTGTCCGAGCCCGCGTAGATGGTGTAGTTGTGGCCGCCCACCGGGCCGCCTTGGCCCTTGGGTCCGGCGGGAACCGGTGCGACGCCGAGGTTGTCGGGGTCGGAGAAGGCCTTACCGGTGAGGGTGTCGGACACCGACCACGGGCCGTTGATGATCATGCTGATGGACCCGTTCTTGAAGCCGTCCACCATGTTGGTGTACTTGTTCGCGCTCGTGTCGGTGGTGCCCACACCGTCGGCGGTCAGCTCGCGCACGGTCTCGATGGCGGCCTTCACCTCGGGGCTGTCGATGGTGATGCGCTCGCCCTCGGTGTCGACGTAGTCGGCGCCCTCGCCGTAGACGAACGGCAGCAGGTAGTAGGAGTCGGCGTTGATGAAGATGCCCGTGGTGCCCGGGATCTTCTCCTCCAGGGTCTCCGCCGCCTTGCGCAGTTCCTCCCATGTGGAGGGTGGCTCGTCGATGCCGGCCTTGTCGAAGTGCTCCTTGTTGTACAGCAGGGCGAGCGTGTCGGTCACCTGCGGAACACCGTAGGTCTTGTCCTCGTAGACGTTGCTGGCCATCGGCACCGGAAGGTAGTCGTCGGAGCCCTCCAGCGCGGGTGTGCCGTCGAGCGGCTGGAGGTAGCCGAGCGCGGCGAAGGTGGGGGTCCAGCCCACGTCCGACCGCATGACGTCGGGTGCGCCGTCACCGCTGGCCGCGGCGGTCTTGAACTTGTCGTCCGCCCCGTCGAACGGGACGTTGACGTAGTCGACGGTGATCTTCGGGTACTTCTCCTCGAACCGCTTGACCAGCTCTTTGTAGGCGGGCGATTCGCTGGTGGCGTCCGAGGTGTCCCAGAACGTGACGGTGCCCGTCACGGACTGGGGGTCGTTGGCCGCCCGCTCCGCCGCGTCGCTTTGGTCCGTGGCCGACTCGCTGCACGCGGTCACCGTCAAGGCGGTGGCCGCGGCGAGTGCCAGCACTCTTCTGCCTCGTGTCATGACTTCGTGGTTCTCCTCGCTGAGACCGGGGTGGCAAGACAGTAACCGCGGTGCCCCAGCGATGCAAGGGCCTTGCAGAAATTTTCAATGATTTTGTTGCAAGAACGGTGTGCTCGGTTTCTCCGTCGATCGCCGGTGTGGGAGTCGTCGGGGGAGGGGGCTCGTTCCCGTTCGTGGGGCGTGGACGAAACGACGGCCGTCGCGGGAGCTCTCCTGCCCGCGACGGCCGTGGTCGAGTCGCACCGTGGACGTGCTGTGGATCAGCCCACGAGAGCCCGCCAGGTGTACGGTCCGGCAAGCCCGTCGACGACGAGTCGGTTCACGCTCTGGAAGGTGCGCACGGCGGAGTTGGTGGCCGGGCCGAAGTCACCGTCCACCAGGATTCCGGCACTGCGCTTGTTCAACGCCGTCTGCAACGCCCGCACGTGATTGCCCCGTGCCCCCTGCCGAAGTTCGTAGATCAGCTTGGGCCAGGTGGCGGCACCGACCTGGCCGTCGACGACGAGTCCGTTCGAGCGCTGGAAACTCTTCACCGCGGCGGTGGACACCGGTCCGAGCCAGCCGTCGACCTCGAGGTTGTGGCCGCGCTGATTGAGCAGGAACTGGATGACCCTCGCCCGCTGCCCCCGGGCGTCGGGGTCGAGGTAGGACCAACCGCCGCCCAGCTTCACCCCGCGAGCAGACATGAAGCTCACCGGGTTGACCACCGCGCCCAGACCGCCGCTGTGGGTCTCGAAATGCAGGTGTGGGCCGGTGACGTTGCCCGTCGTGCCCATGTCGCCGATGCGCTGCCCCGCCGAGACCTTGGCGTTGAGTGAGACCCGGTAGGCGTTGAGGTGACCGTAGTAGGTGTACAGACCACCACCGTGGGAGATGACGATGCCGTTCCCGGTCCGGTAGGGCAGTCCGCCTCCCCACTGCCGTCGGATCACGGTGCCCGCCGCGGCCGCGTACACCGCGGTCCCCGAGGAGTTCGTGACGTCCTGACCGGTGTGGGAACCGCCGTTTCGCGGTGCTCCGAAATGGCCGCCGTTGGGGAAGTAACCCAGCGCCGGATTGCACCAAGCCCCGTTTTGCAACGTCGCCCCGTGAGCCGGTGACTGGTTCCCCGCCCCCAGCAGGGTCGCTCCCACGAGACCGACGCCGGCACCCGCCAGCAGCAGACGTCGGGACAGCGTCCGTCCACCGATGTCGAATCCGTCCTTCTCCGCCACGCCACAGGACTCACACATGTCGCCCTCCCGGTGATTGATGCGAAGACACGAGTGACGGGAGAGTGTAGGTCGGCCGCGGCGTCCGGTCAGGCTCCGAAAAATTCGGGCGAATCGTCTTGACGTGGATTCATCGGACCTGGTAATCCCCGATTCGTCCACGGGATGTACCAGGGGAATTCGCGATAGTGAAAGCCCTGGTCGCCGTTGTTTTCCCAATGCGAACCGGATTGGGCGCGTGACATTGCGGAAGACGGCTCCAGTCGAAAGTCGGATGTTTGCGACACTTGCCCCGGCCCGAAAACCATGTTTCGCCGGTCTCGAGCGGTGATCCGGCTGGGTTTTCGCGCAGCCCAGAACTGGTCGGCGCGCACCCAGCGGCGCCACCCGCGTACTCGAAGTCGAGGAAATCGCCGCGATGCGTGCCGCCTGCGCCAGCCACGAAGACCTCCTGGTGTTTGACCTGCAGGAAGTACAGGAGTGGGCCGGACACCGCCGTACTCGGCCTTCGCTTCGTCCGAGGACTAGCTGCTTGCTGTGCTCTTCATCCGGCTGAGCGTGGCCTTCAGTGGGGGATGGCCTCCATCGGGTGATCTTTGCGTTGTGTGTCCCTCTGGGACACACGTGTGTGAGGGCGGGGCTTACTGTCCGTCGGCGTGAGTCGAGCTGACTGTGAATTGCTGCTCAGGCCTGCCCGTTTCAATCGGGAGTTAGGGCTCGTGGCTGTAGAGGTGGCTGTAGAGGTACTGCCTCGCCCCGTGGCAGGCGACTGCCTGCTACGGGGCCGCCGCTGCTGAGCCTTGTCATGGGACCGGGACTGAACAGTTCACTACTGGGCTGCGCGAGCCATCTGATCACTCCGACTGAAGGGCCTCCTAATGACGACAACATGCAGCACCAGCACCGCTGACGCAGCGAGCGTTCTCCGCGAGGCCATGGTGCGCGAACTGCGCGAGTGGGGCGCGATCCGCAGCGAACCGGTCGAACAGGCGGCATTGACGGTGCCGCGGCACCTGTTCGCGCCGGGCGAGCCGATAGAGGCCGCCTACGAGCCGAACAAACCTCTGGTAGTCAAGCGGGACGAACAGGGGCTGGCGCTCAGCTCGCTGAGTGCAACGCACATCCAGGTGGTCATGCTGGAGCAGGCCCGGCCGGAACCGGGGATGCGTGTGCTGGAGGTGGGCAGCGGCGGTTACAACGCCGCCCTGATCGCCGAGATGGTGGGCGAGTCCGGCACGGTCGTCTCCCTGGATATCGACGCCGAGATCGTCGAGCGGGCCCGCGACTGTCTGAAGGCGGCCGGATACGAGCGGGTCATCGTAGCGCGGGGCGATGCCGAGTACGGATACGCCGACGGGGCACCGTGGGACCGGATCATCGTCACGGCCGGGGCCTGGGACATCCCGCCGGCCTGGATCGAGCAGCTGGCACCGGGTGGACGCATCGTCGTGCCGTTGCGGATGCGCGGATTGACGCGCTCCGTCGTGCTCGAACCCGACGGAGACCACCTCGTGAGCACGGACTACCACCTGTGCGGGTTCGTGCCGATGCAAGGTGCCGGAAGGCATGACCAGCGCCTGATCCCTCTCGCCGGCGGGCCCGAGGGGCCGGAGGTCGGGTTGCGAGTGGAGGAGGAGCAGCGACTCGACGTCGCCGGGATGCGGGAAGCGCTTTGCGCCCCTGCTGTGCAGCGTTGGTCCGGCGTCGATTTCGATCACGTCGACGAACTCGACTTCTTCATCGGAATGTCAGCGCCGGTGTTCGGGGTACTGGCCGCCCGGGTCTCGGCCGTCGACAGCGGCCTGGTGGATCCGGCGGCTAAGCGAGGAGCGCCCACGTTGATCCGCGGCGCGTCCTTCGCCTATCGCACGGCGCGGCCCGTTGAGGGCACCGAGCGATACGAGACCGGGGTGATCGCACACGGCCCGGAGGCTGTGGCGGTCGCCGACGAGTACGTCGAGCTGCTGCGGCGATGGGATCGCGACTTCCGACACCGGCGGCCTGCCGCGCGGATCGAGGTGTTCCCGGCGGCGACGCCGACCAGTGATCTCCCCAAGGGGCGACTCATCGAGAAGGCGCACAGCCGGGTCGTCGTCTCCTGGCCGGGAACGCGGGAGGGCCTCTTGCGGCACACAGGGATCACTCATCGGGAAGGTACGTGACGGTTCCTCCCGCCGCACCGTCAGCGCGCGACATCGGCGCCGAGACGGCCGTGATCCCCACGGAATCCGTGGGAGGACGACGGTGGCGGCAGGAGCCCCACGGTGAATGACCTCCCACGGCGACACGGCCGCTCGCGTTGTCACGAGCGGCCGTGTCCTCTGGCGTGTCGGAATGAGATTCGAAGAAGTGGAACGAGGAGTCATCGCCCGGGGGACGACTCGGACGATGACCCCTCAAGCCGTCAGCGAGCGGCGGTACGCCAGCCGGGCTGGTAGTCCTCGCGCGCCATCTTCGAGTACGGCGCGGGGCTGACGATCGCGCGCACCTCGAACTGCTCGTGCGGCTGCACGGTCGTCTTGCGCGTGCCACCGTTCGGCTCGCCCCAGATGACCCGCACCTCGGCGCCGAGCGGGACGTCCGGGTTCACCGTGGCCAGCGAAGCACGGAGTCGAAGTTGGACGAACCGTAGTTGGCGTTGGGCAGGTCGAAGAACTGGTACTCCGGGCCGTCGGGGTTCACGGGCGAGGCCAGCAGCTTGGCGACGTCCTCGGGGTTCCACGCCAAGGTGACCTTGCGCCGCTGCGTGGACGGGTCGATGGCCTCCAGCGCGTCCCGCCCGATGAAGTCGTGGTCGAACTTCACGAACGAGCCGTAGCCGAGCTCCCACGGGTTCAGGTAGTAGTCCTCGATGTTGTCGGACACGAAGCTTCCCGCGAGCGCGTTGACGGCCTCGTAGCTGTCCGGGCTCAGCCACTCCCGGTAGGAACGCAGCTTCTCACTGCTGTAGATGGCGGGCAGCGGCGAGGGGATCCAGCCCGACTCGAGGGTGTTGCACGAGTACGCCCGCGAGCCGGCGGGTTCGATGCCGAACTCCTGACCCGCCTCCAGGATCGCGTCACGCACCTTGCCGTACGTCTCGTACGGACCCCACAGCTCCAGGCCGGGGGCACCGGCCATGCCGTGCCGGAGAGTGCGGACACGCTCGCCGGCGACGTTGAGGTAGCCCATCCGGAAGAACTTCAGCTGCTCGACCGGGCCGCCGTTGACCTTCTCGATGATCTTCCACGCGTTCGGACCCTGGATCTGGAACCGCCAGAGGTCCCGCTTGACCTCCCGGCCGTAGGGGCGCGACGGCGAGCGGTCGTCGTAACGGATGTCGACGTTGTAACCCTGCTCGGCCTGGAAGGTCAGCCAGTTCGCCACCGGGGCGCGGCCGACGTAGACGAACTCCTCCTCGTCCAGCCGGAACAGGATGCCATCACCGATGACGCCCCCCTCGGGGGAAACCGGCACGAACTGCTTGGCGCTGTTCACGGGGAAGTTCGCCGTGCTGTTGATACCGGTGTCGGTGATGAGCTTGAGCGCGTCCGGACCGGCGATGAACAGGTTGACCATGTGATGCGTCTGGTCGAACAGCACCGCCGTTTTCCGCCACGCGATCACCTCACGGCGGAAGTTAGTGAACTCCGACGGGACCACCGGATAGATGTAGGCCCCGAGCTGCGAGTTGCGCAGCAGCTCAACCGTGTTTCCCGCCTGGTCCAGTACTTCCTGCAGGTTCTTCGCACTCATGTGGTTACCCGTTCTTGCTCGACGCCCTCGGCGATTTCACGTCGTATCCCACGCTAGGCAGCCCGCTGTGTTCGATGACATAGCGGAATGGCTGGACTGCATTGGTCGTCCCCGGCGAAATCCGGTGCGTCATATGACGTACGCATGTGAATGCGCGCATGTAGCCGGTGCGTCTCGGTCATTTGTCGCGGTCAACTCGGCCCCGATGTCCGACGAAACGAGATCGTCTTGTCGGCTTTACTCGGCTCTAGGCGGCGTGGCCGACGCCCGCCGCGGCACGCATCGAGAGCCTGGTCACCGGTCTACGCGGAGCAGCGTTCCGTGCCCGCGGTCGGGCCGGCGGAAACGAATGAGGATTAAGCCCATGACCACCAAATCGGAGGTTGCCGATTCGCGGCGTCCCCGCGGCCTCGCCGACCTCGTGGGCAACATCAGCTACGAGGTGATGCCGTTCAAGAGCGTCGAGCGGGCCGTGCTCGCCGATGTGCCGACGAGCATCCCGTTGACCGTCACGGTCACCGAAGCCAAGGGGATCGACACGACCCTGGACTTCACCGAACGCCTGATGCGGCACGGATACACCGTCACGCCGCACCTGGCCGCGCGGCAGTTCGTCGACGACAACCACGTCCGTGAGGTCATCGACAGGCTGCAGACGGCCGGGGTGAACTCGGTGTTCATCGTCGGGGGAGACGCACCCAAGCCGGCGGGGCGGTTCCACAGCGCTTACATGCTGCTGCAGGCCATGCAGGAGCTGGGACACCCGTTCTCCGAGGTGGGCATCGGTGGTTACCCGGAGGGGCACGCCAACATCCCGCAGTCGGACATCGAGCTGGCGCTGAAGCAGAAGGCACCGCTGGCCACGCGCATCCTGACCCAGATCTGCTTCGACGCCAACACGACGGCCAACTGGGCCGCGGGTGTCGCCAAATCCGGCATCGACCTGCCGATCTACGTCGGCATGCCGGGCCCGGTGAACCGGCAGAAGCTCGTGCGCATCTCCGCGGGCATCGGCCTCGGGCAGTCCGCACGCTTCCTGCAGAAGCAGCAGAACCTGCTGTGGCGGTTCCTCCTGCCCGGCGGCTACAACCCCACCAAGCTCGCCCGACGGCTCGGCTCCGCGGTGCCCAAGGTGCGGAGCAACATCCGTGGGCTGCACATCTTCACCTTCAACGAGATCCAGAAAACCGAACAGTGGCGACGGAAACTGCTGGCCTCGGTATCCGAAAAGGACAAGCGATGACGCGGCAACACGACGGTTCTGACTACGGGCGCCTGATCGTGCAGGGCGAGGACCGGCCCGGAATCGTGGCGAGTGTCTCGCGGGTGCTCGGTGAGCACGGCGCCAACATCGTCTCGCTCGACCAGGCGTCGAGCGATGAGACGTCGGGCGGCCGGTTCTTCCAGCGCACCGTTTTCCACCTGCCCGACCTGTCGGGCAAGCTCGCCGACCTCAACCAGGCCCTGGAGAAGACACTCGTCGACGAGCTGGGCATGGAGTTCCGGTTGGTCGAGGCCAAGCGCAAGAAGCGTTTGGCGATCTTCGTCTCCAAGACCGACCACTGCCTGCTCGACCTGCTGTGGCGGCACCGGCGCGGAGAGCTGCCGGTGACCATCTCCATGGTGGTGTCCAACCACCCCGACCTCGGCGACGAGGTGCGTCGCTTCGACATCCCGTTCTTCCACGTCCCCGTGGAAAAGGACCGCAAGGCCGAGGCCGAGAAGGAACAGCTCAACCTGCTGAAGGGCAATGTGGACCTGGTCGTCCTCGCCCGGTACATGCAGATCCTCTCGGCCGACTTCCTCGACGAGGTCGGTGTGCCGGTCATCAACATCCACCACTCGTTCCTGCCCGCGTTCATCGGGGCCGGCCCGTACCAGCGGGCGAAGGAACGCGGCGTGAAGCTCGTGGGTGCCACGGCGCACTACGTCACCGAGGACCTCGACGAGGGGCCCATCATCGAGCAGGACGTGATCCGCGTGTCGCACCGGGATTCGGTGCGTGACCTGCAGCGTAAGGGTGCCGACGTCGAACGGCTCGTGCTGGCGCGCGCGGTGAAGTGGCACTGCGAGGACCGCGTCATCCGGGACGGCAACACCACGGTCGTGTTCTAGGAGGGCGCAGTGACCGCACAGATCTTGGACGGTCGCGCGGTGTCGGCGAAGATCCTCGACCGGGTGAGCCGCGAGGTCGAGGAGTTCGTGGACGCGACGGGCCGGGTGCCGTGTCTGGCGACGGTGCTCGTCGGCGACGACCCCGCGTCCCACACCTACGTCCGGATGAAGGCCAACCGCTGCGCGAAGGTCGGCATGCGTTCGCGCCGGATCGAACTCGACGCCGGGATCACCACCGAGACGTTGGTGGACCACATCCGGGAACTGTCGGACGATCCGGAGATCGACGGCATCCTGCTCCAACACCCCGTGCCGTCCCATATCGACGAACGTGCCGCCTTCGAGGCCATCGCCCCCTCCAAGGACGTCGACGGCGTCACCCGCACGTCGTTCGCGCGGATGGCGTTCGACGAGGGTGGCTTCGCCTCGGCGACCCCGGGCGGAATCATGGCGCTGCTCGACGCCTACGACATTCCGCTGTCCGGAAAACACGCCGTCGTCATCGGTCGGAGCGCCATCCTCGGCAGGCCCGTCGGGATGTTGCTGCTCGCCAGGGACGCGACCGTCACCTACTGCCATTCGCGCACGGTGGACCTGGCGAAGTACGTGGCCGAGGCCGATGTGGTGGTCGCCGCGGTCGGTCGACCCGGACTCGTACGCGGCGAGTGGATCAAGCCGGGAGCCGTGGTCGTCGACGCGGGTTACGCCGACAACACCGGGGACGTCGAATACGAGGCGGCGGCCGAGCGGGCCTCGTACATCACCCCGGTGCCCGGCGGCGTCGGTCCCATGACCATCGCCACCCTGCTGGCACAGACCATCAAGGCGGCACGTGATCACGAAGCCTTCCGTACGGGTGGCCCCGCGTGACACAGTCGATGTTCGTCGGACATCTTTAAGGGGAGGAGCCGCAGGTGGGTAGGAAACCTCCGATCCGGGACATCGACGAGTCGGCGCTGCAGGTCGGCGAGGCCCAGGATCACGCGGCGGGGGTGAAGGCCGTCGCGGTGTCGATGAAACGCGCCTACGAGCAGATGGGCGTGACCCGCACGGCACTCACGCTGCCTCTGGTCAACCAGCGAGCCGGGTTCGACTGCCCCGGCTGCGCCTGGCCGGAATCCGAAGGGCGTCGCCGGCCCGCCGAGTTCTGCGAGAACGGGGTCAAGGCCGTCGCCGAGGAGGCCACCACACGCAAGGTGACGCGCGAGTTCTTCGCGCGGCACTCGGTGTCGGAGCTCGCCGAGCGCACCGACTACTGGTTGGGCCAGCAGGGACGGCTGACCGAGCCGATGGTGCTGCGTCCCGGCGCCGACCACTACACCCCCATCAGTTGGGAGGAGGCGTTCCGGCTCATCGCCGATGAGCTGAACGCCCTCGACTCGCCCGACCAGGCCGTGTTCTACACCTCGGGTAGGACGAGCAACGAGGCCGCGTTCGCCTACCAGCTGTTCGTGCGCAGTTTCGGGACCAACAACCTGCCCGACTGCTCGAACATGTGCCACGAGTCGTCGGGGGCGGCCCTGACGGAGACGATCGGCATCGGTAAGGGCTCGGTGAGCCTGGAGGACATCCACCGCGCCGATCTCATCGTCGTGCTCGGACAGAACCCGGGCACCAACCACCCGCGCATGCTCTCGGCCCTGGCCGAGGCGAAACAGCGCGGAGCGCAGATCATCTCGGTGAACCCGCTTCCGGAAGCGGGACTTTTGCGGTTCAAGGACCCCCAGACCGTGCGCGGGGTCGCCGGCCGGGGCGCGGAGCTGACCGACGTGTTCTGTCAGATCCGCCTCGGTGGTGACCTCGCGTTCTTCAAGGCGATCGGGGCGCGGCTGCTCGACGCGGAGGACGCCGCACCGGGCACCGTGCTCGACCGCGAGTTCATCGAGCGGCACACCCACGACTTCGAGGCCTATCGGGCTCAGGCGCGGGCCCTCGACGAGGCGGAGATCGCCGAGGCCACCGGTCTGCCGAGCGAGTTGCTCGACGACGTGGCGCGGCGGTTCGCGCGGGCGGAACGGATCGTGCTGTGTTGGGCCATGGGTCTCACCCAGCACAAGCACTCGGTGCCGACCATCCGAGAGGCCGTGAACGTCATGCTGTTGCGCGGCATGATCGGCAAGCCGGGGGCGGGACTGTGCCCGGTGCGGGGACACTCCAACGTGCAGGGCGACCGCACCATGGGCATCTACGAGAAGATGCCCGACAGCTTCCTCGACGCGCTGGACAAGGAATTCGGCATCACCACACCGCGTGAGCACGGGTACGACACCGTCGAGAGCATCCGCGCGATGAGCCGCGGGGACGCTCGCGTGTTCATCGGCATGGGCGGCAACTTCGCGCGCGCCACGCCGGACACGGAGGTCACCGAGGCGGCGTTGCGGTCGTGCTCGCTCACCGTGCAGGTGTCGACCAAGCTCAACCGGTCCCACGTGGCCACGGGGCGGACGGCCCTCATCCTGCCGACGCTCGGTCGTACCGAGGTCGACGAGCAGGCGAGCGGCAAGCAGTTCGTGACCGTGGAGGACTCCATGTCCGTGGTGCACCGTTCCCGCGGACGGTTGCGGCCGGCGAGCAAGGCGCTCCTGTCGGAGGTGTCCATCGTCTGCCGGTTGGCCCGCGCCACGCTCGGCCCCGACCACCCCGTGCCGTGGGAGAAGTTCGAGGCCGACTACGACACCATCCGCGACTCCATCGCGCGGGTCGTGCCGGGGTGCGAGGACTACAACGCCAAGGTGCGGCGGCCGAACGGGTTCGTGCTCCCGCATCCGCCTCGCGACGCCCGGGAGTTCCCCACCGACACCGGTAAGGCGAACTTCACCGTCAACCCCCTCTGGTACCCGAAGGTGCCGCAGGGACGGTTGTTGCTGCAGACGTTGCGCAGCCACGACCAGTACAACACCACCATCTACGGGTTGTCGGACCGTTACCGCGGTATCGAGAACGGGCGGCGTGTGGTGATGGTCAACGCCGACGACCTCGCCGAGCTCGGCCTGCGGGACGGGCAGCGCGTCGACCTGGTCAGTGAGTGGACGGACTCGTCCGGCACGACCACGGAGCGGCGGGCCGACGATTTCCGCATCGTCGCCTATCCCACGGCGCGGGGCTGTGCCGCCGCCTACTACCCGGAGACCAACCCGTTGGTGCCGTTGGATTCCGTTGCCGATGTTTCGAACACCCCGACCTCGAAGTCGGTGGTGGTTCGCCTCGAACCGAGGAGGTAACCGTTGACCATCGCGAATCCCGTAGCGCTCGCCGGGGCCGCCGAGGTCGCAGCACGACCGGATGTGGGCCCGTTGCGGGTGATGGGCATCGTGAACGCCACGCCCGACTCGTTCTGGTCCGGAAACAGACACGACACGGCGGAGCGCGCGATCGCTGCGGGAAACGCGATGTTCGAACTCGGTGCCTGGGCCGTGGACGTGGGCGGTGAGTCCACCCGGCCCGGCGCCGAACCGGTCTCGGTCGCCGAGGAACTCGACCGGGTCATCCCCGTGGTGTCGGCGTTGTCGGCCGTGGGCACGGTGTCGGTCGACACCCGGCACGCGGAGGTGGCCGAGGAGGCCGTGCGGGCGGGGGCGTCGATCATCAACGACGTGTCCGGGACCTTGGCCGAGGTCGCGGCACGGCTCGGGGTCGGTTACGTCGGGATGCATTCCCACACCGTGCCGGTGGTGCCCGGCGTGTACCCCGATTACGACGACGTCACCACCGATGTCGCCGCTCACCTGAGGTCCGTGGGTGAGATCGCCCGCCAGGGCGGTGCGGGGCCGGTGTGGATCGATCCCGGCATCGGCTTCGGTAAGTCCTTACAGGACAATCTGGAGCTGTTGCGGCAGTTGCCCGCGTTGTGTTCCCTCGGTTTCCCGGTACTGCTGGGGGTGAGCCGGAAGTCGTTCCTCGGCGAGTTGACCGGCAGAGCGGTGGCCGATCGTCTGGCGGGATCGTTGGCGGTGGTGGCACCCGCGTGGTCCGCCGGGGTCGATGTCATCAGGGTGCATGACGTGGCCGAGACCCTCGACACGATCGCCGTGCTCGAGGCCGTCTGGGGCAGGAAGGACAGCGAACCGTCCCGCTGAGGGCGTCGGTCCACCTCGTCCGTGTCGGCGACGCGATCCGGCGATTTGCTAGACAATGCGTTGAATGCGAACGGTGGTCGCTACGGTCATGTGTCGCCGGCCCGGTGGGGAGCTCCTTTGTGGAGTAACGCATTCCTCCGTGCGGACTATCGTCGGGTCTGAAGTGGTCGACGATCGGCCGACGCGGTGACGGCTGTGATGCCGCGCTCTCCGATGACTGATCACGCTCAACCGCCGTGTCCGTAGCTCGATCTCAGGTCGGCTCGACTCAATTGTCCTTTTCTTCCTCGAGACCAAGATCCCGCAACACAAGAGCCAGGTTGTGGCGGGCGACCAGGGTGCTGGGGTGATCAGCCCCAAACTGTTCGGTACGGGTGGCGAGGACGGCTT
>SMEZ01000072.1_pt1 | contig 43101 bp, 39 predicted proteins | sample 2456351 | NCBI WGS metagenome assembly SMEZ01 (sample SAMN10132605, study PRJNA489261) | soil metagenome | isolation source: day120 antibiotic-loamy sand soil ammended with composted manure from dairy... | place: USA | collected 2015-04-01 | reverse complement strand
CGCATGGGACGACGCCGCGTTCGACCGGGCGGAGGAGTGGGCGGCCCGCACGGGCTGGACACCCGACACCGCAAGCTGAGCAACCCCGTTCGTCCGGTACGGGTGCCCCACGTATCGAGCGGGGGCACATCCTCCGCCAGCCGTGTCATCGTGGGATGCGGGGCTATCCGGCCGGTGGATGCCGACGCCATGTCGTCGGCATACCGAGATCGGCCAGCCAGCGGAGCAGGTCGTAGCCATGGGCGGCGAGGGCTGCCACGGTGCGGTAGGTGCGTTCCAGGGCGGTACGGGCCTGTTCCTGGGTGAGCAGACCGGCGGTGGTGGCCTCCAACAGTTCGTCGGTGTCCAGCACGGTCACCGACCTGCCGGTGCGTACCGCTAGATCGAGGTAGAGGTCGGTGGTGAGCCACACGTCGTCGTGCACGTCGATGGTGACGACGTCGAGGTAGAAATCCTGGTCACGTTCGTGGCCGGGGGAGAACCAGAAATCCGTGATCCGCAACCCCAGGTCGGGAAGCAGCCAGGACTCGAGATAGTGGAACTGGGCACGGCCGGGCGTGGGCCTGGCCATGTAGAGACCGAACGGTTCCACGCGGTACTCCTCGACGGACCGCGCGATGCCCTTCGGGTCGATGTTGACGCCCGCGGACACGTCGAACCGCTCGCGCTTCGGCGGATGGAGGGCCATGCCCGCCTATCTTGGTCCATCGACCTCTCTGGTTCACGGGCGGTGGAGCCTTGTCGACGGAAGCCGAGGAGTTCCCGGCCAGTCTGCCGCGAAACGCGGTGGGGTCTGTGAAACATCGAGCGCGGACCCCGAACACGGACGAAGGTCGAAAGCTCAGATTCCTCGCCTCGCCCAGCCCCATGATCGCTCGGGGCCCTCGTCCCCAAATCATGCTCAACCGAGCATATCAACGCATGTTAGTTTGACTTCATGAGCGATGACCGGTGTGAGCTGTTGTGCATCGACCTCGAGCACGCCGAGGGCCTGCGTACGACGCTTCCCGAGACCGACACGCTGCAGGCCAGGGCGGAGCGCTTGCGCGCGTTGGGTGAACCGACCCGGCTGCGGATCGCGTATGCCCTGCACGCGGGAGCCGAACTGTGCGTGTGCGATCTGGCCTGGATCGTCGGTTCGTCACAAGGCCTGGTGTCCCATCACCTGCGTCAGTTACGCGCGGCCGGACTGGTGACCTCGCGTCGGGACGGCAAGCTGGTGATGTACCGGCTCACGCCCATCGCCGACCGGATGTTGTCGGCGAGCACCGCGCCCGAGATGGAGGCGGACCCGGTATGAGCGCGGGTCGCTGCGACGCTGATCACCCATCACACAGGAGGAGCTAGCGGTGGCGACCACGGCTCTGACGCTTTATCTGGTGTATCTGGCGACCGCCTTCGGGCTGCGCAGTCTGCTGCAGTACCGGCGCACCGGCTCGACCGGCTTCCACGGTGTGAGCGGCCGCCCCGGATCGCTGGAATGGTGCGGCGGCGCACTGTTCGTCCTGGCTCTGCTGCTCGGCCTCCTCGGACCCGTGCTGCAGCTGTTCGACATCCTCGATCCCGTGCGCTCGCTCGACGCCACCCCGATCGCGGTCGGGGGGCTGGTCCTTACGCTCGTCGGGATCACCGCGACCCTGGCCGCCCAACGGGACATGGGAGTCTCCTGGCGCATCGGCGTCGAGCAGACCGAGGTCACCGACCTCGTCGTCAACGGCGCCTACGCCTGGGTTCGCAACCCCGTCTTCACCGCCGTGATCGCCACCGGGGCAGGCCTGGCCCTGATGACACCCAACCCCGTCGCCCTCACCGCGTTGGTGGCACTCGTGATCGCCATCGAAATCCAGGTCCGCGCGGTCGAGGAGCCGTACCTGCTCCGCACCCACGGTCAGCGTTACCGTGACTACGCCGCGCGAACCGGCCGTTTCGTACCCCGCATCGGCCGGCTGGGCACGACCACAACCTCCCCCAACGGGTAAGACCTTCCCGCGACGAAGCCCCGGTCACGGCGAGTGCCGTGTGGAGTAGGCGCGTGAGGACCCGCGGTCACACCGGCCTGGTCATGGTGCGAGGAACGGATGGTCGAAATGGTGCCCTGGTGGGCTTCCGGTCACGTGTGGCGGTGTGGACGCCGGAGGCTCCCGACGAGCGGACCAGCTCGAACCGGGGCGTCGTCACGTACCCGACGGTGGGAGCCAACGGTGGCGGACGACGCTGTCAGAGTTTGCGCATACCCTGGTTGACGTGGCATTCGCGACCGAACACCCCGTACTCGCGCACTCAGAATTCCGGCCGGTCTCCGAGATCCCTCGGTCGGACGGTCGGTTCAAGGTGGTCAGTGACTACGAGCCCGCCGGCGACCAGCCCGCGGCCATCGACGAACTCGAACGCAGGATCAAAGCGGGCGAAAAGCACGTCGTTCTCCTCGGCGCCACCGGTACGGGCAAGTCCGCGACCACGGCGTGGCTGATCGAACGGCTCCAGCGACCCACTCTCGTGATGGCCCACAACAAGACGCTGGCCGCCCAGCTCGCCAACGAACTGCGCGAATTCTTCCCGCACAACGCGGTGGAGTACTTCGTCAGCTACTACGACTACTACCAGCCCGAGGCGTACGTCCCCCAGACCGACACCTACATCGAGAAGGACTCCTCGATCAACGACGACGTGGAGCGGCTTCGCCACTCGGCGACGATGAACCTGCTGTCCCGCCGCGACGTCATCGTGGTGTCCAGCGTGTCCTGCATCTACGGCCTCGGCACCCCGCAGTCGTACCTCGACCGCTCGACCCGCCTCGCGGTGGGTGAGGAGGTGGACCGCGACACGTTCCTGCGCGCGCTCGTGGACGTGCAGTACACCCGTAACGACCTCGCGTTCGAACGCGGCACGTTCCGGGTCCGGGGCGACACCGTGGAGATCATCCCGGCGTACGAGGAGCTCGCCATCCGGGTGGAGTTCTTCGGCGACGAGATCGACAAGCTGTACTACCTGCATCCACTGACCGGTGACGTCGTCAGGGAGGTCGACGAGGTCCGGATCTTCCCGGCCACCCACTACGTCGCGAGCCCGGAGCGCATGGAGAAGGCCATCCGCGGTATCGAGGCCGAACTCGAAGAGCAGGTCGCCAAGCTGGAGAGGCAGGGCAAACTGCTGGAGGCACAGCGCCTGCGGATGCGCACCACCTACGACATCGAGATGATGCGGCAGGTCGGGTTCTGCTCCGGCATCGAGAACTACTCGCGGCACATCGACGGACGGGAACCCGGTTCGGCGCCGGCGACGCTGCTCGACTACTTCCCCGAGGACTTCCTGCTGGTCATCGACGAATCGCACGTGACGGTGCCGCAGATCGGCGGCATGTACGAAGGCGACGCGTCGCGCAAACGGACCCTGGTGGAGCACGGCTTCCGACTGCCCAGCGCCCTGGACAACCGGCCGTTGACCTGGGAGGAGTTCTCCGACCGCATCGGTCAGACCGTGTACCTGTCCGCGACACCGGGCCCGTACGAGATGAGCCAGACGGGCGGGGAGTTCGTCGAACAGGTCATCCGGCCCACCGGTCTCGTCGACCCTGAGGTCATCGTCAAGCCCACGGAGGGGCAGATCGACGACCTGGTGCACGAGATCCGCATCCGCGCCGAGAAGGACGAGCGCGTGCTGGTCACCACGCTGACCAAGAAGATGGCCGAGGACCTCACCGACTACCTGCTCGAACTCGGCATCCGGGTGCGGTACCTGCATTCGGAGATCGACACGCTACGCCGGGTGGAACTGCTACGGCAGCTACGGTCCGGTGACTTCGACGTGTTGGTCGGCATCAACCTCCTGCGTGAGGGCCTCGACCTGCCGGAGGTGTCGCTCGTGTCGATCCTCGACGCCGACAAGGAGGGCTTCCTCCGCAGCAGTACGTCACTGATCCAGACGATCGGCCGGGCGGCGCGGAACGTGTCAGGGCAGGTGCACATGTACGCCGACACGATCACCGATTCGATGCGCTACGCCATCGACGAGACCAACCGGCGTCGCGAGAAACAGATCGCGTACAACAAGGAGCACGGCATCGATCCGAAGCCCCTGCGTAAGAAGATCGCCGACATCCTCGACCGTGTCTACACCGAGGCCGAGGACTCCGAGCTGGGGATCGAGATCGGTGGCTCCGGACGCAATGTCTCGCGGGGCAAGACGCCGGAGCAGGGCGACCGGAAACGCAGTTCCGGTGTTCTCGTCGACCGCGACGTGAGCAACATGCCGAGGGCGGAGCTCGCCGACCTCATCCGACAATTGACCGATCAGATGATGCAGGCCGCCCGCGACCTGCAATTCGAGCTGGCCGCTCGGCTGCGCGACGAGATCTCCGAACTGAAGAAGGAGCTGCGCGGAATGGACGAGGCGGGAGTGCAATAAGTGACGGGGGCGTGAACCGTCACTCGACGCTCGGGTCAGGCTGCAGCAGCCCGAACAGGTTCCCTTCGGGGTCGCGGCAGTAGGCGATCCACCCGAGACCCGTGACGGGTCTCCTCGACGCCACGACACTGCCGCCCGCCTGTTCGATCTCGCGGACCTGGAGATCGAGGTCGTCGACCTCCATCGTGATGGGGAAGGCGTTCACACTCGCGTCGGGGTCGGGCATCGGCCCCTGTCGCTGAGCCAAACCGCCGTCGATGCCGGGACCTTCGCCGGTCAAGATCAGCCAGTACGGGTGCGCTCCCGAACGTTCGAACGTCCAGCCGAACACGGTCGTGTAGAACGTGATCGCGCGTTCCGGGTCACTGGCGTGAATCTCGAAGTGGACCGGTCGAGGCATGGGGCCTCCTCGGATGTACGTGCTGGGCGAGCAGGTCGGCGAACGAAGCTACGTGCAGAAATTCCCGCCCACCCCAAGCATACTTGCCATCTGCTTGGAAGGAGCTGCTTACGATGGCACTAGACGTGCAGGTGACGTTCGATGCCACCGATCCTCAGCGGTTATCCGAATTCTGGGCGTTGGTACTCGATTACGAAGTGTGGAACCCGCACGATGGTCGCGAGCCGTGGGAGGTCTTCGGCGTGGACCTCGGGCCTTCACGCACGCATCGGGACACGTGGTCGGCGGTGGTCGATCCCGAAGGCAGGGGACCACGAGTGCTCTTCCGAAAGGTCGCCGAGTCGAAGACGACAGAGGGCCGGGTACACCTCAACGTCGACGTGAGCGGTCACGGCAAAGGCACCGAGGGGTGGCGGAAGGTGAGGGACAAGGCCGACGCGCTGGTGGCGGCGGGAGGCACGGTGGTGCGGGAGGTCGACGAGCCGCTCGGTCGGTGTCTGGTGATGCGCGATCCGGAGGGAAACGAGTTCTGTCTCCGCTGATCCCACCCGGATCGGACACACGCACGACGGTGTGTCACCAACGGTGGGGCGACGTCGGAACCGGCCCGACCGAAGGGTGGACACCCGGTCAGCTGGTGATGTCCTTGGTGGCGAAACGACGAGCCGCGAGCAGGCCGAACACCGTCGCGTACAGGACCGCCGACAGCACACCACTGGCCATGTCCGACCAATCCACGTCGGTGGCGATGAGGTCCATCCACGCGAAGGAGAAGTGCGTCGGCAGGAAATCACGCAGCTCCCCGAGTGCGGTGATCTGGTCGAGCATCTGCGACAGGATCGACACCAGGACCGTCCCACCCACCGCCCCGAGTGGGGTGTCGGTGGACACGCTCAGCAGCAGACCCAACGCGGCCACCCACGACAGCTGGATGATGATGTAGCCGGTCCCCAGGGCGAGCGCTATGAGGCTTCGCCCGAACGACACCGAGTCACCGGTCGGACTGATCGCCTCGCCCGCGCCGTACCACACGACCCCGATACCCAGTGCGACCAGCGGCAACAGCACCAGAGTCAACCCGGACAACAGCGCGGACGTGAGAGCTTTCTGCCGCAGCAGCCGATGTCGCGGCACGGGGATGGCGAGCAGGTATTTCAGACTCGACCACGACGCCTCGCTGGCGACGGTGTCGCCGAAGTACAAGGCGACGATCATCGGCAGCAGGAACGAACCCGAGATGAACATCGCGACCACGACGAAGTTGGGAGCGCTCGCCGTGGCCAGGTCGATGAAAGCACCGGAGCGGCGATTCGGGTTCGCATCACCGATCTCGAACGCGGCCACCAGGATGAACGGCAGCGACACCACCAGGGCGAGGACCAGTTGGGTCCGCCGCCTCCGGAGCTGTCTGCGTAACTCCACACCCAGTCGTAGCGTCCGGCTCGCCCGATAGCCCGCCACCGCGCCGTCGGGACCCACCTCGTCGACGGTGCTTCCCGCGGCGGTGAGGTCGTCGAGCGCGGCGGGGTCGGTGTGCACGCCCTTGTCGGCACGGGCTCCGGACTCGTCGATGTCACTCAACGCTTGGGTTCTCCTTCTCCCACCAGTTGGAGGAACGCGTCTTCCAACCGGCGCCGTGGGCCTGCCTGTTCCACCGCCACACCGGCGCGCACGAGGGCCGCCACCGCCTCCGAACGCGGTGTTCCACCCAGATCCGCGTGGACGAGCCCGTCCTCGACGTCCGCTCGTGCCACACCGTCGAGCTCCCGCAGGACCTTGACGGCGCTGTCCGGGTCGTCCACGCGGAACGTGGCCTCCCCGCCGGCCGACACGATCTCGCCGACCTCCCCGGCCGCCACCAGCGAGCCCCGTTGCATGACGACGACGTGGGTGCACGTCTGTTCCACTTCGGAGAGAAGGTGACTCGACACGAGCACCGTGCGCCCCGTGTCGGCGTAACGGCGCAGCACCTCACGCATCTGATGGATCTGAGGCGGGTCCAGCCCGTTGGTCGGCTCGTCGAGGACGAGCAGATCCGGCAGGCCGAGCATCGCCTGAGCGATGGCGAGCCGTTGTCGCATGCCCTGGCTGTAGGTGCGCACCTTGCGGTGGATGGCATCGCCGAGTCCGGCGATCTCCAGGGCCTCCTCGACATGGGCCTGTTCAACGGGACGTCCGGTCGTCGCCCAGTACAGCCTCAGGTTGTCCGCCCCGGACAGGTGGGGCAGGAACCCCGAGCCCTCCACGAACGAACCGATGCGCGAGAGCACCGGGGCACCGGGCGTGATCCGGTGGCCGAACACCATGATCTCGCCTCCGGTGGGGCGGATGAGGCCCATCAGCATGCGCAGCGTCGTGGTCTTACCCGCACCGTTCGGGCCCAGCAGGCCGAGCACCTGGCCACGTTCCACTCGGAACGACAGGTCCTTCACCGCGGTCAGGCCGCCGGGATAGGACTTGGTGAGGTTGCGGATCACCAGCGGTGTGTCGACCAGTTCGGGATCCACCTCGTGCGAGTTTCTGCGCCGAAGCGCCGCGAACACGACCACGAGCGCGGCGGCCACGAGCACACCGGCGATACCCAACAACTGGGCCGTGGGCCATCCCGACGTCACCGTGGTCCCGGGGACCACCGGAACCGACAACGCCGAGTCGCCCGCCAGGGAGATGCGGTAGGCGGCGGGTTCGGTCGGGGTGGCGTACGCCTGGTCGGTGGTGGCCACGGCCAACTGGAGACTGTGCCCCGCCTCCACGGGACGCACGATGCCCGGAAGGGTGACCGTCACCTGGACCGGTGTGCCGTCGGCGGGCAGTGACGGGATACGGACGGGGGCGACCGCGTTCCCGGGAAGGGTGCGTGTGCCGTTGGGGCTGACGTCGTACAGCTTGACGAACAACACCGCATCGCGACCCCGGGTCGCGTCGTTGGCCGCCGCGACGTTCAGCGTCACCGTCGGTGCCCCGGTGATCAGTAGCTGCGAATCCATCGGTGCGGAGGCGAACGTCGCCGATCGTCCCGGCGGATCCATGGTGAACAGACCCGAGAACCGGGACGAGTTCGCGAACACGCGATTGAGCCCGGGGATCCCGCTCACCGCGGCGGGGGTGGCTCCCGGCGGTCGTTGCGCCACCTGTTCGGGACCGTGGAGCGTGACGTGTTCTCTTGGGGTGGGATCGGCTCCCAGCCCCGGATAGGTCCCCGCCTCCAGGGTGCGTACGGACGGTGTTCCGTTGGTGCGCAGCGCGCCTTGCACGTCGTAGGCGAAACCCGTGCCGGGATCCTCACCCTCACCGGTGAGGTGGTATTCGAGGAAGTCGCCGATGGTGGAACGCAATTGCGGGCCCGGTACGCCACCGTCGTGTCCGCCGGTGTACCAGATGACCGACACCTCGCCACCCGCTTCGGCGATCTGGCGGGCGTTCGCATCGGCCTGCGCGAGCCCGAACAGCGTGTCCGACACACCCTGTACCAGCATCGTCGGCACGGTGATGTGCTGGGTGACCGAAGCGGGGGAGACCCGGCGCAGCAGCTCCAGCGTCTCCTCGGAGGCGACACCGTCGGTGGCCACGTCGATGTAGGCGGCACACACCTGTTCGGCGAACCGACCGCACGCGTTGGCCGTGATCTTGGCGGGCGGGGAGGCAGAGGAACGCTGTCCCGGAACGGACATACCCGCGCCTGCGGTGCCGGTGCCGACGGTCGCGTCCTCGTTACCTCCGGGTTCGTCACCCGGCTCCGGTGCCTCCACCCCCGGTCCGCCGGGACGCGCGGGACCGAGCCCGGCGGAGAACAGCGAGCCCGCCCACGCCTGCTTGAACACCCCGGCTTCGGCGAACGAGCCGGGTGCGGGGGTGGCGTCGTCGATGGGGCCCCGGGTCCCGTCATTGGGGAGCAGCGCCTGGGCCAGGTCGTTGTAGGTCATGACGGGGGCGATGACGTCGACCCTGTCGTCGTGGCCCGCCAACAGGAGAGCGAGGGCGCCGCCGTAGGACGCGCCCGTGACGCCCACCCGGGGGTCACCGTCCTCGTCGAGCAGTACTTCAGGCTGGTCGGCCAGATAGTCGATGAGCTGGGAAGCGTCGGCGACCTCGTAGTCGGGGTCGTTCAGCGCGATGGTGCCCGTGCTGCGACCGAATCCGCGCGCCGTGTACGTCATCACGACGAAACCGCGGTCGGCGAGCTCGCGCGCCTCGCGAGAGACGCTGTTCTTGTCGCCACCGAACCCGTGCGGTAGCAAGACGGCCGGTGCGGGGGTCTCGTTCGGGACGTACACCGTGGCGTCGAGTTGTACGCGTTCCTCGGAACCCGGCGAGGCGACCACGTCGATGATGGCCTCATGGGTGGTGTAGTTGGGCTGTGTGTCACCGTCGTCCGACCACACCAGGGCACCCGCGGCCAGGACAGCGGCCACGAGCAGCAGGGCCAGCAGGCGCGCGCGCTTGCCGCGAGCAGACAAGGTTCGGGGCACGGTGATCCACACTATTGGGCGTTTCCTGAGAGTTTGTTCGGGGTTTCCGGAATGACACCGGACGGTTGCTTTGTGTGAGGGATCTTACGTCTCGCGGACCGGTGACCCTCATGACGGCTACTGGTCATTCATCGTCATAGCCGTCAAGATGGGAACGTTCGTGGAGGGGAGTATTCCTTCGCGGCGGCGTCGTCAGCACGGCTGTCGAGCTTTGACACCCGGCGCCGTCGGCCGGCGAATGCCGGTGGGAGAGACCTCCGGTATTGGCAATACACGCTGGCCGGAGGTTGGCATAAAGTGAGCGTGCCCGTGTGGGTGTGGATCGCCACGGTCGGGGGTTTGCTCCTCCTCATTCTGGCGGATTTGGTGATCGTCGACCGGAAGCCCCACCAGGTGACCGCCGGAGAGGCGGCCAGGTGGGTGATCTTCTACGTTTCCTGCGCCGTATTGTTCGGTGTCGGCGTCTGGATACTGGGAGGACACGACCCCGGAGTCGAGTTCTTCACCGGCTACATCACCGAGTACTCGCTGTCCATCGACAACCTGTTCATCTTCATGGTGATCATGGCCTCGTTCCGGGTGCCGGCGATCCACCAACATCGCGTGCTGTTGATCGGCATTCTGCTGGCCCTGGTGATGCGCGCGGCGTTCATCGCCGTCGGGGCCGTGCTGATCGCCAAATTCGTGTGGATCTTCTTCCTGTTCGGGGCCTTCCTCGTGTGGACCGCCGTGAACATGGTCCGCAGCAAGGACGAGGACGAGGAGTACCAGGAGAACGCCGTGACCCGGTGGGTGCGGCGGTTCTTCCCCGTCACGCAGGACTACGTCGGCCACAAGATGATCGTCAAGCAGGACGGCAAGCGCCACCTGACCCCGATGTTCGTGGTGATCGTGGCGATCGGCAGCGCCGACCTGCTGTTCGCCGTGGACTCGATTCCGGCCATCTTCGGCATCACCCAGGACGCGTACCTCGTGTTCACCGCGAACGCGTTCGCGCTCATGGGGCTGCGGCAGCTGTACTTCCTGCTCGGTGGCTTGGTGGCGAAACTGGTCTACCTGTCGTACGGCTTGGCGGTCATCCTCGGCTTCATCGGTGCCAAGTTGGTGCTGCACGCGTTGCACGAGTACGAGGTCACGCCGTCGTGGCTGGTGATCAACAACTGGACTTCGTTGGGCGTGATCGCCGCGGTACTGACCATCACCACCGTCGCGAGCCTCATCAAGTCGAAGCGGGACCCCAACGCCGTGAGTACGTTGAATCTCCAGGCTCCCGCGAAAAGCGAGCGGGAGCCCTCGCACGGCGGGTAGGTCCGGGTAGGGCCCGGACAGGACGCGAACAGGACGTTACCTTTGCTAATTAGTTAGGCTAAAGTTTGTCGCCATGCGTCCCACAGATCTTCACCGTGTGACCGTTCCCGGGCGGCCATCGCTTCGAGGTGAACTGCTGCTGACGGCGGTGTCTCGTCCCGACCCGGAGACGAACAGCTACCGAAGCTCTCTCCTCCGGATCGACCCGGGGAGAACCAGTGCCTGGACCCATGGTGAACGGGATACCGCGCCCGCGATCTCGCCCGACGGTCGCTGGGTTGCGTTCCTCCGCGCGACCGGCACGCACGCACCGCAACTACACGTCATGCCGACCTCGGGCGGCGAGGCCCTACGCCTCACCGACCTGCCCTTGGGGGCCGGCGCGCCGGTATGGGCACCGGACTCGGCCCGGATCGCCTTCACCGCGCGGGTCCCCGAGCCCGGCCGATACGGCACCGCGACGGGACCGGACGGTGAGAAACTGGGAGCCGACAGCGAACCTCCCCGGCGCATCACCCGGCGCGATTACCGACTCGACGACGAAGGCTTCGTGCGGGATCGTCCTCGCCGTCTGTTCGTCATCGACGTCAAGCCGGTCCTCGAGGACGACGAATCCACCCGGCCCGTGAAGCCGACGCCGCTGACGGACGCCACGGCGTCCGTCGCGGACCCCGTGTGGACGCCCGACGGCATCGGCGTGATCGTGGTCGCACCCCGTGACTGGGACAGGCACGAAAGCCTGCACAAGGACCTCTACCTGGTCCCGGTCGGCGGAGGGGAGCCTCGGCTGCTCGTACGGTGTCCCGGTGCCGCGGCGCACCCGGCGGTCTCCGACGACGGCACCGTGTTCTTCTACAGCGCCGCTTTCGAGGGATGGGCCCCCGTCGCGCGGAACACGGGGCTGTGGGCGGCCACGCTGGACGACGGCAAGGACGGTGCCGCCACGCCGCGCAGGTTGACCGACGCCGAGTCGGTCGACTGCGCCGGTGCGGCCGGTCCTCCCGTACCGCGGGGTGACGATGTGCTCGTCGCGGTCCGTAACCGCGGCGCGGTGGAGCTGCGCAGCGTGCCTCGTGACAGCGCCGAGGCGCCCCTGTCCTCGTTGCCGCTGGTGACGGGAGAGCGGGCGGTGGTGCTGTCGTTCACCACCGACGGGGACCGGATCGCCGTGGTGCAGGCGGGGCCGACGGACACCGGGGAGGTCCTCCTCATCGACGGTGCCGGTTCCCCGCGCACGCTCACCGATTTCTCGACATCCCTGCGCGAGACCGGTATCAGGCCGGTGGAGGAGGTCACGGCAACAGCGCCGGACGGCTACCCCGTGCACGGCTGGGTGGTGCTGCCCGAAGGGGCCGGTCCCCACCCGGTGCTGCTTCTGGTGCACGGCGGTCCTTTCGCGCAGTACGAGTGGAGCCTGTTCGACGAGGCGCAGATCTACGCGTCGGCCGGGTATCTCGTGGTGTTGGCCAACCCCCGCGGCTCGGCGGGCTACGGGGAGTCACACGGGCAGGCGATCGTCGGCAAGCTCGGCACAGTGGACGCCGACGATCTGTTGGCGATGCTCGACGCCGTGTTGGAACGCCCGGACGCCGACGCCGAACGCGTCGGTGTGATGGGCGGCTCCTACGGCGGTTTCATGACCGGTTGGCTTGCGGCTCACCACGGGCACCGGTTCCGCGCCGCCTGGAGCGAACGCGCCGTCAACGCGTGGGACTCGTTCACCGGAAGTTCGGACATCGGCTGGTGGTTCGCGGGCGCCTACGTGGGAGACGACCCGGACGAGCAACGTCGACGGAGTCCCTTGACCTACGCCGACCGGATCACGATCCCGTTCGCCATCGCCCATTCCGAACAGGACTGGCGGTGTCCACTGGAGCAGGCGCAGCGCATGTTCGTCGCGTTGAAGGCCGCCGGTACCGACACCGAGATGCTCCTCTTCCCCGGTGAGGGACACGAGCTGACGCGTTCCGGTCAGCCCCGTCACCGGGTCCAACGGTTCGAGGCCGTGTTGGAGTGGTGGCAGCGGCACCTTCCGGTCAATTGATCATCAGGTAGTTCAGTTCTTCGCACACCCGTGACAGCGGGACGTCGAGGCCGGGGTGGTCGAGGGGCAGCAGGACATCGGGTTTCTCGGGGAGCGCGCCCCCTGCGGGCGGGTCCCACAGACAGACCGCCGGCTCGCCCCCGTCCATCGAGGAGCGGTACCAGACGCCGTCGAGATCCTGGTATGCGGCGCGGATGGCTCGGGCCCACGCCTGTGTGATCTTCTTCGGTCCACTGGAGATCTCCTGGGACGCGCCCACCCTCGTCGGCCACAGACCACACAGGTCCAGCAGCCGCAGGGTGCGTGCCGGGCGCACGACCACAAGGTGCGGCCCTTTGGTCTTGCGGTCGACCGTCGACGTCGTCTGGTACACCTCGGCGATACTCGTTCGCACGGACAGTCCGAAGTAGAGGACGCCGTTCTGCGGATCGGTGACCATCTCGCCGTGCCGGGGCTGTTGCGGGTCGAAGCGCCCGTGCGGCAGCGGGCCCGTGTAGCGGAAGGTGTTCCAGCTCTGCGGGTGTCTGCCGTGGGCGGTGTACACCCGGACGAGTCGGGTCGCCGGATGGAGCGCGACGATGTCCTCGGTCGGACGTAGTGCGTTCACCAGTACGGCCCGAGACGGTGGCCGAGGCAGTCTTGCCATAAATCGTGACTAACCGATCCGATGTGTGGGCTCAGATGGGCGTGCCGAGCATGGCTGCCAACTGGGCCACGGGCTCGGGATCGCCACCGGCGAGCAGCCACTGTCTGGGCGTGGCGGGCTTGCCGCTGATCACCAGGTCGGGCTGAGGGGTGGTCATGAAGGAGGCGACCACGAGCGCGGGTTGATCCTTCGGCACGGCACGGAGGACGACATCGAGTCCGGGCAGCACACCACTGGGGGTGAACTGCCAGTTCGGTAGCCGCCATCCGCCCTGGGCCTTCCAACCCGTGAGTCGCCGTTCCTTCAGGCGGTGCCGGATCCGGCTGTCGTCGACGCCGAGCAACGCCGCCGCCTCCCCCACGGTGAGAGCGGATTCCGCGAGCACCGTGTGGGCGGCGACCGTGCGAGCACGGTAGTCCCGCTCGTCCTCGCTCTGCGGGGACAGGTCGAGCCCCACGTCCTCCAGCGCGGCCCGCTGTTCGGGGGAGAGGTAGTGTGCCGGCTCCGGGTTCGGCGGCTTCAACCGCCGGGCGGCATCCTCGACCAGCGCCAAGAACTCGGAGGGCTTCACATTGAGCCCCGCCTTGGTCAAAACGTTCTCGAGCGCGATGGTCGTCATAGACACAGGTTAACCCGGATGTGCGGATTCGTGCGCTTTTCGCCCCCGGATTGCCGGGAATTCACCGGAATCGACACATAACGCACAAGAATCAACACAGTATGTAGTGGCCCGATCAGTGTGCCCGTACGGCGCTACTCTGTCCAGGTCTTTTTCACCTGTTTCATCACCCGGCCGGCTGCCGACTAGCGTCGATGACGTGAGTAGTGTGATCGACAGTCTCTCGTGGGTCCTCGTTCGAGACCGCAGGCTGCTGACCGTGCGGACGCGAGGAAAGGAGAAGTTCTACCTTCCGGGTGGTAAACGAGAGGCCGGGGAAAGTGACGTCGAATGTCTGTGCCGGGAGATCCGTGAGGAACTCGGCGTGGAACTCGATCCCCGCAGTTTCCGCCTTTTCGCGGTTCTCGACGAGCTCGCCGACGGCTACACCGACGGGCGTCGGGTGCACATGACGGCGTACACGGCACATCACCGCGGTGAGCTGACCGCAGGGCGGGAGATCGCCGAAATCGCGTGGCTCACCTCCGCCGAAGCGGACCGCTGTCCGCCCGCAGGTCGCCGGGTGCTCGGCATGCTCGCCCAGCAAGGTCGGATCGACTGAGAACGGACGACGAAGACCACCGACGCCGTCGGGGTGGGACGGCGTCGCGTCGTGCGCTCCGACCGCGTTCTCCTCGCGGTTCGTCTGTTCGCGGTTCATCGTCGTCCCACAGCCGTGAGTTGCCGGATCACAGCGTCCCCCGCGGCTTTTGAGGCTGTCTGGAGGAACGGTGAACCGCTGAAGCGGGAACGTGCACCGGCTACCGGTCCACCTCGGTGACGCCACGGACGTCACCGGGCTTGGCAGCGAGGTGGGCAGCGTCGCGGCATTGGAGCGGGACCGAAGGGTCCCGCTGCCGGCTCACCAGCCGCGCTGCCGCCACTCGCCCAGCTTCGGCCGTTCCGTCCCGAGCGTGGAATCGTCACCGTGTCCCGGATAGAACCAGGTGTCGTCGGGCAGTTGCCCGAAAACACGCTCCTCGACGTCGTTGATCAACGAGGTGAAGTCCTCCGGGGAATTCGTCTTCCCGACGCCGCCCGGGAACAGCGAGTCACCGGTGAACAGGTGGGGATGGCCGTGCGGATCCCGGTACAGCAGTGCGATCGACCCGGGGGTGTGTCCACGGAGGTGGATGACTTCCAGGGTGATCTCACCGAAGGTGACGGTGTCACCGTGCTCGACCAGGATGTCCGGGGGAACCGGCAACGGATCGGCGTCGGCCGGGTGCGCCACCGTGTCGGCACCGTAGGCCCCCGCGATGGCGCCGAGCGCCTGCCAATGGTCGCGATGCTGATGCGTCGTGACGATCGTGCGCAGCGACGGACGATCGGGGCCGTGTCCGACGAGATCGGACAACCGATCGGGATCGTTGGCGGCGTCGATCAGCAGCGCCTCGTTGGTGGCCCGGCACACCAAGAGATAGGCGTTGTTGTCCATCGGGCCGACTGAGATCTTCGTGATGGTCAACGCGTCGAGCGTGCGCCGTGCGGCGGCGCCACCTGGCTCGACGTGTCCGGTGTAGTCCTCGGTGACGTTCACGGCTCTACGGTAATGGGAACGACAGCGACCGGATTCACACCGCCCCGATCGCGGATATTCCGCCACCCAGGGTTAGCCTCGATTGGCCTGCCGTCGCCCTGGGGGAAATCACGTGACCGTCGCCGCTCGAACCAGTCCGACAGCACCGCGCTCGTCGCGGCGCTTGAGCTGGGACGTCATCCGAGTGGTGGCCATCGTCTTCGTCGTTTTGGGCCATACCACCGGTCTCGCGTCGCGGCTGCCCGGCATCGAGCCCTACCCGGTGCAGGTGGCCATCCCGTTCGGGACGGCGACCCTGCTCGTGTTGTCGGGCTACTTCATCGGTCCCACCATCCGGCGGGGGAGTGCGGGTGCGTGGTTCCGTGCGCGATTGGCGCGTCTTCTCCCGGCGTATCTGGTGGCCGTGCTGCTGGTCTACAGCGTGTCGCGCTTCGCCGTCGTCCGGTTCAACGGCGCCACCCACCAGGACGGCGTGTTCGGGTTGTTGTTCGCCGCGCCGATCGTGCCCGCGGATCGGGGACCGGATGCGCTGCCCCTTTGGCACGTACCCGATCTCAACGATCTGCTTTTGCACGTGTTCCTGTTGCACGAGTGGAATCCGGACGCCTGGCACCGCATCGACGGCTCGTACTGGACCTTGCCGGTGCAGGTGGCGGCGTTCGCGGCAGCTGCGTTGTTGTGGCGCAGCAAGCTCCACCGGAGGGTGCGTGCCACCGTGGTGCTGTGGGCGGCGATGGCGGTGTCGGCGGTCTCCCCGTTGATCCGTGAGTTCGCCGGCACCCTGCCTGATGCGACCGGCATGAACCGCGCCTATCTGTTCGCCGCCGGGGTGGCGATCTGGTTGTGGCAGGGACGTCGTCTGCCGACGAACCAGCTCGTCCCGCTGCTCTGCGTGACACTACTGCTGCAGTACCTCCGCACCCTGCCCCCTGTGGGGCCGGTCGTGCTCGGCTTCGCGATCATGCTCGGCGCGATGTGCGCGGCGGCGCGTGGGCCGGATTGGGACGTGCCCGTGCTGCGGGTGTTCCGGCGTCCGATCTCGTGGCTGGCGGGTATCAGCTACTGCCTGTACCTGGTGCACCAACAGCTCGGCTACATCCTGGCGCGGGCGCTGAGCGAGGCGGGGGTCTCACCGTGGTGGTTGCGCTTGTCGATCGTGTTGGGCGCGGCGATCGTGCTCGCGTGGTTGTTGACCGTTCTCGTGGAGCGTCCGGCACACCGCGCATTGAGCGGGCGCCGGCCACCCGCCCGAAGCGAGTCCCGGCCGAAACCCCAACCCGAGTCTCCCGTCGAAGCCGCCGTACCCGTCAAGGAGACGTCCTGAGCTCGACGTTCGACGAAGCGGTCGGGCAACCGGCCCCGTCTTGTGCTCCCCGGTCCACACGGCCCGACGAGGTCGCCGTCGACCCACCGATCACAGCCGGTCTTCCCGACGCAGTTGATCATCCTGGCCCCCGGAACGATCGTGCCGATACCCACGGTTAGTGTGCGGTGACTACATCTAGATCTGGGGGAAATCCGTGACTACCGACACCGCCATCGGAGAGGTGTCCGCGAGGACACAGCGCTTTTCGCGGCGTTCTTCGCGACGCTTCAGCTGGGATGTGCTTCGAGTCGTGGCCATCAGCTTCGTCGTGATCGGCCACGTGACCCATCTCGCCTCTCACCGGCCCGGGATCGAACCCTATCCGGTGATGATCGCCATCCCCTTCGGAACGGCGACGTTGCTGGTGCTGTCCGGCTGATGGTTCCGTGGGCGGCTGGCCCGCCTACTGCCCGCGTACCTGGTCACGGTCCTGGTCATCTACCTCGTGAGTCGGACCGTCGTCGTGCGCTTCAACGGGGCGAGTCACCAGGACGGCGTGATCGGGTTGCTCTTCGCCGATCCGATCGTGCCGGCGGACCGGGGTCCGGACGCGGTGGCCCTGTGGCACGTCCCGGACTTCAACGACCTCCTGTTGCACGTGCTGTTGCTGCACGAGTTCCAAACCGATTTCTTCCACCGACTCGACGGCTCGTTCTGGACGATGCCGGTCCAGGTGGCGGTCTTCGCCGGGGCGGCACTGTTCTGGCGCAGCAGATTGCGTCACCGGCTGAGCGCGCCCACGGTGTTGTGGGGAGTGACGGCCCTGTCCGTGGTGTCGCAGCCGCTCGCCGCCCTGTGGCGGACTCTGCCCACCGCGACGGGGCTGTACCACGCGCACCTGTTCGCGGCGGGCGTCGCCATTTACCTGTGGCAGCGGGACCGGCTCCCGCGGAAACAGCTCGTGCTGCTGCTGGGCTCCACGGTCGTGCTCCATGCGTTGCGCACGGGGACGACGCTCTCGGTGATCGCGTTCACGTTGACCCTCGTGGCGATGTGTGCCGCGGCACGGGGACGGGACTGGGACGAGTTCCCCGTACTACGGACGTTGCGTCGTCCGATCTCCTGGTTGGCAGGTATCAGCTACGGCCTGTACCTGGTGCACCAGCGGTTGGGTGAGGTGCTCGCGCGAGCGCTCAGCGAGGCTGGGGTGTCACCGTGGTGGCTACGCTTGTCGATAGTGGTCGGAGCCGTCGTCGTCGCGGCCTGGCTGCTCACCGTTCTCGTCGAACGGCCGGCACAACGCGTGTTGACCCGGCGTCGTCGCAAGACTGCGGCCGATCCCGCCGCGTCCACCGTTGTTGTCGGTGGTGGGACCTAGCATGAGCGGCGCTGACGTGTTCGGCGTTCCACACATTGGTTGAAGGGATCTCGGGTGGCTGATCGCCTAGTAATCCGCGGTGCTCGTGAGCACAACCTGCGCGGCGTCGACCTCGATCTGCCCAGGGACAGCCTGATCGTGTTCACCGGCCTTTCCGGTTCCGGTAAATCGAGTCTTGCGTTCGACACCATCTTCGCGGAAGGCCAGCGGCGCTATGTGGAGTCGCTGTCGGCGTACGCGCGGCAGTTCCTCGGTCAGATGGACAAGCCGGATGTGGAGTTCATCGAGGGACTGTCGCCGGCCGTGTCGATCGATCAGAAGTCCACGTCCCGCAACCCCCGTTCGACCGTCGGCACGATCACCGAGGTCTACGACTACCTGCGCCTGCTCTACGCGCGTGCGGGTAAGCCACACTGCCCGCGGTGCGGCGAACCGATCAGCAAACAGACGCCGCAGCAGATCGTCGACCAGGTCCTCGAACTGGAGGAGGGCACCCGGTTCCAAGTGATCGCCCCGGTGGTGCGGGGACGCAAAGGGGAGTACGTCGATCTGTTCGCGAACCTGCAGCAGCAGGGCTACGCGCGCGTGCGGGTCGACGGCGTCGTCCACCGGTTGTCCGATCCGCCGAAGCTGAAGAAGCAGGAAAAGCACGACATCGGCGTGGTCGTCGACCGACTGACGGTCAAAGCCAGCGCCAAACAACGGCTCACCGACTCGATCGAGACCGCGCTGCGGTTGGCCGACGGCCTGGTCGAGCTGGAGTTCGTGGACCTGCCCGAGGACGACCCCCACCGTGTCCGCGGGTTCTCCGAGCACCTGGCGTGCCCCAACGGACATGCGCTGGAGATCGAGGACTTCGAGCCGCGTTCGTTCTCGTTCAACGCGCCCTACGGCGCCTGCCCCGAGTGCACCGGTATCGGTATCCGCAAGGAAGTCGATCCGGAGATGGTGGTGCCCGACGAGGAGCTGTCACTGGCGGAGGGCGCCATCGCACCCTGGTCGGGAGGACAGAGCGCGGAGTACTTCCAGCGTCTGCTCGAGTCGTTGTCGACCACGCTCGGATTCCGGATGGACACCCCGTGGCGCAAACTGCCCGCGAGGGTCCAGAAGGCGATCCTGTACGGCGTCGACGAACAAGTGCATGTGCGGTACCGCAACCGCTACGGTCGGGAGCGTTCCTACTACGCCACGTTCGAGGGCGTGATCCCGTTCGTGGAGCGACGCCACGAGCAGACGGAATCCGAATGGGCCCGGGAGCGCTACGAGGGGTACATGCGCGAGATACCGTGCCCGGCCTGCCAGGGGACCAGGCTCAAGCCCGAGATCCTCGCCGTCACGTTGGAGCACGAGGAGTACGGGGAACGCTCCATCGCCGAGGTGTGCGCGCTGTCGGTCGCCGAGGCGTCGAAGTTCCTGGACGGACTCAAGCTCGGTCCCCGGGAGGCCATGATCGCCGGTGCCGTGCTCAAGGAGATCCAGGCCCGGCTTCGTTTCCTGCTGGACGTCGGTCTGGACTACCTGTCCCTCGACCGGGCGGCGGGCACCCTGTCCGGCGGTGAAGCGCAACGCATCCGCCTGGCCACCCAGATCGGGTCCGGCCTCGTGGGTGTGTTGTACGTGCTGGACGAACCTTCCATCGGGTTGCACCAACGCGACAACCACCGCCTCATCGAGACGTTGACGAAGCTGCGGGACCTCGGTAACACCCTGATCGTCGTCGAACACGACGAGGACACGATCCGTGCCAGTGACTGGGTCGTCGACATCGGCCCGGGCGCCGGACAGCACGGCGGTCGGATCGTACACAGCGGTCCGTTCGAGAAGCTGCTACGGAACAAGAAGTCGCTGACAGGGGATTACCTGGCCGGCCGCAAGGAGATCGCGTTGCCCGCCACGCGCAGGCCGGTGGACCGCAAACGTCAGTTGACCGTGGTCGGCGCCAGGGAGAACATCAACGGCGCGCGGCAGGTGCCCGGTCGGCACACCCGCGTGACGGGTCTGGACAAGCTGGACAAGCTCGTCCGCGTCGATCAGTCGCCCATCGGCCGGACGCCACGGTCGAATCCCGCGACCTACACCGGGGTGTGGGACCACATCCGCAAGTTGTTCGCCTCCACCACCGAGGCGAAGGTGCGGGGGTATCAGCCGGGTCGGTTCTCGTTCAACGTCAAGGGTGGGCGCTGCGAGGCCTGCGCGGGTGACGGCACGATCAAGATCGAGATGAACTTCCTGCCGGACGTGTACGTGCCGTGCGAGGTCTGCAAGGGAGCCCGTTACAACCGCGAGACGTTGGAAGTCCACTACAAGGGCAAAACGGTCGCCGAGGTCCTTGACATGCCGATCGAGGAGGCCGCCGAGTTCTTCGAACCGATCAAGGCCATCCACCGGCATCTTCAGACCCTGGTCGACGTCGGTCTCGGCTATGTGCGGCTGGGGCAGCCCGCGCCGACCCTGTCGGGTGGTGAGGCCCAACGCGTCAAGCTGGCGAGCGAGCTGCAGAAGCGTTCGACGGGCAAGACGGTCTACATCCTCGACGAACCCACGACGGGCCTGCACTTCGAGGACATCCGTAGGCTGCTCGACGTGATCCACGGTCTTGTGGACAAGGGCAACACGGTCATCGTGATCGAGCACAACCTCGACGTCATCAAGACCTCGGACTGGATCATCGACCTCGGTCCGGAGGGTGGTTCGGGGGGTGGCACCGTCATCGCGGAGGGCACTCCCGAGGAGGTGGCGGCCACCGAAGGCAGCTACACCGGACAGTTCCTGGCTCCTTTGTTGCAAGGAGCCTGAGTCGGTCGGTGTGCCTCGAAGGGGCGAGTCGGAACGTGCTAGGCCGTTCGTCGCCGGGGCTTCGGCGCAAGGGGGCGAAGCCGTTCGGGGCACAAGACGTCGACGGCAGCGATGGGGACACAAGGGCGGGGATCGTTCCGGCCCCGTGACCGTGCCGGGGCCCGGAACGACACTCAGACTCGGGCCGGGGCTTCGCCTGCCTCGTTCGATGACGAGGCAGCGTGATCGTCCACGAGCGCGGCCTCGTTGAACGGCTTCTGGCCCGACAACACACGCGACATCCGCTCGCGGTCGAGTTCCTTGGTCCACGATCCGATGAGGACGGTGGCGACGGCGTTGCCCGCGAAGTTGGTGAGCGCACGGGCCTCCGACATGAACCGGTCGATGCCGAGGATGAAGCCCACCCCGTCCACGAGTTCCGGACGGTGCGACTGGAGGCCGCCCGCAAGCGTCGCGATACCGGCCCCGCTGACTCCGGCGGCACCCTTGGACGCGATGACCATGAAGATCAGCAGGGAGATCTGTTCCCCGACCCCGAGCGGGCTGCCCTGCGCCGTGGCGATGAACAAGGTGGCCATCGTCAGATAGATCGCGGTGCCGTCCAGGTTGAACGAGTAGCCGGTGGGAACCGTGATGCCGACGACGGGCTTGCTGATGCCGAGGTGCTCCATCTTCGCGATGAGTCGCGGCAGCGCGGACTCCGACGACGAGGTCGACACGATCAGCAGGAATTCACGGCCGAGATAGCCCAGCAATTTGAAGATGTTGACCCGCGCGCCGAGCCACAACACGGCGCCCAGCACGAGGAAGATGAACAGCAGACAGGTGATGTAGAAGCCGATCATGATGACGGCCAGGCTGCGCAGCGCGTCCCAGCCGGTTTCACCGACAACCGCCGCGATCGCGCCGAACGCGCCCACCGGTGCGGCCCACATGACCATGGCGAGGACTCGGAACACGAGTCGTTGGATGTGCTCGATGCCGCGCAACACGGGTTCACCGCTGCGTCCCATCTTCTGCAACGCGAAACCGGTGAGCAGCGCCACGAGGAGGGTCTGCAACACCGAGCCGTCGGTGAACGCCGACACCATGGTCTCGGGGATGATGCCGAGCAGGAAGTCGACCGTTCCCTCACCGCTCGAGGCGCTCTCCTGCGCCTGGGCCGCCGCCTCCGGGTCGAGCTCCATGCCCTCGCCCGGGTGAAGGATGTTTCCGACCACCAAACCGATGCCGAGCGCGAAGGTCGACATCAGCATGAAGTAACCGACGGCCAGCATGCCCACCTTGCCCACGCTGGCCGCCTTCGCGACGGAGCCGATGCCGAGCACGATGGTGCAGAAGATGATGGGGCTGATCATCATCTTGATCAGGTCGACGAAGCCGGTGCCCAGTGGTTTGAGCTCCTTCGCCGCATCCGGGGCGGCGAAGCCGACGACGACACCCAGCACCACCGCGGCGATGACGGCCAGATACAGGTAGTGCATCCGGTCACGGCGTTGTGGCTGGTTCGGCTGATCCGTAGCCGTGGGTGACGGTCCAGGCAACAGTGCCTCCTCGGGTTACGAGCGATAGGTCGGGGATGACTATGAGAACCGCTCTCCCGGAGGTCACCGTTGTGTTCATTTCGGTCGCGGATTTCTACGGAGAGTCGTGTGTTCTCATGAGTTGATGCGCCGCTCTTCCCGTCTCGGCTCACCCGGTCGACACGGCCGTGGTTGGAGTGTCGCCAGGCAGTTGCTCGCCATGCAGTTGGCCGTGGTGACCGTGCTGGTGCTGGGTGGCGCGATACTCGCGTATCTCGACGCCGCCGCCGGTGTGGAACGGAAGGCCGCCGAAGAAGCCGTGGCGGTGGCGGTCACCCTTGCCGACTCGGCGGATGTGCGTAAGGTGGTGCAGTCTCCGAACCCCAGTTCCCGGCTGCAACCGTTCGCCGAGCGGGTCCGCGCCGACACGGGGGTCGGGTTCATCACGATCATGGATCGCGACCGCACCCGGTACACGCATCCGAACCCGGACCGGATCGGTGAACCGTTCATCGGCAACATCGAACCCGCTTTGCGTGGACGCACGTTCACCGAGACTTACACCGGCACCCTCGGCCCGTCGGTGCGTGCGGTCGCGCCCGTGATGGTGGACGGCGAGGTGGTCGCGTTGGTGGCCGTCGGGATCACCTTGGAGGCCATCTCGACGGAGCTCGCGCAACGCATGCCACCGGTGTTGGGTGTGGCCGCCGGAGTGCTGTTGGTGGGCGTGTCCGGCAGCGTCGCGGTGAGTAATCGCCTGCGTGCGCAGACCCGCGGTGTGGCCCCGGACGAGTTGAGCCGCATGTTCGACTACTACGAGGCCATCCTCCACTCGGTGCGGGAGGGGTTGGTGCTGGTCGACCGGGACGGGCGGGTCGGGTTGTACAACGACGCCGCAGCCGAGTTGCTGGAGCTGCCCGAGAACGCGCGTGGTGCCCCGGTGTCCGAACTCGGTTTGACGGACGCCCTTTCCCGTACGTTGCTGGCGGAAGAGCCGGTGAAGGACGAACTGCATGTGACGGAGACCCGGGTGTTGTTGGTCAACACCGTTCCGGTGCGGTCGCGGGGGCGGGCGATGGGCAATGTGGTGACCCTGCGCGATCACACCGAACTGCAGTCCTTGACGGGCGAGCTGGACACCGTACGTGCGTTCGCCGAGTCACTACGAGCTCAGGCGCACGAATCGGCCAATCGTCTCCACGCGGTGGTGTGGCCACGGCGGAGCTGCGCACGGCGCAGGAACTCACCGACAGGGTGTTGGGTGCTGTCTCCGAACCCGTGCTGGCGGCTTTGCTGCTGGGGAAGTCGAGCGAGGCGTCCGAACGTGGGGTCGAACTGGTGATCACGGACGACACCGTCCTCGACGACACGAGTTCGACGATCGACTCACGGGATCTCCTCACCGTGCTCGGCAATCTCATAGACAACGCGGTGGACGCGGCGATCGAGACAGCGGCCGAGCGCGCCCCGACGGTACGGATCACGGTGCGGGTCGAGGAGGCGGTGCTCGTCATGCGGGTCGCCGACAGTGGGCCGGGAGTCGCTCCCGAGGTCGGGGAGAGGATCTTCCGCCGCGGCTGGTCGACCAAGTCGGGTGGCGGGGAGGTCGGACGGGGGCTGGGGCTTGCGCTTGTGGGGCAGACCGTGCGCCGACTCGGTGGCACGGTGACCGTCACGGATTCGGATGACGGTGGTGCGGCGTTCACCGTCCGCATCCCTCTTCCCGCGGAGTAGTCGGCAGGAAGGCGTCCTCCTTCACTCTTTAGGGTTAGGGCGGAGGCATCACGAATGATCAGTGTGCTCGTGGTCGAGGACGACCCGGTGGCGGCCGAGGCGCATCGGGAGTACGTCGAACGGGTCGCGGGATTCACGGTCGCGGGCGTCGTGCATTCGGGTGGGGCGGCCGTTCGGTTCTGCGAACGACACCACGTCGATCTGGTGCTGCTCGACTTCTATCTGCCTGACACGCACGGCCTGGCGGTGTGTCGGGCGTTGCGCGCCACCGGGGCTCCCATCGACGTGATAGCGGTGACCTCTGCTCGGGATCTGGCGGTCGTCCGGGGGGCGGTGTCCGCCGGGGTGGTGCAATACCTGCTGAAGCCCTTCACCTTCGCGGCGTTGCGCGGCAAGCTCGACAGCTATGCGCGGTTCCGCCGCAGCGTGGCCCGGTCCGGGCAGGCCAAAGGTCAGGCGGACATCGACCGGCTCTTCGAAGCCCTGCGCTCCCCCGGACGAGAGGCGTTACCGAAGGGGATGAGCACCGCGACCCTCGACGCGGTCACCGCCGTTCTCGCCGAATCGGGGGATGGGTTGTCGGCCGCCGCCGTCGCGGAGGCCACCGGTGTCGCCCGGGTCACCGCTCGCCGTTATCTTGAGTACCTCGCCGATCATGGGATCGCCCGCCGCCGCCCGCACTACGGGACGGTCGGGCGGCCTGAGGTTCGGTACGTGCCGGTCGGACGATCCGACGGCCGAGACGGCTGAGACGGTGGGTTCGTTCGGAACTCCGCCCTGAACACGTGGCTCATGAGGCGAGCGACAGGAGGGTGCGATGGGCAAGCACGCAGTGAGCACGACCGCTGCGCCTGCGCCGGTGGCGGCGTTCTCGCAGGCCGTGCGTAAGGGCAACATCCTCCAGGTTGCGGGGCAGGTCGGCGTCGACCCCGCGACAGGTGAGGTCGCCGAAGGCGGTATCGCAGGCCAGACGCGCCAGGTGTTCGCGAATCTGCGTGCCGTCCTCGAGGCGGCCGGGGCGGACTTCGACGACGTCCTCATGATGCGCGCCTACCTCACCGACACCGCGCACTTCGCAGAGTTCAACGCGGTGTACAACGAGCTCATCAACGAATTCGCCGCCGAGCCGTACCCGGCCAGGACCACCGTGTACGTCGACCTGCCGCGGGGGTTGCTGGTGGAGATCGACGCCCTCGCGGTGTTGGACTGACCGCGAGTCGGTACGGGGATCAGTAGACGGGCCCGGTGTACTTCTCCCCGGGACCCTGTCCCGGCGGATCGGGTACGACCGAGGCTTCCCGGAACGCCTTCTGCAGTGACTGAAGTCCGTCACGGAGCGGTCCGGCGTGCAGGCCCAGGTATTCGGCCGAAGCCGTGACCAGGCCGGCTAGCGCCGTGATGAGCCTGCGCGCCTCGTCGAGGTCCCGATGCGGACTGGAGTCCGGGTCCTCGTCGGCGAGGCCGAGCCGCTCGGCGGCGGCGGACATCAGCATCACGGCAGCTCTGCTGATGACCTCAACGCTGGGGATGGTGTGGAGTTCCCGTACTCGCTGGGAATCGTCCCCGGGTTCGGAAACGTTGCTATTGATTGAATCGTCTCGCACGTCTGGTACGATTCCACGTGCGACCAGCCTCCGAGACATCGGGGGCCGCAAGTGGAGCCCCGCTCCCACCCGAGTCGCCGTTTAGGCGGCCGGGTCCGGTCACGCGGACCGTCTGGCGTCGCCGTCATGACGGTCGCGACAGCATCCAAGGATTTGGATGCCGGATCGGATTGAGGGCCCCGCGCATGAATAGAAATGCCGGGGCTTGTGGTATGTGGGCACCAGGTCGAGACAGCAGAACGAAGAGCACTTGGACCTAAGGAGGCCCCATCAGCTCCGAGGCGCGCATCAACGAGCGCATCCGCGTCCCCGAGGTTCGCCTCGTGGGACCGAACGGTGAGCAGGTCGGTATCGTCCGTATCGAGGACGCGCTGCGGCTCGCTCAGGAGGCCGACCTCGATCTCGTCGAGGTCGCCCCACAGGCACGTCCGCCTGTGGCCAAGCTCATGGACTACGGGAAGTACAAGTACGAAAGTGCTCAGAAAGCCCGTGAGTCCCGCCGCAATCAGCAGCTCACCGTTATCAAGGAACAGAAGCTGCGCCCCAAGATCGACCCGCACGATTACGAGACGAAGAAGGGGCATGTGTCCCGATTCCTCGAGGCGGGGAACAAGGTCAAGGTGACGATCATGTTCCGCGGGCGCGAGCAGTCGAGGCCGGAGCTCGGGTTCCGACTGCTGCAGCGACTCGCCGAGGACGTGGCCGAACTGGGCTTCGTCGAATCGAAGCCGAAGCAGGACGGTCGCAACATGGTCATGGTTCTTGCGCCACACAAGAACGCCAAGGCGAAGTCGAAGGCGTCGAAGGGCGCAGACAGCAGCGGGTCGTGATGTACTGCCGCCCGGTGTCCGGGCGGCAGGCGGGCGGCGCGGTCGGTATCACCGCAGCATCGCCACAATGCAGCAGCACACCGGTGATCGGTGTGCTGTCGTCTGAAAGAGGGAATAATGCCGAAGAACAAGTCCCATAGCGGGATGTCGAAGCGCGTCCGCGTGACGGGCAGCGGCAAGCTCCGGCGCGAGCAGGCGGGCCGGAGGCATCTGCTGGAGAAGAAGTCGAGCAGGGTGACTCGTAGGCTCGAGGGCACCACCGAGGTCGCGGCCGCTGATGTGCGCCGCGTCAAGCGGCTGCTCGGCCGCTGACCCAGTCCGCCGTAACCCACCGGGGCGCCTGGGTTGCGCCCCCCGACACGACAGGATGGACCCGTGGCACGCGTCAAGCGGGCAGTCAATGCCCAGAAGAAGCGTCGCGCAACTCTCGAACTGGCCAGTGGTTACCGCGGCCAGCGTTCGCGCCTGTACCGCAAGGCCAAGGAGCAGACGCTCCACTCGTTCAACTACTCCTACCGGGACCGCCGGGCTCGCAAGGGTGACTTCCGCCAGCTCTGGATCACCCGTATCAACGCGGCGGCCCGTCAGAACGGCGTCACCTACAACCGCTTCATCCAGGGCCTCAAGGCCGCTGGTGTCGAGGTGGACCGCAAGATTCTCGCGGACCTCGCGGTGAACGACGCCGCCGCCTTCGCCTCGCTCGCCGAGGTGGCGAAGCAGAACCTGTCCTCCGACGTGAAGAAGTCGGCCTGAGCACCAAGCACCACCGACCCGGGGACGCCTTGTTCACCCACAAGACTCCCCGGGTCGTTGCTGCACGTCGGCTGACGCGGCGATCCGAGCGGAGCGCCGCGGGGCGGTTCCTCGCCGAGGGTGCTCAAGCGGTGAGGGAGGCGCTGCGGTACGGACGTGTGCACGAGTTGTTCGTCACCGAGGCCGCAGCGCAGCGACACACCGAACTCGTGGCCGACGCGCCGTCCGTGTCGATGATCAACGACAGGGCGGCGGAGTTGTTGTCCGAAACGGTGTCCCCGCAGGGCATCGTGGCGGTGTGCGACACGGTCACGGTGGATTTGTCCGCCGCGTTGACGGGACGGCCTCGTTTGGTGGCGGTTCTGGTGAACATCGCCGACCCCGGTAACGCGGGCACGGTGCTGCGGGTCGCTGATGCCGCCGGCGCCGACGCGGTGATCTTCGCGGGCTCGTGTGTGGACGTGCACAACGGTAAATGCGTCCGTGCCTCCACGGGGAGTCTGTTCCATCTGCCCGTGGTGGCCGAGCCCGATGTCCATCGCGTGCTCGACGCCTGTGTGGCGGCGGGACTGACCACGGTCGCCGCTCACGGTTACGCCGAGGCCGACTTGACCACGGCCGAGCAGCTTGACGGACCGACCGCGTGGCTGTTCGGCAACGAGGCCCACGGGCTTCCCGAGGACGTCCTTGCGCGGGCGGAACACGCGGTGCGGGTTCCGTTGTACGGCAAGGCGGAGAGCCTCAACCTCGCCACCGCCGCCGCTGTGTGTCTTTACACCACTGCTGTGCGGCACCGGTCTTGACAGAGGGTGACGGGCGGTCTTCCCGCGCGCTCACCTAGAATTTCGCACGTGGATCGCTGACGTGCGCTCACGCTCGCGTACAGCTCAGTCAACGTGGAGCGGACGTTCGAGGAGCTATGTCCGAAGCCTTGGAAAAGCAGGAGCCCGAGCCGGCCGACAGGGTCGCGCCCGAGACGTTGCGGGCAGCCGTCGACACAGCCAAGAAGGAGTTCGCGGCCGCCGCGGACCTGGACGCCTTGGCCGCGGTGAAGCCGGCGCACTTCGGTGACCAGGCGCCGCTGTCGCTCGCCCGCCGGGCGATCGGAGCGCTGCCCAAGGAACAGAAGGCGGACGCGGGTAAGCGGGTCAACGCGGCACGGCAGGAAGTGCAGGCGGCGTTCGAGGAACGTCGAGCCGTGTTGCAGGCTGAGCGCGACGAGCGTGTGCTGCGCGAAGAAGCGGTCGATGTGACTTTGCCGTGGGATCGCGTACCGCGAGGAGCCCGGCACCCCATCAGCGCCATCGCCGACCGGATCGCCGATGTGTTCGTGGGGATGGGGTACGAGGTCGCCGAGGGGCCCGAGCTCGAGGCGGAGTGGTTCAACTTCGATGCGTTGAACTTCGGCAAGGACCACCCGGCCCGGCAGATGGCCGACACCTTCTACGTGGCCCCTGAGGGGTCGAACCTGGTGCTGCGCACCCACACGTCGCCCGTGCAAGCACGCGCCCTGCTGCACAGGGAGCTTCCGGTGTACATCGTGTGTCCGGGTCGGACGTTCCGCGCCGACGAACTGGACTCCACGCACACTCCCGTGTTCCACCAGGTCGAGGGCCTGGCCGTGGACAAGGGACTCACGATGGCCCATCTGCGCGGCACATTGGACGCGTTCGCGAAGGCGATGTTCGGCGAGGAGTCCGGTATACGCTTCCGCCCGCACTTCTTCCCGTTCACCGAGCCGTCCGCCGAGGTGGACGTGTGGTTCCCGGAGAAGAAGGGCGGCCCCGGTTGGGTCGAATGGGGCGGTTGCGGCATGGTCAACCCCAATGTGTTGCGGGCCTGCGGTGTGGACCCGGAGGTCTATTCCGGCTTCGCCTTCGGCATGGGATTGGAGCGGACGCTCATGTTCCGCAACGGGATCCCGGACATGCGCGACATGGTGGAAGGGGACGTGCGGTTCACCCTTCCCTTCGGAACGGAGGCGTGAGACGTCATGCGAGTCCCCGTCAGCTGGCTGAGGGAACACCTGGAACTCAGCGAGGACGTCACCACCGACGACATCGTCGACGCCTTTGTACGCCTGGGCGTCGAGGTCGAGGGCGTCGAGCCGGTCGGTCGGATCACCGGTCCGCTCGTCATCGGCCGTGTGGTGGAGATCGAAGAGCTCACGCAGTTCAAAAAGCCGATCCGCTACTGCCGAGTCGACGTGGGTACCCCCACCGACCTCGACGGTGGGGAGATCGATCCCACGCGCCCGCCCACGAACGGCATCATCTGCGGTGCTCAGAACTTCAGGGAGGGCGACCTGGTGGTCGTCGCGCTCCCCGGCGCCGTGTTGCCCGGTGATTTCGAGATCTCCGAGCGCAAGACCTACGGCCACGTCAGTGAGGGCATGATCTGTTCTGCCCGAGAGCTGGGCATCGGGGAGGACCACAGCGGAATCCTCGTGCTGCCGCCGGGGACGGCCAGTCCCGGCGACGACGCGCGTGAAGTCCTGGCTCTCGAGGACACGGTGTTGGAACTGGCTCCCACGCCGGATCTCGGGCACGCGTTGTCGATCCGTGGGTTGGCCAGGGAACTGGCGTGCGCATTCGACGCCCCCTACGGCGATCCCGCCCACATCGACGTGCCGGAAGGCGAAGGTGACGCGTGGCCGGTCACGATCGAGGACCCGGTGGGCTGCCGACGGTTCGTGTTGCGCCGGGTCACCGGACTGGACGCGGGCGCTCCGACGCCGTGGTGGATCCAACGTCGGCTGTTGCTGGCGGGGATGCGGCCGATCTCCTTGGCCGTGGACATCACCAACTACGTGATGCTGGAGCTGGGACATCCCCTGCACGCGTTCGACACGGGATCCCTGCAGGGCGGTCTCGTGGTCCGCAGGGCGCAACCCGGCGAGAAACTGACCACATTGGACGATGTCGAGCGTACGCTCGACCCGGACGACGTGGTGATCGCCGACGACCGCGGTGTCATCTCGCTGGCGGGGGTCATGGGAGGCGCCAGTACCGAGATCCGCGACGACAGCACGGACGTGTTGTTGGAGGCGGCGCACTGGGACCCCGCGGCCATCAGCAGGACCGCGCGCAGGCACAACCTGTTCTCGGAGGCGGCGAAACGTTTCGAGCGGTTCACCGACCCGGCGTTGTGCGCGACCGCGGTCGAGGTCGCGGCGCGGTTGTTGCGGCAATACGGTGACGGCAGCATCCGGCCCGGTCGTACCGATGAGGGACAGGTGGAGCCGGCTCAGTCGATCACCATGCCGATCAACCTGCCCGACCAGGTGGCGGGTGTGCGGTTCGAGCGGGGTGTCACCGTACGCAGGTTGACGCAGATCGGCTGCAAGGTGTCGGTGGGCACCGGCGATGACGGCACGGCGCTGGTCACCGCGGTGCCGCCGAGCTGGCGTGGGGATCTCGAGCAGCCCGCGGACCTCGTGGAGGAGGTGCTGCGGCTGGAGGGGTACGACACGATCCCGTCCGTGCTGCCCGCCGCGCCGGCCGGCCGTGGTCTCACCGCCGCGCAGCGGCGCCGACGCGCGGTGTCGCGTGCACTCGCGGAGGCCGGTTACGTCGAGGTCATCCCGTTCCCGTTCGTCTCGGCGTCGGTGTGGGACGACCTGGGGCTGGCCGAGGACGATCCACGTCGGCGTACGGTCTCGGTGTTGAACCCGCTGGAGTCGGACAAGGACCAGCTGACGACGTCGCTGCTGCCGGGTTTGCTCGAAACCCTGCAGCGTAACGTCGCGCGGGGCTTCCGTGACGTCGCGCTCTACCACATCGGCCAGGTGGTGTTGCCGGGGCCGGAGCAGTCCGTCGCTCCGGACCTTCGGGTGGACCAGCGGCCGGCCGAGGAGGAACTCGCCGAGTTGGAACGGTCGGTTCCGGACCAGCCGTTGCACGTCGCCGTGGTGCTTGCCGGGGAGCGTTTCCGTTCCGGCTGGTGGGGCGAGGGGGAGAACGCGTCGTGGGCGGACGCCGTGCAGGCAGCGCGCCTGGTGGGCGACGTCTCCGCCGTGGAGTTGGACATCGAGGCGGACGCCGTGATGCCGTGGCATCCCGGCCGATGCGCCCGGTTGTCGATCGATGGCCGGACGGTCGGACACGCCGGTGAGCTGCATCCCAAGGTGGTGGAGAAGCTCGGGCTGCCGAAGCGGACTGCCGCGATGGAGCTGAACCTCGACGCGATCCCGGTCGTGGAGCACAGGCCTGCGCCTTCGATCTCACCTTTCCCGCCGGTGTTGTTGGACGTGGCGCTGATCGTGGACGAGAAGGTGCCGTCCGCGGCTCTTGCCGAGGCGTTGCGGGAAGCGGCCGGTGAGTTGGTGGAGGACGTGTCGCTGTTCGACGTGTACTCCGGTGAACAGGTCGGTGAGGGTAAGCGGTCGCTGGCGTACAAGCTCCGGTTCCGTGCCCCTGACCGCACACTCACCGTGGAGGAGGCGACCAAGGCGCGGGATGCCGCCGTGGCCGCGGTCGGTGAGCGTTTCGGCGCGGTGCTGCGGGGCTGAACCCGGGTCAATGGTGAGCGGTCGTGGTTGCTCGTGCGGGGCTGTTCGGATGGGCAACCACGCCGACGCCGCGTGGTAGGACGGGTTCGCGTCCGGTGTGCTACCGAGGTTTGCCGGTCGAATCGGTGTCGCGGTGAACGCCTGACGTGCGACGGCGTGGGCGGTTTCGCCCACCGGTGCGGGTAGTCTGGTTGCACGGCCGTCCGTTCACTCGGCCGGACGGCTACGGTCGATGTCGTCCGTGTGCGAGGAGCCACACGCCGATCTCCCGCGTCCGGTCTCTCGGTCGGGGCTCCGTGCTCTGGCGGGGAGCGATTCTGTGTGCCGTTCTGCCTCCTCGCGTACGTCGCGGTGTCCGCTCGGCGCTGATCGCGCCTGCGTCACTTGCTTCATCGGCTGTGGCTGTCCGAGGTCGCCTACGGCGTCGAACCTGTGAGCGGGTGTCGCGGGAACCCACCCCGGTTTGTTTGAGATTGCATCGGGGTGCATAATCATTCGCATGACGGTGAAGGTGGCGGTGGCCGGTGCGACCGGCTATGCGGGCGGTGAGTTGTTGCGGCTTCTGCTCGCGCACCCGGACGTCGAGATCGGAGCGCTGACCGCCGCGAGTAGTGCGGGAACCTTGCTCGGTCAGCACCAACCACACTTGGGACCGCTTGCTGACCGCCGTGTCCAGGAGACCACGCCGGAGACACTGGCGGGGCACGATGTGGTGTTCCTCGCATTGCCGCATGGTCATTCAGGACCTATCGCAGCACAGTTGGGTGCGGACACATTGGTGATCGACCTCGGTGCCGACCACCGTTTGGCCGACGCCGCCGACTGGGAGCGGTGGTATGGCAGCGAGCACGCCGGCACGTGGCCCTACGGCCTGCCGGAACTGCCCGGTGGTCGGGAAGCGCTGCGGAAGACCAAGCGGGTGGCGGTGCCCGGATGCTTCCCCACCGGCGGGTCCCTCGCGCTGGCTCCCGCGTTCGCGGCCGGGCTGATTCGCCCGGAGGTCACGATCGTCGCGGTCACAGGCACCTCCGGGGCGGGTAAGAGTCTGAAACCGCACCTACTCGGCTCCGAGGTCATGGGATCGGCCAGTGCCTACGGGGTCGGGGGAGTGCACCGGCACACGCCCGAGTTCATCCAGAATCTCAGCGCGGTCGCCGGGCAGCGGGTCACCGTGTCCTTCACTCCCGTGCTCGCGCCGATGCCCCGCGGCATCCTCACCACGGCCAGCGCACCACTGGCCGGTGACGCCGACCTCGACGCGGTGAGGGCGGTCTACGAGAAGGCGTACGGTGACGAGCCCTTCGTCTCGGTCCTGCCGGAGGGGGCATGGCCCACCACCGCGGCCACCGTGGGTTCGAACATGGTGCTCCTTCAGGTCGCGGTCGACTCGGAGGCGAACCGACTGGTCGTCGTGGCCGCTATCGACAACCTCACCAAGGGCACGGCCGGCGGGGCCGTGCAGTCCATGAACATCGCCCTGGGGCTGGACGAGACCACCGGACTTCCTGTGACGGGAGTCGCGCCATGACCCTGTGGACGACGGGCACGGAGGTGGGCGCATGACGGTCACCGCTTCGCGGGGGTTTCGCGCCGGTGGTGTCGCTGCCGGGCTGAAGGTCAGCGGTCGACGTGATGTCGCGCTCGTCGTCAACGACGGACCGTCCGACGTCGCCGCCGCCGTGTTCACCACGAACCGGTGCAAAGCCAATCCGGTGTTGTGGAGCGAGCAGGTGATGGCTGCCCGCAGCGCGAAGGCGGTCGTGCTGAATTCCGGTGGCGCGAATTGTTACACCGGGCCTTACGGATTCCAGACCACGCGCGCCTCGGCCGAACTCGTCGCCGAACGGATCGGTGTTGAAGCGACCGATGTCGTCGTGTGCTCCACCGGCTTGATCGGGGAACAACTCCACCGCGACAAGCTCCTCGCGGGTATCGAGACGGTGGTACGGGAACTCTCCGACGTCGGCGGGCCGGCGGCGGCCGAGGCGATCATGACCACCGACACGCGCAGTAAGCAGGTGGTGCGCCAGGGGACCGGTTACACGGTCGGCGGTATGGCCAAGGGGGCCGGCATGCTCGCGCCCGCATTGGCCACGATGCTCGTGGTTCTCACCACCGACGCCGACATCGACGCCACGACCGCTGATCGCGCGCTGCGCGAGGCCACTCGGGTGACGTTCGACCGGCTCGACTCCGACGGGTGTATGTCCACCAACGACACCGTGTTGTTGATGTGCAGTGGTGCTTCGGGGGCCACGCCCGACGCCGACGAGTTCACCGCTTTGCTGACCGACGCCTGTCACGACCTCGCCCAACAGTTGCTCGGCGACGCGGAGGGTTCCGAACACGACATCACCATCGAGGTGGTCAACGCCGCCACGGAGGACGACGCGCTCGCCGTGGGAAGGGCGATCGCCCGAAGCAACCTGTTCAAGACCGCTGTATACGGCAAGGACCCGAACTGGGGACGCATCCTCGCCGCGGTGGGAACCACCGAGGCCGCGTTCGAGCCGGGAGCATTGGACGTCGCCTTCAACGGTGTATGGATCTGCCGGGGCGGTGAACCGGGCGAACCCCGGGATGCCGTCGACCTCTCCGACCGCGCGGTGACCGTGACCGTCGACCTCAAGGCGGGCCGGGAATCGGCGACGATCTGGACCAACGACCTGACTCACGCCTACGTACACGAGAATTCGGCATATTCGACATGACCGACAAACCCACCACGATTCCCGCTGATGACAGGCTGGCCACGGCCGCGGAGAAGGCGGGCGTGCTGATCGAGGCCCTGCCCTGGTTGCAACGTTTCCACGGGGCCACAGTCGTCGTGAAGTACGGCGGGAACGCCATGGTCGACGACGAACTGAAGCGCGCCTTCGCGCAGGACATGGTGTTCCTGCGTCTGGCGGGACTGCGACCCGTCGTCGTTCACGGCGGCGGTCCCCAGATCACGGCGATGCTCGACCGGCTCGGTATCCGCGGTGAGTTCAAAGGTGGGCTCCGGGTGACGACGCCTGAGACGATGGACATCGTGCGGATGGTGCTGGTCGGGCAGGTCAGCCGGGAGCTCGTCGGTCTCATCAACGCGTACGGCCCCTACGCCGTCGGGATCTCGGGGGAGGACGCCCGCCTGTTCACCGCTGAACGTAAGACGGCCACAGTAGACGGTGAGTCAGTCGACATCGGACTTGTCGGTGAGGTCGTCGACGTCAACCCCGACGCGGTGCTCGACATCGTCAACGCGGGACGTATCCCGGTGGTGTCGACGGTCGCGCCCGATGCGGACGGTGTGGTGCACAACGTCAACGCCGATACCGCGGCCGGAGCGCTCGCCGCTGCGTTGCAGGCCGAGAAACTGGTGGTGCTGACCGACATCGAGGGGCTCTACGCGGACTGGCCGGACCGTTCGTCGCTTGTGGAGCGCATCGACGTCGACGGGCTGGAGCGGCTGCTTCCCAAGCTGGAGAGCGGGATGATCCCGAAGATGGAAGCCTGTCTGCGAGCCATCCGCGGTGGAGTGCGACGTGCGCACGTGATCGACGGGCGACTCGCTCATTCCGTACTGCTGGAAGTGTTCACGTCGCGTGGCGTCGGCACCATGGTCGTGCCGAAGGAGGGGGACGACGATGTCTAATAAGGACGCACAGACGCGGTGGCAGGCCGCGATGATGAACAACTACGGTGTTCCTCAGCTGAACCTGGTGCGTGGTGAGGGCGCCGTGGTGTGGGACGCCGACGGTCGTCGTTACCTCGACCTCACGACCGGCATCGCGGTGAACGCGCTCGGCCACGCCCATCCCGCGGTGGTGTCGGCCGTGACGCGGCAGATCGCCACGATCGGACACACCTCGAACCTCTACATCAACGAACCGTCGCTCACCCTCGCGGAGCGCCTGCTCGACCTCTCCGGGCTCAGTGGTGGCAAGGTGTTGTTCTGCAACTCCGGTGCCGAGGCCCTCGAGACGGCCTTCAAGCTGGCGCGCCGCACCGGCAAGCGCAAGGTCGTGGCCACCGAGGGGAGCTTCCACGGCCGTACCATGGGCGCGTTGTCGCTGACCGGACAACCCGCCAAACGCTCCCCCTTCGAACCTCTCGTGCCCGGCGTGGAGCACGTGCCGTACGGCGATGTCACCGCACTGGAGAACGCCGTGGACGCCGAGACCGCCGCGTTCGTCGTGGAACCGGTCCAAGGCGAGAACGGTGTGGTCGTGCCCGGCGACGACTATCTGAGGGCCGCCAGGGAGATCACGGCTCGACACGGTGCTTTGCTGGTGGTCGACGAAGTGCAGACGGGCATCGGCCGGCTCGGCAGTTGGTTCGGTTACCAGCGGGCGGGCATCGAGCCCGACGTGGTGACCTTGGCCAAGGGACTCGGCGGTGGGCTGCCCCTCGGCGCCTGTCTGGCGTTCGGTGAGGCCGCGACGCTGTTCGAACCGGGACACCACGGTACGACGTTCGGCGGCAATCCGGTGTGTTGTGCGGCGGGACTCGCCGTGCTCGACACCATCGCCGGAAACGACCTACTGGAGCACGCCGCCACCATCGGCAAGGACATCGCGGCCGGCGTGGAACGGCTGGAGCACCCGCTGGTGCGAGACGTGCGCGGAGTGGGTCTGCTGTTGGGGATCGTGTTGCGGGAACCGGTGTCGCGCACCGTCGCGATGGCGGCGCAAGAGGCGGGGTTCCTCGTCAACCCCGTCCAGCCCGACGTGGTACGACTCGCGCCGCCGCTCATCGTGAACAAGGAGCAGGTCGACTCCTTCCTGTTCGCTTTGCCCGACGTACTCGAGAACGCCGTCGAGAAGGACGATTGACATGCCGCGCCATTTCCTCCGTGACGACGACCTCACGCCGAACGAGCAGGCCGAGGTGCTCGACCTCACCGCCGAGCTGAAGCGGCAACCGTACGGCACCGCCTTGTCCGGACCGAAGTCCGTCGCGGTGATCTTGGAGAAGAACTCGACCCGCACCCGGTTCTCGTTCGAGGTGGGCATAGCCCAGCTGGGCGGGCATCCGGTGGTGGTCGACGGGCGCAACATGCAGCTGGGGCGGGAGGAGACCCTCGGCGACACCGCGCGTGTTCTGTCGCGGTACGTCGACCTCGTCGTGTGGCGTACGTTCGGGCAGGAACGGCTCGACGAGTTCGCCGCCGTCGCGACGGTGCCCGTCGTGAACGCGCTCACCGACGAGTTCCACCCCTGCCAGGTCCTCGCCGACCTGTTCACGGTGCGGGAGCGCAAGGGTGCCCTCTCCGGCCTCACGTTGACATACCTCGGTGACGGCGCGAACAACATGGCCCATTCGTTGCTGCTCGGCGGGGTCACGGCGGGCATGCATGTCCGGGTCGCCGCTCCGGAAGGTTTCCACCCTCTGCCCTGGGTGCTCGAGGCCGTGGAGAAGCGGGCTTCCGAAACCGGCGGCAGCGCCACGGTGTTCACCGATCCGCACGCCGCGGTCGACGGGGCCGATGTCGTGACCACCGACGCGTGGACGTCCATGGGCCAGGAAAAGGACGGCAAGGATCGGGTGACGCCGTTCCTGCCGTATCAGCTCAACGCCGATCTGCTTGCCAAGACCGGTAAGGACGACACCATCGTGCTCCATGATCTTCCTGCACACCGTGGGATGGAGATCACCGACGAGGTGATCGACGGTCCCGCCAGTGCGGTGTGGGATGAGGCGGAGAACCGGTTGCATGCCCAAAAGGCGCTTCTGGTGTGGCTGCTGAAGCAGGAGCGACGATGACTGATCAGCAAACCCGGCCCTCGGCCCCGGGCGGTATGAATCGGGCGAGACGGCACGCCCGAATCACCGAGCTGGTGTCCAGCATGGCCATTCGGAGCCAGACCGAACTGGCCAGGCTACTGGCCGCCGAAGGTATCGAGGTCACTCAGGCGACTCTGTCGAGGGACCTCGACGAGCTCGGTGCGGTGAAGCTCAGGGGCGCGGATTCGGGAGCCCCGGTGTACGTGATTCCCGAGGACGGCAGTCCCGTCCGGGGCGTGCAGGGTGGCACAGCGCGATTGTCGAAACTGTTGGCCGAATTCATGGTCTCGGCCGATGCCTCGGGCAATCTCATGGTGTTGCGTACCCCTCCGGGCGCGGCCCAATTCCTGGCCAGCGCCATCGACAGGGCAGCGCTGGACGAAGTCGTCGGTTCCATCGCCGGCGACGACACGATCGCGGTGATCGCCAGGGAACCGTTGACAGGCAAGGAGTTGGCGGAACGGTTCACCGCATTGGCGCAACGGTCGTCGAAAGCGGACACGAACGTGAGTGAGGAGAAGAACAAATGACTGAGCGGGTGGTGCTCGCGTACTCGGGCGGGCTCGACACCTCGGTGGCGATCGGTTGGATCGCCGAGGAGACCGGTGCCGAGGTGGTGGCCGTCGCCGTCGACGTCGGTCAGGGCGGCGAGGACATGGAGACCATCCGCAAGCGCGCTCTGGAGTGCGGTGCGGTGGAGGCGGTCGTGTCCGATGCCAAGGACGAGTTCGCCGAGGAGTACTGCTTGCCCGCACTGCAGGCGAACGCGCTGTACATGGACCGTTATCCGCTGGTTTCGGCTCTGTCCCGGCCGCTGATCGTCAAGCACCTGGTGCGGGCGGCCGAGCGTTACGGTGCCACCACCGTGGCGCACGGTTGCACCGGTAAGGGCAATGACCAGGTGCGGTTCGAGGTGGGCATCGGCGCGCTCGCTCCCGACCTGAAGGTCATCGCCCCCGTGCGCGACTTCGCGTGGACCCGGGAGAAGGCGATCTCCTGGGCGGAGGAGCGCAACCTCCCGATCGACGTGACGAAGAAGTCGCCGTTCTCGATCGACCAGAACGTGTGGGGCCGGGCCGTCGAGACGGGCGTGCTGGAGGACCTGTGGAACGAGCCGCCGAAGGAGGTCTACTCCTACACCCAGGACCCGACCGTCCACTTCCAGGCTCCCGACGAGGTCATCATCACCTTCGAGAAGGGTGTCCCGGTCGCCATCGACGGCAAGAAGGTCACGGTCCTGGAGGCCATCCAGGAGATGAACCAGCGCGCCGGTGCGCACGGTATCGGCAGGCTCGACATGGTGGAGGACCGGCTCGTCGGGATCAAGAGCCGGGAGGTGTACGAGGCTCCCGGTGCCATCGCGTTGATCACCGCGCACCAGGAGCTGGAGAACGTCACGGTCGAGCGTGACCTCGCCCGGTTCAAGCGTCAGGTCGAACAGCGTTGGGGCGAGCTGGTGTACGACGGGCTGTGGTTCTCGCCGTTGAAGGACGCTCTCGACGGCTTCATCGCCAAGGCCCAGGAGCACGTGTCGGGCGACATCCGGATGGTCCTGCACGGCGGTACCGCCACCGTCACGGGGCGGCGCAGCGATGAGTCGCTCTACGACTTCAACCTGGCCACCTACGACGAGGGCGACACGTTCGACCAGTCGTTGGCCAAGGGCTTCGTGCAGCTGTGGGGCTTGCCCAGCAAGATCGCCGCGAAGAGGCAGCAGAACAAGAACAACAACTGACGTATCACCGGAAAACGGGGCCGCTCGTCACGCCTGTGCGGGCGAGCGGCCCCGGTCCGCGGCGGCACGGGAGGACACGATGAAGCTGTGGGGTGGTCGGTTCGCGAGTGGGCCGGCTGAAGCGATGGCGGCGCTGTCCGCATCGACGCATTTCGATTGGCGCCTGGCGCCCTACGACATCGCGGGGTCGCGTGCCCACGCTCGTGTACTGCACCGGGCCGGTCTGCTGACCGACGAGGAACTCGACGCGATGCTCGCGGCTCTCGACCAACTCGCGAAGGATGTCGAGTCGGGGGCGTTCACGCCCACCGCCGCGGACGAGGACGTCCACACCGCGTTGGAACGCGGTCTGTTGGAACGTGCGGGCCCCGAGCTCGGGGGGAAGTTGCGTGCGGGACGGTCACGCAACGACCAGGTGGCCACGCTGTTCCGCATGTGGCTGAGGGACGCGGCGCGGCGCATCGCCACAGGCACGCTCGATGTCGTGGACGCGCTCGTCGAACAGTCCACTCGCCATCCGGACGCCGTCCTTCCGGGACGGACGCACCTACAGCACGCCCAACCCGTTCTGCTGGCGCACCATCTGCTGGCTCACGCCCAGGCTCTCGTGCGTGATCTGGACAGGCTCAGGGACTGGGACGCCCGCGCGGCGGAGTCGCCGTACGGCTCGGGTGCGTTGGCCGGTTCCTCGCTGGGGCTCGACCCCGAAGCCGTCGCGCGTGAACTGGGTTTCCCGACCTCGGTGGACAATTCGATCGACGGTACGGCCTCACGTGACTTCGCCGCCGAGTTCTGCTTCGCCTTGGCCATGCTCGGCGTGAACCTGTCCCGTATCGCCGAGGAAGTCATCATCTGGAACACCGCCGAGTTCGGATACGTGACGCTCGACGACGCGTGGGCCACCGGCAGCTCGATCATGCCGCAGAAGAAGAACCCGGACGTGGCCGAGCTCGCGCGGGGGAAGGCGGGGCGGCTGATCGGAAACCTCACCGGCCTGTTGGCGACGTTGAAGGCGCAGCCGCTGGCGTACAACCGTGACCTGCAGGAGGACAAGGAACCGGTCTTCGACTCCGTTGAGCAGTTGGAGCTTCTGCTGCCGGCCATCGCGGGGATGATCGGCACCTTGACGTTCCACACCGACCGGTTGGCCGAGTCCGCCCCGGCGGGGTTCACACTCGCCACGGATGTCGCCGAATGGCTGGTGCGGCAGGGTGTGCCGTTCCGGAGTGCTCACGAGGCCGCGGGCGAATGCGTGCGGGTGGCCGAGGGGCGCGGTGTCGGCCTGGAAGACCTCACCACCGAGGAGTTGGCGGCGATCCATCCCGCGCTCACTCCCGCTGTCCGTGAAGTGCTCACGGTCGAAGGTTCGGTGGCCTCTCGCGATTCCCGGGGTGGGACCGCGCCTGCCCGGGTCGCGGAACAGCGCGAGCGGCTGGTGGCGCGGCTGAACGAGTTCCGCGAGTGGGCTGCACGGTAGTCGACGCGCGCCCGTTACTCTGGGCACGGCAGGAGCCGGCGAGGGGAGCGCAGTGACGGACGAGGTTGCCGCGGGCCAGTTGGTTCGACGCGAGTGGCTTGCGATCGACCCTGTCGATCTGGCGCTGAGACTGCTTGGCTGTGAGTTGGAATCGCGCAGCGACGAAGGCACGGTCCGAGTGCGTCTCGTCGAGGTGGAGGCGTATCGGGGACTCGACGATCCGGCGTCGCACTGCTATCGCGGCCGCACCCCTCGAAACGAGGTGATGTGGGGCCCTGCCGGGCACCTCTATGTGTATTTCGTCTACGGCATGCACTTCTGTGCCAATGTCGTAGGACTCACCGACGGTGAACCCGGCGCCGTGTTGTTGCGTGCGGGTGAGGTCGTCGAGGGACAGGAACTGGCCAGGAGTAGACGCCCCACTGCCCGGGGCGGTGGGCAGGTCGCCAAAGGGCCGGCCGTGCTGACCTCCGTTCTCGGTCTCGATCGCGTCCACAACGGCCTCGATCTCACGGATCCCGACTCGCCCGTCCGGCTCTTCGCCGGGGAGCCGGTCGGTGCGGAGTCGATCCGGTCGGGGCCGCGTGTGGGGGTCGCCGCCGCTCGGGACGTGCCGTGGCGGTTCTGGATCGCCGGTTCGCCGGCGGTCAGCACCTATCGGCGTAACGCCCGTACCCGCGTGCGGTCCTGACGGAGTCGTGGCCGTCGGTGTGGGGCGACGGTCGTGTTTGTTCCGGTCCCCGCGGCGGTCCGTCGTGAAGTGCGGGGAGAATGGAACTGTGAGCGAGCACATTCTTGACGAGTTGTCCTGGCGCGGGCTGATCGCGCAGTCCACCGACCTCGATGCGTTACGGCGGGATCTGGATAGCGGCCCGCTCGCTGTCTATGCCGGGTTCGATCCCACCGCGCCCAGCCTGCACGCCGGTCATCTCGTGCAGATGCTCATGTTGCGACGTTTCCAGGACGCGGGACATCGACCCGTGTTGCTGGCGGGCGGTGGAACCGGGCTGATCGGCGACCCCCGGGACGTCGGTGAGCGCGTGCTGCATTCCGAGGAGCAGGTCCGTGAATGGGCGGACCGGTTGCGGGGGCAGCTTGCGCGTTTCGTGGATTTCGATCACCCCGATGTGCCACCGATCGAGGTGAACAACCTCGACTGGCTCGGTTCGATGACCGTCCCCACCTTCCTTCGCGATGTCGGTAAGCATTTCTCGATCAACACCATGCTGGCTCGGGAGACGGTGAAGCGGAGGCTGGAGGGGGACGGGATCTCCTACACCGAGTTCAGCTACATGCTGTTGCAGGCCGCCGACTACCGGGAGTTGTTCGAGCGGTACAACGTCCGGCTTCAAGTGGGTGGCTCCGATCAATGGGGCAACATCATCGCCGGCGTCGATCTCATCCGCCGGGTGCACGGGGCCCAGGTGCACGCGCTGACGACACCGTTGATCACGGACTCCGAGGGACGCAAGCTGGGCAAGTCGACCGGTGGCGGCAACGTGTGGGTGGACCCGGAGATGACGTCGCCGTACGCCTGGTACCAGTACTTCCTCAATGTGCCGGACGCCGACGTGGTGCGGTGTCTGAAACTGCTGACGTTCCTGGACGCCGACGAGATCGGCGAACTGGAGACGGCTACGAACGAGCGGCCCGCTGCCCGGCAAGCGCAGCGTCGTCTGGCTCAGGAGTTGACCGATCTGGTGCACGGGCCGGAGCAGACCCGGCAGGTCGTGGCCGCGAGCCAGGCCCTTTTCGGCCGGGGTGATCTGCGTGAGCTCGACGCGGCCACGCTCGATGCGGCGATGGCCGAGGTCCCGACGGGTGAGGTCAGGCTGGCTGATGAGCCGACCATCGTCGAGTTGCTCGTAGCCGGCGGACTCGTGGAGAGCAAGGGCGCTGCGCGTCGCACCGTGAAGGAAGGCGGCGCGTACGTCAACAACACCAAGATCACGGAGGAGGACTGGAAGCCGGAGCCCTCTGACGTGTTGCATGGACATTGGCTTGTGGTGCGCCGGGGCAAGCGCACCCTCGCTGGAGTGCGTGTCCTGAACTGAGGGTCTCCGAGGCCCGCTTGTGAAGGCCACCTTCGCCGCGCGTCAGCGGCGAAGGTGGCCTTCGGCGTTGAAAGCGCGGTGTGGTGCCTTTGACCTGGGGTTTTGTTGTTGGGGGACCCCCCTGTTTGGGTGGGTTTTGGGGGTGTGTAATCTTGTGTTCGTCGCC
>SMEZ01000076.1_pt1 | contig 43500 bp, 42 predicted proteins | sample 2456351 | NCBI WGS metagenome assembly SMEZ01 (sample SAMN10132605, study PRJNA489261) | soil metagenome | isolation source: day120 antibiotic-loamy sand soil ammended with composted manure from dairy... | place: USA | collected 2015-04-01 | reverse complement strand
TTCCCTGTCGGTCATCGGTGGCCGCATCGGGGCGAGGAAACGGAGAACCACCACATGGGCGATTACGCCAAGGCGCTCGGGGCCAAGCTCCGCGGTATCCGCCAACAACAGGGCCTGTCCCTGCACGGAGTCGAGCAGAAGTCCGGCGGCCGCTGGAAGGCCGTCGTCGTCGGCTCCTACGAACGGGGCGACCGCGCGGTGACCGTACAGAAATTGGCCGAGCTCGCCGACTTCTACGGGGTTCCGGTAGTCGAGTTGCTGCCTGAAGGCAGGGTGCCGTCCGGCGCCGAGCCCGCCACCAAGATCGTGATCAATCTCGAACGGCTGCAGCAGCTGCCCGCCGAGAAGGTGGGTCCGCTGGCGCGGTACGCGGCGACCATCCAGAGCCAGCGGGGTGACTACAACGGCAAGGTGCTCTCGATCCGCACCGAGGACTTGCGTTCGCTGGCGATCATCTACGACATGACCCCCGGCGAACTGACCGAACAACTCATCGAATGGGGAGTGCTTCCTCCCGAAGCACGTCCTTCCACGGAGGAATGATCCGCGTCCACCGCGACGGACCGCGCGTCCCGCGGCCTCGGCCCTCGGTCCGCGCGGTCCTCGTCGGTAGTCGTTTCCGAAAACCCACCGGGCCGCCGAATAACTGAGCTCCTCACGAGGCGGCGACCATTACCGGCTCAGGTCCCACCTCAGCCTCGGTAAGAAGGCCGCCTCGTCAAAGGACCTTGCGCAGCCGTTCGGCGACCGTGCCGATGCGTCCGAGCACGCCGTTGACGAACCGCGGCGAATCATCGGTCGACAGTTGCTTGGCTATTCCCACGGCTTCGTCGATGGCGACCGGATCAGGCACGTCGTCCAACCACAGCAGCTCGTACAGACCGACCCGCAGCACCGCGAGGTCGACCGGCGGCATACGCTCCAGCGACCAACCTTGCGCGTACTCGGCCAACAACTCGTCGATGCGCTCGCGGTTCTCACTGACCCCTTCCACCAGCGTGATCGTGTAGTCGCTGATCGGGTCCACGTCGGGCGAACCGAGCCGCTCCGACATCAGGGTCGCCGGATCGGTCTTCCGCAATGCCGCTTCGTACAACAGCTCCACCGCGCGCTGTCGAGACGCGCGGCGGCTGAAGGTCCCGCGCCGGGCGGTCCGGGAAGCACGTGACTCGTTGTTCACCGTGGTCGTCGCCGTCCGAAGCTCAGGCACGGCCGAGGTATCGGCCGTCGCGAGTGTCGACCTTGACCTTGTCACCAGTGTTGACGAACAACGGCACCTGGATCTCGGCGCCCGTCTCCAACGTCGCCGGCTTCGTTCCTCCGGTGGACCGGTCCCCCTGGACTCCGGGCTCGGTGTGCTCCACCACGAGCTCCACCGCGGTGGGCAGCTCCACGTACAGCGGGGTCTCCTCGTGCATACCGACTTCCACCTCGGTGTTCTCGAGGAGGAACTTCGCGGCGTCACCCACGAGGTCAGCCGAGAGCTCCAGCTGCTCGTAGGTCTGGCCGTCCATGAACACGTAGTCGGTGCCGTCGTTGTACAGGTACGTCATCTGCCGACGGTCCACCGTCGCAGTGTCGACCTTGGTGCCCGCATTGAACGTGCGGTCCACCACCTTACCGCTGGTGACGTGCTTCAGCGTCGTGCGCACGAACGCGCCGCCCTTACCGGGCTTGACGTGCTGGAATGACACGACGGACCACAGCTCGCCGTCCAGGACGAGGACCATGCCGTTCTTGAGGTCGTTGGTGGTGGCCACGAGTGTGCGTTCTCCTGTGTCGGGTGGGGTCGCCACTAGGCGACCACGAGTTCCTTGGTACTCAGGGTGAGGATCTCGGGAGTTCCCTCCCGCACGACAAGCGTGTCCTCGATGCGGACACCACCGCGCCCGGCCAGGTAAACCCCCGGCTCCACGGTGACCGCCATGCAGGCCGACAGTGTACCGACGCCGGTCTGGGCCAGTCTCGGTGCCTCGTGTACGTCCAACCCCACACCGTGACCGAGCCCGTGCGAGAACTGTTCGCCGTACCCGGCCTCGGCGATGACACTCCTGGCAGCGGCGTCGACGGCGGCCACCTCCCGTCCCGGGCGTGCGGCCTGCGTGCCCGCTTCCTGCGCCGCGGCCACGAGCTCGTACAGTTCCCGCTGCCATTGCGCGGGCTGACCGAGCACGATCGTCCGGGTCATGTCCGAGTGGTACCCGTTCACCACGGCGCCGAAATCGAGCTTAACGAAATCCCCTGTCTCCAGGACAGCGTCGGTAGGCCGATGATGCGGGATGGCGGAATGGGCTCCCGTGGCGACGATCGTTCGGAACGCCGGCTCCTCGGAGCCGTGTTCCGCCATGCGGTTCTCCAGATCGCGTGCGACCTCCCGTTCGGTACGGCCTGGGCGCAGCCCACCGCTTTCCAACAGATCGGCCAGTGCCCGGTCGGCGATGGCGCACGCCTCGCGGAGGTCCTCGATCTCGGCGTCGTCTTTGACCTCACGCAACCGTTCGACCAACTCCGGCGCTCGGCGCAACGTCACGGACTCGGCCACGTCGACGAACGAGGCGTGCTCTTCCACGCTCACGTGCTGGCTTTCGAACCCGAGGGCTCCGCGCGCAAGTTGCCTGTCGGCTTCCCGCACGAGCGCGAGTGCGCTCGGCCGTTCGATGATCTTGCGGAGATCCGGTACTTCCGCCTCCGCCTGGGCGGTGTATCGGCCGTCGGTGCAGAAAACGGTGCGCTCATCGCCGTCGCTGTGCACCAGCAGGGCCGCGTTCGAACCGGTGAAACCGGTCAGATAGCGGATATTGAGCACCACGTCACCCGGCCGCCGTGCTGCGCATGATCTCGTTCTCGACAGGGTTCACCGACTCCCGCCTCGGCAGTACAGTGACGCAGATGCCGCCCTGGATCCCACGCGCACTCGGCATGGCCTTCCTGCACGCCACCGCCGCCGTCGCCACCGCGAAGTTCGCCGTGTTCCAGCCGACCGACGTCACACTCGTCACCACGATCACCCTGGCGGTGCTCGTGGGGAGTGCGGCACTGTGGAGCGCGATCGACGCCTGGGTGGGCCTCGACGAGGCCGGACGCACCTGGTTCGTGGCCGCGCTCGTCGCCGGAGTCACCTCCGGTGTGCTCACCGTCGTCGGCAAGGCCGCGTTCGTGGACAGAACGGGTGTGAGCGCGCTGGCCTCCGCCCTCACCGGAGGCGCGGCCTTCACAGCGCTGTTGATCATGGTGCCCGCCGGTCTCGGCCTGGTGGTGGGACGCCGCCTGGCCACTTCGTACGGAGACGCCGACCGGGACGACGACGCCACCGAAGCTTCCCCACCCACGTCGGCCCCGGTGAGGAAGCCGTCCCCCTACCCCCGGGAGAAGTCGTCCCCCCGTCCCCGCAACCGTCAGGAGACCGAACCCGCCCGGTAGCTAGAGCTGGGGTCCTTTCGGGTACGCCCGCCACTGCTCCGGACTGATCGTCTCGATCGGGGAGTCGTTGGCCCGAAGCGCCGCGGTGGAGGTGACCGGCCACAGTGTCTCCTCCAGCAGGACGCCGACACCGTGTCCTTCCGCCGCCACCGCCCGGGCGCCCGCGGAGAGTCGCGCCGCCACAGGCACCCCATCGAGTGCCGGTGGGCGTTCGTCGAGCACGTGCCAGGCAAGTTCGGTGGCCACCGAGCGCCGATCGACACGCACGAGTCGACCGTCGACCACGAGGTCCATCGTGCGCACCGGTGACGGCACAGCGACGCCCTCCAACACCGCAAGAGCCCGGCGTGGATCGCCACAGCCGTCCACGCCGTACACGTCGAGTCCGTAGCGCCGCAGCCCGGTGGGCGCATTCGCCTCCCCGATCACGGTGGCGTGCACGACGTCGAACGGCACTCGCCCACACGGGTCCCGCAACGAAAGCGGCGCGTGCCCGTCGGGTTGCCGGACCAGTCCCGGCCCCTCCTCCCACTGGCTGCGGATGAGCACCGGCTCGTACGGCTGAGCCGTGAAGTCACGGTTCCAGAAGGTCAACGTAGTGCCCTCTGCGGTCTGGTGGGCGATGGCGAACGCGTTCAACGCGTCCACCCACGTCAGATCGGCGCTGAAGGCGTCCACGAGCGAACGGGTACGTGGTGAATCGGTGCTCGGCACGGCGACGAAGCCGTCCTCCCCCAGCGCCTCGACCCCCGTCGCGAACATCGGATCCTGTGAACGCAGCAGGAACTGTCCTCCGCCGTTCCACCCGGCCGCCTCGCCCGTGGTGTCGGTGAACATCACGTAGAACCAGCCGTCGAGGTACACCGCCGCGGGCTGTCCCGCCCCATAGGTGTTGTCCCGATGCGTGTCGTGCGACGGCGTGATGACGGGCTCGCTCCTCGGCCGGGTCCAGTGCACACCGTCGGTACTGGTCGCCACGCCGATGGCGTTGCCGTAATCCTGATCGTCCCCCGCCGCTCCCGTGTAGTACATGTAGTAGGTCCCGTCGACCCGCAGCACCGTCGGATCACAGGTGTGGACGGCGTCGAAATGACCGGGGTTGCCCGAGAACACGGCCTGGGGGATGCCTCCACCGGGACCCGTGAACGGACCGTCGGGCGAGGCGGCCTCCGCGTACAGGATGTCGTCGCCGGGGGGAAGCGCGCTGCCGTACTGACTGCACCACCACATGCGCACGGTGTCGCCGTCCACCAACACCGTGGGGCCGTAGTTGTACGCGGAGTCGGCCCCACCACTGGCCACCACGCGATCACCACCGCGTTGGCTGTCGACGGACAGCGTCGCCGGTGGCGAAGCCGGGTTCGTCCCGGCCTGCCCGGCGCCCGAGCCACGGTCGCCGCGAGACGCGGGGGCCTCGGCCTCCAACGGTGCCTCACTCGACGTGCCCGACGTGCACGCGGCGCCCAGCGCGAGGAGCACACCCAGCACCAACGTGACGATCGATCTTCGGTAGTGACCTTTCCCCATGGTGACCTGCCGAATCTCTCCCGCCCCTGCACCGGAATGATCCGGCGACGACACATCAGCGGATGTTGTCAGCCACCCACCGCAAGGCCAGACGATAACCGTCCACGCCGAGCCCGGCGATCACTCCTGTGGCGATGTCGGACAGGACACTGTGATGCCGGAAGGACTCACGGGCGTACACGTTGCTGATGTGCACCTCGATCCAGGGTGCCCGCAACTGCGCGGCCGCATCCCGCACCGCGATCGAGTAGTGGGTCCAGGCCCCGGCGTTGAGCACGACCGGGGCACCCGCGTCCGCGGCCTCGTGCAACCAGCCGACGAGCTCGCCTTCGTGGTCGGTCTGCCGCACCGTGACCTCGAGCCCGAGCTCGGAGCCCGTCTCGACGCAGAGCCCGACGAGGTCGTCGTAGGTGGTGGCGCCGTACACGTCGGGTTCGCGGGTGCCCAACCTGCCCAGATTGGGCCCGTTCAGCACGTACACGATCACAGCAGCACACCCCCACCGCCGGGCGACTCGCCCGCGACGGCCGAGTAGGCACCGGCCAGCAACGCGGGGTCGGGACCTTCCAACCTGCCGGGTTTGGCCAGGCCGTCGAGCACCACGAACCGCAACGTGCCCGAACGTGTCTTCTTGTCCGACCGCATGGTCTCGATCAACTGGGGCAGCGCGTCGGCGTCGTAGGTCGTGGGAAGGCCCAGGGCACGGAGGACGGAGACGTGCCGCTCGGCCGTCTCGTCGTCGAGGCGTCCGGCCAAGCGGGCGAGTTCGGCGGCGAACACGAGCCCCACGCTGACGGCCGCACCGTGCCGCCACCGATACCGTTCCCGGCGTTCGATGGCATGGCCGAGCGTGTGGCCGTAGTTGAGGATCTCGCGCAGGTCCGACTCCCGCAGGTCCGCGGCGACGACGTCGGCCTTCACCTGGATCGACCGGCGCACCAGCTCGGCCAGTACGTCCCCCGTGGGGTCGACGGCCGCGGCGGGATCGGCCTCGATCAGTTCGAGGATCCGGGGATCGGCGATGAATCCGGTCTTGACGACCTCGGCCATACCGGCGACGAGTTCGTTGGACGGCAGGGTCTCCAACGTGGCGAGATCCACGAGCACGGCCGAGGGTTCGTGGAAAACCCCCACGAGGTTCTTCCCCGCGTCGGTGTTGATGCCGGTCTTGCCGCCGACCGCGGCGTCCACCATGCCCAGCAGCGTGGTGGGCACGTTGACCAGGCGAACCCCACGCATCCACGTCCCCGCAACGAACCCGGCGAGGTCGGTCACGGCACCGCCGCCCAGCGCGACGACCACGCCGCGACGATCGAGCCCGATACGCCCCAACACCTCCCAGCAGAAGTCGGCCACCGTCAAGGCCTTGCCGTCCTCCGCGTCGGGGATCTCGATCCGATGGGCGTCGAGACCGGCTTCCGCCAGCTCTTCGCGCACGGCCTCGGCGGTGGTGGTCAATGTGGGCGGGTGGATGATCGCGACTCGGGAGGCGTCCCGCACCGTCTCGGTCAATTCACCGAGCAGGCCCCGGCCCACCACGACGTCATAGGGCTGTGCGGTCCGAACCGGGATGCGGACGGGCTCGTTCATGTTCCTCCTCACTGGGCGACTGCGGTTCGATCGTGGTGACCTCGCGGATGAGCTCACCGTCCGGAAGTGGCTGGGGCGGCACTCCTGCGCACCGTCTCATCCGCCTCGGTTCTCGTCGGCGGCGGACAAGTTCGCGACGATCTCGTCGACCACCTCGTCGGGACTGCGGGAGCTGGTGTCGACCTCGACGTCGGCCACCTGTCGGTACAGCGGCAGTCGCGTCTCCAACAATGTTCGGTAGGTCGCCCTCGGGTTGACCCCGGCCAGCAGCGGCCGCGCGGTCGACAGGCCGGTCCGGCGCACTCCCTCGGCCACGTTGACGTTGAGGAACACCACCGTGTGGCCGGACAGTCGGTCACGTGTCACCTCCGACGTCACGGCGCCGCCACCGAGCGCGAAGACCCCCGTGTACTCACGCAACCCGCGGTCGACGGCCACTTCCTCCATCGCGCGGAAAGCGGGTTCGCCGTCGGTGGCGAAGATGTCGGAGATCGTCCGGCCCTGTTCGTTCTCGATGTCTGCGTCGGCATCGTGGAAATCGACACCGAGCCGCTCGGCCAACAACCTGCCCACCGTGCTCTTACCCGAGCCGGGCGGGCCGACCACCACGATCGGGCCTTTTTCCGTCACGTCGCTCATTGCTCCGGCCGTTTCCAGAAGTCCCGTAGCTGGGCCGAGTACGCCTCGACGTTGCGCTTGGACTCGGCCAGCGAGTCCCCACCGAACTTCTCCAACGCCGCATCGGCCAGAACGAGCGCCACCATCGACTCCAGCACCACACCCGCCCTGGGCACGGCGCACACGTCGGAACGCTGGTGGATCGCCACAGCCGGCTCCCCGGTCGTGACGTCGACAGTGGACAGTGCACGTGGAACGGTGGAGATCGGCTTCATCGCCACGCGGACCCGCAACGGCTCCCCGTTGGTGATGCCGCCCTCGAGCCCACCCGCACGGTTACTGCGACGCGTGACGCCGTTCGGCCCGGTGTCCGCGTCGATCTCGTCATGGGCCTCACTGCCCCACCGTTCGGCGGTCGTGAAACCGTCGCCGATCTCGACACCCTTCATCGCCTGCACGCCCATCAGCGCGCCCGCGAGTCTGGCGTCGAGACGACGGTCCCAGTGCACGTGGGAACCGAGCCCCGGCGGCAGTCCGTAGGCGATCACTTCGATCACGCCGCCCACGGTGTCACCCGCCTTCCTCACCTGCTCGATCTCGGCGACCATCGCGTCGGTGGCCTCCTGCCCGAAAGCGCGTACGGGGCTCTCGTCGACGGCCGCCAGGTCCTCCGGCTTCGGCAACGGTCCCTCGGGGGCCTTCGCCCGACCGATCGACACGACGTGGCTGACGATCTCGACACCCAACAGCTGCCGCAGGAAGGCCCGCGCCACCGTCCCCAGAGCCGTCCGGGACGCGGTCTCCCGCGCACTGGCACGTTCCAGCACCGGCCTGGCCTCGTCGAAGCCGTACTTGAGCATGCCGGGCAGATCGGCGTGGCCGGGACGAGGACGAGTCAACGGCGCGTTACGGGCCAGCCCCTCCAATTCGGTGGGATCCACCGGATCGGCGGCCATCACCTTCTCCCACTTGGGCCACTCAGTGTTGTCGATCTTGACCGCGATCGGACCACCCTGGGTGACCCCGTGTCGGACACCGCCGAGGAACTCGACGCGATCGGCCTCGAATCCCATCCGAGGGCTCCGTCCGAAACCGAGCCGTCGTCGGGCCAGCTGCTCGGCCACCTCGTCCGTCGTGATCTCCACGCCGGCCACCATGCCTTCGAGGATGGCGGCGAGGGCGGGGCCATGCGATTCACCAGCGGTTATCCAACGCAACACATCGCCAATGTTGTCACGCACAGAAAAAGTCGTGTCAGCTGCCCATACCCACCACGACCAACTCGCCCGGAAACATCACCCCCACACAGGTGGCCAGCAGCAGTCCCGGACCGTGTGGCACGCCCCTTCGCCACCGCCGAGAACCGACCAGCGCTGCCGCTCCGGCCAATCCCGCGGTGAACACCGACGCCAGTACCAACGCGAACATCCAGGTCGGCCACCCCGCCGCGGCGGTCAACATTCCCAGGCTGCCCGAGAGCTTGACATCCCCGGCCCCGAGTGAATCCGGAGCGATCCCGTGCACCAGCGCATGGATCGCCAGGGTCATACCGCTTCCGATCAAAGCCGCCCCCAACAGCGGCGGGCCGGGGCCGCTGATCGCCGCCGCCCCCACGGCCGCACCCGCAAGGGCGTACGCCGGCAGGGTGAGCACGTCCGGTAACCGGTGGTACAGCAGATCGGCACAGGCCAGTGGCACGGCGAACGCGGTGGCCGCCAAGGGCACCGGAATCCACCAACCCGGCAGTGCACCGACTCGCCCCAACCCCCACACCATGCCCCACAGCGCGCCGGTCGCGGCGACACACCACCCGACCGGGACGGCGGCGGCCCGACGCGCACGGGCCAAAGCCCGACCGGCGACCCCACCGATGACGGCCCCGAGGCAGATCAGCAGAAGACCCTCGCCCATGTCCGCCAGCCTGCGGGAACCCCCACACCCCGCCAAGCCGTTTGGTGAGCGAGCGGTCCCTCTCGGTCACCAACAGCCGTGAATCCTCCCCGATCGGGTGATGGCAATGCCGTGTCCGGCCGCGTCCGACCACGTCCGACAATGGGGCTGGTTGCCTCCGCCCCGGATGACGCCACACCAACACGGTGAGTAGTCACCAGGGAACATCAAGCGACCCTGGGTAGCGTCGACGCCGCCCGCAGAAACCGCACCGACCACGCCGGCGCACGGGAGAACACGACGTCGCCTTCCTCCCGGGACGGACGACCACCGACCATCGCAGGCTCGACGGCATTGGGGAGAACATGACCGGACGAACACACAACCGCCGCACCGTGCTGACCACCACCGGTGCCGCCGTGGCCGGGGCGGCTCTCGGCGGCACCGCCCTCGCCGCCTGCGCGGGAGGGGCCTCCCAAAACGCCGCGCAGTCCCAACCGAACGTGACGAAGGGAGCCGAGTTGGCGACCCTCGACAGGATCCCGGTGGGTTCGACCATCTCCGTGCCCTCACCGGAGGGCCAAGACGTCAACATCATCGTGTCGCGCCCCGCGGAGGACGAGGTCGTCGCCTTCCTCGCCGTCTGCACGCACCAGGGTTGCGCGGTGCTCGCCGAACAGTCCCGACTGCGCTGCCCCTGCCACAACTCCACCTTCGACCCGTTCACCGGCGACGCACAGGGTGGACCGGCCTACGGCCCACTGCCCCGGATCGACGTCACGATCGACGGCGAGCGCGTCGTCACGGCCTGACGGCGGTGGGGCCGCCTGGCGTCAACCGGCCCAGGCGAACAGCTTCTCCCCCGCGGCGATCCGTTCGCCGGGTGCCACGGTGGACAACGCGTCGGCGGAGGCGTCCAACGCGACGACCGGCACGACGGGCGAGTACCCCGCGGCACGTACGGCGTCGGGGTCCCAACCGATCACGGGCTGTCCCGCCCGTACCGAATCCCCACGCGCCACGTGCACCGTGAAACCCTCACCCTGCTGCTTCACCGTGTCGATGCCCAAGTGCACGAGCACGGCACGGCCGTCCTCGCCCGCGACGACGAACGCATGCGGGTGCAGGGTCGCCACCGTGCCGTCGATCGGGGACAACGCGTCCGCACGGCCTCCGTCCGGCTGCACCGCGATCCCCGGCCCCACCATCGCCTGCGCGAACACGGCGTCCGGCACCTCGGTCATCGACACCGTCGTCCCGGCGACCGGACTCTGCACGATCATGCTCACAGCAGGTCCTGGATGTCTTCGGCGATGGCATCGGCCTCGGGACCGACGACCACCTGCACGACGTTGCCCATCTTCGTGACCCCGTGCACGCCGAGCTGTTTGAGCGCACCCTCGTCGACGACGGAGCCGTCCTCCAGCTCGCAGCGCAACCGCGTGATGCACCCCTCGATCTCGACGACGTTGTCGGCGCCGCCGAGCGCCGCAAGGATCTTCTCCGGCCTGTCGTCCGCCATCGCGGCCTCCTCGTGTTCTCGTGTCGTGTTCTCCGGTCCCCAGCCACAAACCAGTAACGGTGGTTGACACCGGGCTGGTTGCGGAGCATTCTGCCCCATCACACCAGTGGTCTAGACCGGAACGTACCAATTGCGGGCCTGCTGGGCGAGAGTACGGAGGTATCGATGGACCGGGCTCGCAACGAGATCGCGGCCGGCGAAGCCGACCGCATCGCGCGTGTCCTCGACGGACCGATCCCCAAATACGCACAGCTGCGCGAGATCCTGCGCCACCTGGTGGAGCGCGAGCTTCCCTCCGGCACGGCGATCCCATCGGAACGTGAGCTGGCCCGACGCTACGCCGTGTCTCGGCTCACCGTCCGCAACGCGGTGGGCCAACTCGTGGACGAGGGGCTGCTGCGCCGAATACGGGGACACGGGACCTTCACCGTGCGGCGTCGGGCCGAGCCCTCACCGCGTCTGTCGTCGTTCACCGACGACATGCGCAGCCGGGGACTCACGCCCGACAGCAAGGTCCTGTCCATCGCCACCGCTGTGCCTCCCGAACCCGTTCGCCGCACGTTCGGGTTCGGCCCCGAGAACACCGCGTACCGGATCAGACGACTGCGACTCGCCGACGGTGCACCCATCGCCGTCGAGGACGGCTGGTACCACCCCGGACTCGTGCCCGGTCTGCTCGACCTCGACCTGACCGGATCGGTGTACGCCCAACTCGCACGGCGACACGGCGTGCGGTTCGACACCGCCTGTCAGACCGTCACCGCGGCCACGGCGGGGGAACACCACGCACGGCTACTGGGGCTGCCGCTCGGCGCGCCACTGCTGGTGCTCCGGCGGATCTCACGCGTGGGCAAGCGAGCGGCGGAGGACACGACGTCCTGGTACCGGGGGGATCGCTACCGGTTGACCGTCTCACTGGACACCGCACCAGACATTCGTGCGCCGGACCCCGATCGCATCACGAATCCGAACCCGGCAGTGCAGGGAGGACACAGATGACCACCAAGTCCGATCCAGGAAAACGCAAGGGGAAGCGCCTCGCCGGATTACAACGGTTCGGGCGCAGCCTCATGCTGCCCATCGCCACGTTGCCCGCCGCCGGCCTGCTGCTGCGGCTCGGCCAGGACGACATGCTGGGCCGCTGGCAGGCCACCGAGGACGTCGCGAAGGTACTGGCCGCCGCGGGCGGCGGGTTGTTCGACTGGTTGCCGTTGCTGTTCGCGGTCGGCATCGCGGTCGGTTTCGCGCGCAAGGGGGACGGCTCCACCGGCGTGGCCGCCGTGGTCGGCTTCGTCGTGTTCAACAAGGTCGTCCAGGTCTTCGCGCCCATCGAGGAACTGGAAGGGTTCGACGAAGGCTGGTACCTCGCACCGATCAAATGGCCCTACAGCGTGCTCTCCGGTGTGGTGGTGGGCCTGGTGACCGCCGTGGTGTGGCAGCGGTTCTATCGGGTGAAGCTACCGCCCTACCTGGCGTTCTTCGGTGGCCGACGGTTCGTGCCCATCGTCAACTCGTTGGTGCTCGTGCTGCTGGGCGTGGTGTTCGGGCTGATCTTCCCCGTCATCGACGCGGGCATCCACAACCTCGGTGAGCTCGCCACCAGCGACGCCGTGATCGGCGGCGGCATCTACGGTGTGCTGAACCGACTGCTCATCCCCGTCGGCCTGCACCAGTTGCTCAACGTGCCCGTGTGGTTCGTGCTCGACGGCGGCGACATCAACAACTTCTTCGACGGCGACCCCGAGGCCGGCGCCTTCATGACCGGGTTCTTCCCGATCTTCATGTTCGCCCTGCCCGCCGCGGCGCTGGCGATCTGGCAGACCGCTCGCCCGAGCCAGAAGAAGGTCGTGGGCGGCATCATGATCTCGGCCGCGCTCACGGCGTTCCTCACCGGGATCACCGAGCCGATCGAGTTCGCGTTCATGTACGTCGCGTTCCCGCTCTACCTCATCCACGCGGTGCTCACCGGTATCTCGCTCGCGCTGGTGAACGCGCTGGACATCCACCTCGGGTTCACGTTCTCCGCAGGGTCGATCGACTTCCTGCTCAACGCGGGGGCACCGGCGGCCAGCCAGGCCTGGCTGCTCATCCCGATCGGCCTCGTCTACGCGGTGATCTACTACCTGCTGTTCCGCTGGGTGATCACCAAGTGGAACCTGCGCACCCCCGGCCGGGAGGAGGACGAGAACGGCGGCGAGGCCGCCGAGTCCACGGCCGACTCCGGCTCCTCCGCGACGAACGACAACCCGACACAGAAGGGATGACGACATGGCCGAACGCACAGTGACCGTGGCGAGCAAGATCGGCCTGCACGCCCGGCCGGCCGCGCTGGTCGCCAAGACCGCCGCCGCCCAGTCCGTGCCGGTGACCATCGCCAAGGACGGCGGCACGCCCGTGCAGGCGGCCAGCGTGCTCAACCTGATGACACTCGGCGCGAAACACGGTGACACCGTGGTGATCGCCGCCGAAGGCGAGGGCGCCCAGGAGGCCGTGGACGCGGTCGCCGACCTGATCGCCCAGGACCTCGACGGATAGCCAGAACACGGTCATCCACGGCCCGGTCCTCGGCGGGGACCGGGCCGTGTGCGTTTCGCCCTAACGGGGTATCCGTGGGCCATGCAGGCACGAGCACGACACCACCGTCCACGCACCCGCGAGGACTACGAACGTGGTCTGCCCGACTACCACGACCCCACCGGGGGCTTCGGCGGAGCGGCACCGGCCTACAGCGCACTGACGTTGCGCATCGTGCTGGCGAGTCTGGCCATCGTGCTCTGCATCGGCGGCGCGGTCATCTTCGCGTTGTTCGACGCCTGGTGGGGCACCGTGTTCCTCGCGATCGTCGCCGCGGGCAGTGCGGTGGACCTGGGCTGGGTCATCCACCGTAAGCGGCGAGGGGAACCCGGCTGAGGCGGTGAGACCATGCCCCGCAAAGCAGTGACCACGGAACGGGTCTACGCGGACCGCAGCGCGGGAGGACTCGCGTTAGCGGAGTTGGTGCGGGAGAGGTCCTGGGTCGACCCGGTGGTCCTCGGCCTGGCCCGAGGTGGCGTCCCCGTGGCCGCCGAGGTGGCCTCCGCCCTGCACGCACCGCTGGGGGTCGCGGTCTCCCGCAAGATCGGTTCCCCGGGACACCCCGAGTTCGGCATCGGGGCCGTCACCCCCCACGGCCCCGTCGTCTGGGACGAACGCAGCCTCGACTTACTCGGTCTGACCCACGACGATCTGGAACCGGTGGTCGAACGCGAACGCCGGGAAGCGCTTCGCAGACTCGACCTCTACCAGGGGGACCGCGAGCCCGAACGCCTCGAGGGGCGGGACGTGATCGTGGTCGACGACGGGCTCGCCACCGGGGTGACGGCGAGGGCGGCGTTGCGTTCCCTGCGGGAGAGCCGACCTCGCACACTCGTGTTCGCCGCCCCCGTCTGCGCCCCACAGGCGATTCCGGCTCTGCGTGAGGAAGCGGACTCGGTGCTGTGTGTGTCCGAACCGCCGTTCTTCCAAGCCGTCGGCCAGTGGTACTCCGATTTCTCGCAGGTCGACGACGACGAGGTGGTGGCGTTGCTCGACCGGTACGCGGGAGGTACCGATCGGTACTCCGGAGGCGGACGATGACCGTTTCGTTCGGTGTCGCGGCGGGGCCGGCTGCGCTGTCGGGTGATCTCACCGTCCCCGCCGACGCGTTCGGGGTGGTGGCGTTCGCCCACGGGTCCGGCAGCTCCCGACGCAGCCCACGCAACATCGCGGTGGCCCGCAGCCTCCAGGACCGACGTCTTGCGACGTTGTTGTTCGATCTGCTCACCACCGACGAGAGTCGGTACGACGCCGCGACCGGACGTCTGCGGTTCGACATCGACCTGCTCTCCGACCGGCTCGTCACAGCCGTGGACCAACTGCGGCAGGACACCACGACCCGCGATCTGCCGATCGGGCTCTTCGGCGCGAGCACCGGGGCGGCAGCGGCGCTCGTGGCGGCGTCCCGCAGGCCTGACGTCGTCCGGGCGGTCGTCTCCCGAGGCGGACGTCCCGACCTCGCGGGTGCCGCACTGGCCGAGGTGGAATGCCCGACCCTGTTGATCGTGGGCGGGCAGGACACGCAGGTGCTCCATCTCAACGAGCAGGCCGCACAACGGGTGCTCGGACCGGTCGAACTGACGGTCGTGCCGCACGCGACCCATCTGTTCGAGGAGCCGGGCGCGCTCGAACAGGTCGCCGACCTGGCGGGCACGTGGTTCACCCGGCACCTGAGTTGAGCCGTGTCCGCAGCCTGCGTAGCCGTGTCCGCAGCCTGCGTAGCCGTGTCCGCAGCCTGTGCAGCTGTGTCCGCAACTCACACAGCCGTGTCCGCGGTACCGGCCATCCCGTCCCTGCGCCTACCCGGGTGCGCCGGCTGCGTCTCCGCTGTTCCGCCCACTCCCCCCGTTAGAGTGGGAGCATGGACAGTGTGCGGCTGATCGAGCAGTGGCCCGTTGACAACGCCGCGGCGGCGGTGGTGAAGGCCGACGGAACGGTTCTGGGCACCCACGGCGACACCGCCAGGGTGTTCCCCCTCGCCTCGGTCACCAAATTGCTCACCGCCTACACCGCCTTGATCGCGTTGGAAGAGGGCGCGGTGGAGCTGGACACCCCCGCGGGTCCGGAGGGCTCCACGATCCGTCACCTGCTCGCGCACACGTCCGGTCTCGGGTTCAACGAGCACAAGATGCTCGCCGAGCCCGGAAAACGCCGCCTGTACTCCAACGCGGGGTTCGAGCAGCTCGCCGACGCGCTCACCGAGCACACCGGCATCGCATTCGACGCCTACCAAGAAGAGGCCCTGCTCCAGCCGCTCGGCATGCACGACACGGTCCTCAAAGGCTCACCCGGGGCGGGAGCCGAGTCCACTGTGGATGACCTCACCCTCTTCGCCCGGGAACTGCAGCGACCGACCCTGATCGATCAATCTACTTTGGATGAGGCCACCCGGGTCGTCTTCCCCGGACTCAACGGCGTTCTTCCGGGTTTCGGTCATCAGAAACCGAACGACTGGGGTCTCGGCTTCGAGTTGCGCGACCACAAGGACCCTCACTGGACAGGGAAGCGCAACTCACCCAACACGTTCGGGCACTTCGGACAGTCCGGCACGTTCCTGTGGGTCGACCCGGACGCGGGCGTGTCCTGCATCGCGCTCACCGATCGTGCGTTCGGCCCCTGGGCGGCCCAGGTGTGGCCGGAGTTCAGCGACGCCGTACTCGCCGAACTCGCCTGACCCCCCGCAGCGCATCCCGTGGCTTTCCGGGTCGCTGTCCGCGCCGACACAAGCGGTGTGCGCGGACAGCGACCGGCACGCGGTCAGGGTTCTATCACTCGCACGGGCGCACCCGCCTGGTAGGCGGCGATGTCAGCCACGGCGTCCCGGTAGAACACCTCGTAGACGTCCCGGGTGACGAATCCGATATGGGGGGTCAGCACGACGTTGGGCAGGGTTCGCAGCGGATGATCGGCCGGCAACGGTTCCTCGTCGTAGACGTCCAGGGCGGCGCCGCCGATGCTCCCCTCCCGCAGCGCCCGGATCAACGCGTCCTCATCCACGATCGGTCCGCGTGAGGTGTTCACCAGCAACGCCGTCGGCTTCATCGCCGCGAGCTCCGCGGCACCGATCAGCCCCCGGGTACGGGCACTCAGGACCAGGTGCACCGTCAACACGTCGGAGGCCGCGAGGAGTTCGTCCTTGGACACCGCCGTGACGTCGTGTTCAGCAGCGCGTTCAGCGGTGAGGTTCTGACTCCACGCGATGGTGCGCATACCGAACGCCTGCCCCACACGGGCGACCTGGGAGCCGAGCCGCCCGAGGCCGAGGACTCCGAGCGTCTTCCCCCGCAGGCCGGTGCCGATGGTGGTCTGCCAGCCGCCGTCACGCATCGCCTGGAACTCCGTGGGGAGATTCCGGCACGCGGCGAGGATCAACGCCCACGTCAGCTCCACCGTCGGATGCGGCAGGTACCCGGTGCCGCACACGAGGATGCCGTGTCGGCGCGCCGCTTCGACGTCGATGGAGGCGTTGCGCTGCCCGGTCGTGACCAACAGCCGCAGGTCGGGCAGCCGGGACAGGACCGACTCGGGGAAGGGGGTGCGCTCGCGCATGGCGACGACCACGTCGAAACCCGCCAGGCGGCGTACCAACTCGTCGGGGTCGGCGATGTGCTCGGTGAAAACCCGCACCTCGGCGTTCAGCGAATCCCAGTCCGCGAGTTCGAGCGCGACGTTCTGATAGTCGTCGAGAATGGCGATGCGCATACCCCTACGCTAACGTCCCGTCGCGCATGACACGTACTCGCAGGATGCGGGCGACCTCAGGGGCGTACGTCCACCCACACCAGATGATGGTCGGAGGCGTCGTTGAGGTAATCGAGACGGGTTCCCGGCACCGGCCAGAAGACACCGCTACGGCCTGTCTTCATCCCGCGTGAAGGCAGCACGTAGTCCACACGCAGATTGCCCGGCGACTCGTCGCCGAAGTCCGCGGTGTCCAACCACGGCCGGCCTCGGTGTGCGTCGTTGGCTCCGCCCTGGAGCCTGGCCGCGACGACCGCTCCCACGCTCGCCGGGGCGGTGTCCCGGACCCGCGGCGCGTCGAGGAGTTGCTGGATCGCGTTGTCCGTGCTGTCCCCGTCGAACGGATCGGCGTTGTAGTCACCGACGATCACGAACCGTTCCCCCGCGGAAAGTCCACCACGACGGCCCGCGTCGTCGTAGACGTAGTCACCCCGGCCGGGGGTCACGTAGTCGGCCCAGAAACGGATCTCGTCGTGATTACGGGTTCCGTTGCGGTCCTCCGGTCCGTCGAAGGAGGGCGGAGTCGGATGCGCGGCGAGCACGTGGACGACACGCTTTCCGACGCGGATGGGAATGTCCCAATGGGACTTAGAGGACAGCCGCAGTGTCTTCAGTATCTCGGGTGAGTACCAGTCCGCCGGCTCCGGCGTGGCCGGATCGTCGGGAAGCAACGCGCCCGGCATGTCCTTCCACAGGAAGGTCCGGAACGTCCGGACCCGCTCGGTGTCGATCGGGTAGCGGGACAGGACGAGCATGCCGTACTGCCCGACGAACTCACCGAATCCGTGGGCGTCGTCGGGTCCACCGACCATGCCGTCCCGATTGAGGTCGTGACCGGTCTGCACCCCCGTGTTCACCGGGGCGGTGTAGGCGTACCGGTAGCGGATCGGTTCGGCACCGTTCTGCGGGACTTCCAGGTAGTTGCGGCGGAACGCGTCAGCGGCCGCGTTGTTCGGCACATAGTCGAACTCGTTCACCAGCAGCACGTCGGGCCTGCTGCGCTGGATCACCTCGGCGACGGCGCGGGCCTGTTCGTCGTCGGGTGTGGACAGATCATCGAGCAGCTCCCCCTCGGCCGTCCGGTTGAGGGAGGCGTTGAACGTCGCGAAGCGCACCGTGTCCTGGGGACCCGGCCTCGCCTGGGCCGTTCCGACGGTCGCCGACATCACCATGGTGGCCGCCAGCGCCACCACCCACGTCTTGCGCATCGCACCTCCAACATGTCCGGCCGGGCGACCTTATCGGACTCGGGTGAACGGCGACCAGCGGACACGTTCCGTGACCGTGTCGGGCCAGCGAACACTCACTCCAGTGGCAACGGCAGGATGTTCCCGGTGGCCTCCCGCAACGCGTCCCGCATCACCTCACGTGGCGCGGGAAGACCGGTGAACTGCTCCACTTGGCCGAACGCCTGGTGCAACAGCATGTCCAGTCCCGTGGCCACCCGGCTGCGCCGCGCCGTCACGGCCTCGGCCAGCGGCGTCGGCCACGGGTGGTAGATCACGTCGAGCACGCACGGCACGGCGGCGAGTGCGTCCACGTGGGGTGCCACGGCGTCGGGCGGGACGGTGTTCACCAGTACGGCCGCCGTCGACGTGAGCGCGGCGAGGTCGGTCTCCGCCCACCGGTGCACGGTGACGTCGAGCCCGGCACGACGTGCCGCCCCAGCCGTCGCCTGCGCCCGCGCGGGCTCCCGCACGACGAGGTGCACATCGACCAGGCCGAGTTCCTGAAACCCCGCCACGGCCGCCGCCGCCGTACCCCCCGCGCCCAACACCACTGCCGTTCTCCCGTCCCCGGGGCGGAAGCCTCCAGCGGCGCGCAACGCGCCCACGACACCGTCCACATCGGTACAGTCCGCACGCCACCCTCCGGTCGGCAACCGGGACAGGGTGTTGGCCGCTCCCACGGCCACCGCCCGCGGTGTGGCCTCCTCGGCCACCTCCAGTGCCACCCGCTTACCGGGCATGGTCACCGACAGCCCCACCCATTCGTCGCCGAGCGTCCGCACGAAGCCCGGCAAGGCCTTGTCGTCGACCTCGTGTGCGTCGTAGTGCCATCCGTCGAGGCCTAAAGCGGCGTATGCGGCGTTGTGCAGCACAGGCGACAGCGAGTGCCGCACCGGCGAACCGAGCACACCCGCCCTGCGAGGCGCCCCTGTGGACATACTGGATTCAGTAGACACCACGAGCTCTCGCATCCTTTTGATCGGCCTGATGGTCCTCGTACTCCTCGTTGAAGCACGATCGGCCGTCCTTCTCGCACTTGACGAAGTACCTGTATTCGTTGTCCGCCGGGTTCAACGCCGCCTCGATCGCCTGCGGACTCGGCGCACCGATCGGTGTCTGGGGCAGGCCGGCCATCGCGTAGGTGTTCCAGGGCGTGACCTTGAGCCGATCCTGCTCGGTGGTGGTCAGAAGCGGCCGTTTCGACGGGTAGTTGACCGTGGAGTCCATCTGCAGCCGCATGCCGTCCTCCACCCGGTTGTAGATGACGCTGGAGACGTTCGGGAAGTCGGCCTCCACGCCTTCCAATTCGACGATCGACGCGATGACCAGGATCTCGTACGGGGTGTACGGTGTCTGTTCCGCGGCGTCCGGCAGGCCTGCCGCCTCCAACCTCGTGGCCGAGGCCGTCAACACCTGCGACAGCACCTCCTCGGCGTCTCCGCCCGGCCTGATGTCGTAGACACCCGGCGCGATCAGACCCTCCAGCTTGCGACCCTTCGGGGCGTCCTGGGCGTGTTCCGCGGCCCACTCGGGCACGCCGAGTTCGGTGAGGTCCACGGAATCGGCGGTCTTGCGCAGCTCCTCCGCCGACACGCACGTGTCCTCACCGTTCAGCCGCGCACACGACGCCTGCTCCAACAGCGTGAAGACCCCGGGCGTCACCGACTCGTCGGGCTGGATGACGTCGAAGAGCTTGGTTCCCGCCCTGATCTGGAGGTGTCCGACCCTGGCGTCCTCGGCCACGAGGGCCCGCACGGCCGCCTCGCCGGACATCTTGGTCTTGAGCTGGTAGTAACCGGGCTGGATGCCGAGCACACGTTCGTCGTCCTCACCGGCTTTGACGAACGCCTCCGGACTGGCCACCACGTCGAGTTCCGCGAGCTTGGCCGCGATGACACTGGTGACGTCACCCTCCTCCACATGGAGGATCACGTCGTCCTCACCGGGGCCCTCGTAGTCCTCGTAACCGAAGCCCAACAATTCGCGGGCGCCGAAGAACGCCGCGGCACTCAGCCCGACCAGCACGGCGAGCACGGCCGCCCACTTCAGCAGCCGGCGGACGCGCCCCTCACGTTGGGTGTCGGGTTCCTCCTCGTCCTCCTCGTCGACGTACTCCGAGTCCTCACGCTCGTCGGAGTCGTCGAGGAGGCTGAGACCGTCCCGATCGTCGCGGTCATCGCGAACGCCGTCCCGGGCCTCGTCGGAGGCACGATCCTGTGAGCCGGACCCGCGATCGTCGTAGTCGTCGTAGTCCTCGTAATCGTCGTAGTCGTCGTAGTCCTCGTCATCCCGGTAGTCGCCCTCGATCTCCTCGTCGTAGAGATCGTCGTAGGGCTCGTCGAGTTCGAGGATCTCAGTGGGATTGTCGTCCGGCGGGACACCGTCGTTGGGTGACGGCCTGTGTCGCCGCACCGGTGGCCTGCCCACAGGACCCCTCGCCGGAGGCGGTGTCCGAGGTGGCCGTGGCGGTGGCGGTGGCGACTGAGCCGGAGGCGCCGCGTTCCCGTCGTCCAACAGGTCCCCCTGGGTACGCCCGTGGCGCGGGGGGATGTCCGAGGGGGGCGTCGGAGGACGCAACGGACGACGTGGCGGCAACGGATGCTCACCGCTCATCGCATGCCGCGGTGGACGCGACGGGGGCGGAGCCTGATGGCGTGGGCCCCGCGGCGGTGGCTCCTGCGAAGGCTGTCCCGGCAGCTGCGGGTGCTGGTGCTCACGATGCTGCCGCGGCGGTCCCGGCCGACGCCTGTGCGGTTCGGGACCGTCGTAGGGTGCGCTCACTGCTGTCCTGCCTCCCGTGCGACAGCGGCAGCGCGCGCATCCAACCAGGCCTGCAGGAATTCCACCGCGGCAGCCTGGTCGACCACAGCCCGCTGCTTCCGTCCCTTCACACCACGCTGAGAGAGCATACGGCTCGCACTCACCGTGCTCAGTCTTTCGTCGGCCAATCGCACCGCGACAGGTGAGATCCGCTCAGCCAGTCGCCGCGCGTAGTCCGCGGCGATGGCGGCGGCGGTGCCATGACGGTCGGCCAGTGTCCTCGGAAGTCCCACGATCACCTCGACCACGTCGTGTTCGGCGACGAGTCGGGCCAACTCCTCGAGATCCTTGTCGGTGTCGGCATCACGCGACAGGGTAACGAGTGGGGACGCCAGGATCGGCGTGGGATCGCTCAGCGCGACCCCGACTCGAACCGACCCCACGTCGACGGCGAGGCGCCGACCGGGCCCGGGATCGCCCTCGGGTCTGCTGCCACCGCCCTGCGCCATGTCGGGCTTACCGCCACCCCGACCACCGACCAGTTCGGCGAACGCGGGGACGAGCTTGCCCGCCGCCAGACCGGCGTCACGCGCCTCGGCGGTGGTGGCGACGACGAAACTCACCTTGCCCTCACCGGAGGGCGCGAACAACGCCACCACGCCCGGCCGCGATCCCAGTCGATTACGCACCTCGCCGGTGAGCTTGCGCAACGCCCCGGCGTCGACCTCCTGGTCGAGTCGCTCGGCGACGACGGAAACACCGGCGATCTCTCGAGCCCGTTCGGCGAGCGTCGACGCGGAGTTCAACACCTCGCGCAGCCGCAGCTGCTCGATCTCCTTCTCCGCGTTGCGCAGCCGGGTCAACACATCCTGGATCCGGGACGGCACCTCATCGGCGGGCACTTTGAGTGTGCTCGCCAACTGCGACACCAAAAGTTGCTCCTTACGCACGTGTCGCAGGGCGTCGGTACCCACGAGCGCCTCCACCCGGTGCACGCCGGAACCGACCGAGGAGTCGCTGACGAGCTTGACCAGACCGAGCTGGCCGATGCGCTCCACGTGGGTCCCACCGCACAACTCGCGTGAGTAGTCGCCCATGTCGACCACACGGACCCTGTCCCCGTACTTCTCGCCGAACAACGCGATCGCACCGAGTTCAAGGGCCCTGTCCTTGGTGGTGGTGTACGCCTGCACCTCGACGTCGGTCTGGAGGTAGTCGTTGACCTCCTCCTCCACCTCGGTGAGCACGTCGTCCGACACCGACTTCGGCGTGGTGAAGTCGAACCGCATGCGACCGGGGGTGTTGAGGGAACCCGCCTGGGCGGCACGGTTGCCGTAGGCGCCGCGCACCGCCGCGTGGACGAGGTGCGTGGCCGAGTGCGAACGGGCGATGGACGCACGGCGCGTACCGTCCACCGACGCGGTGAGCTGGGTGTCCACCCCGACCTCACCCGCGACGACCTCGACGCGGTGCACGAACAGTCCCGGCACGAGCCGCTGCACGTCGAGGACCTTCAGCTCGGCACCCTCACCGATCAACACACCGGTGTCGGCGATCTGCCCACCGCCCTCGGCGTAGAACGGGGTGCGGTCGAGCACCAGCTCGGCGACGCTGCCCTCGCTCGCCGAGCGGACGGGCTTCCCGTCCACGAGCAGCCCGAGGACACGCGCGGTGGCCTGGAGGTCGGTGTAGCCGAGGAATTCGGTCTCGCCGTGCTCCTCGAGCAGCTTGCGATAGACCGACAAGTCGCCGTGGCCGGTCTTGCGGGAGGCGGCGTCGGCCTTCGCCCGCTGCCGCTGCTGCTCCATGAGGGTGCGGAAACCCTCTTCGTCCACCGACAGCCCCTGCTCGGCCGCCATCTCCAAGGTCAGATCGATGGGGAAGCCGTAGGTGTCGTGCAGCTGGAACGCCTTGTCCCCGGAGAGGATCGTGCCACCGGCACGCTTGGTCTCCTGGGCGGCCAGGTCGAAGATGCGGGAACCGCTGGTCAGTGTGGCGAGGAACGCCTCCTCCTCGGCGCGCATCACATCGCTGATGCGGTCGAAGTCCCGCGCGATCTCCGGGTAGGAGGGGGCCATCGCGTCCCGCACCACCGCGGCGAACTCCGGCAACACCGGCTCGTGCACACCCAGCAGCCGCACCGACCGCACGATGCGCCGCAGCAGCCTGCGCAGGACATAGCCGCGGGCCTCGTTGCCGGGCGTGACCCCGTCGGCGATCAGCATGACACCCGAGCGGGCGTGGTCGGCGATCACACGGAACCGTACGTCGTCCGCGTGATCGGCGCCGTAGCGGCGGCCCGAGAACTCCTCGGCCTTGGTGATGACCGGGCGTACGAGGTCGGTCTCGTAGACGTTCTCGACCCCTTGCAGCAAATAGGCGACCCGCTCGACACCCATGCCGGTGTCGATGTTCTTCTGCGGGAGCTCGCCGATGGGTGCGTGGCCCTGCTTCGGGCTCAGCTCCCCACGCATCTCCTGCATGAACACGAGGTTCCAGATCTCGAGGTAACGGTCCTCGTCCACCACCGGACCGCCCTCGCGGCCGTACTCCGGACCCCGGTCGTAGTAGATCTCCGAACACGGTCCACACGGGCCGGGCACACCCATGTCCCAGTAGTTGTCGTCCGGGCCCCGGAACTGGATGCGTTCCGAGGGAAGTCCCGCGACATCACGCCACAGTGCGGCCGCTTCGGCGTCGTGTTCGTACACGGTGGCCCACAAGCGGTCCGGGTTCAGGCCCAGACCCCCCTCGTCCTGCGAGGTGGTGATGAACTCCCAGGCCAGTTCGATGGCGCCCTGCTTGAAGTAGTCACCGAACGAGAAGTTGCCCGCCATCTGGAAGAAAGTGTTGTGGCGGGTGGTCTTGCCGACCTCGTCGATGTCCCCGGTCCGCACGCACTTCTGCACGCTCGTGGCACGGGGATAGGGCGGCGGCACCTCGCCCAGGAAGTACGGCTTGAACTGGACCATGCCCGCGTTGACGAACAGCAACGTGGGATCGTCCAGGATCAGCGACGCACTGGGCACCTTGGTGTGGCCGTGTCGTTCGAAGTAGTCCAGGAACCGCTTGTTGATTTCGTGAGTTTCCACTGGTTTTCCTTGGCGTGAGGCTGTCCCGGCGCGGTGTCATGCGAACCGGATGGATGCGAACGAAAAGCGGGCGAAGATCCCGTGGACCTCGGGTCGACGATGTCGACGGCGACCGTCAGATCTCCGCCCGTCGCGCTCGCCCTCTCCGGGATTCGGGCATGGCGTTCCCGCCACGCGGCCGCTCTGTCCTGGCTACGCCCGACCGCGGCAGACCCGAGCGCTGCTCCACGATGTCGTTCAGCTCCTGTTCCCGCTCAGTCATGCCGGCACGGACCTCCGCGCCGAACGCGCCGATCGCACCGGCCAACTCCCGCACGGCATCCCCCAGATTCGAGGCTAACCCCGCGGGGGTCGCCTGACGAGCCGTCTCACTCGCCTTACGAGACAGCGTCACCCCGAGGGCGACACCGACGCCGAGCCAGAACAGTCGCTTCATCGCCTACCGCCCTTCTTCCTCCTGCGGCGAGAGTGCTTGCCCTCCTCGGCCTTTCGGCGACGTGCCCGCAGTGCCTTGCTGATGCCGTACGACAACGCGGCCAGCTTCACCAGTGGGCCTCCGAGCGTGGCGGTGAACACCGAGGACAGCGCCGAGACGTTGCCCGAGACGGCCTGGGCGTTGGCGGTGATGCCGTCCACCCGCTCCAACTGCGTGTTCACGTGGGTGATCGTCTCGTTGGCCCCGTGCAGGATCGGGTCGGTGTTCTCGTGCGCCTTGCGGATCGCGATCGTGGCCTCGTCCAGCGTGCGGCCGAGCTTGACCAACGCGATCGCCAGAAATATCACCAGCAACACGAAGGCTCCCGCGGCGATCAGCGCGGCGATCTGCCCTGCCGACACGTGCCCTCCTCGAAGAATCGTCGTGGCCACCAGGATTGGCCGTCAGGCTACCGCGCGTCGTCAGCCGCTACCGACCGCCTCCCCGGATCGTGCGGCGGAGCTTGGGAACGCGCTCGAACAGGGTACGTTCCGCGCCGTGCCTGCTGGGCCGGTAGTAATTCTTGCCGACCAACTCGTCGGGCGGATACTGCTGGGCCAGTATCCCCTCGGGCACATCGTGTGGGTAGCGGTAACCCTGCGCGTTGCCGAGCGCGGCCGCGCCCGCGTAATGACCGTCCCGCAGATGCGGGGGCACACTGCCCACCCCACCCGCACGCACGTCGGCCAACGCCGCGTCGATGGCGGTGATCACAGCGTTCGACTTGGGCGCCGTGGCCAAATGCACCGTTGCCTGGGCGAGCGCGAGCCTACCCTCGGGCATGCCGACCAGTTGCACGGCATGCGCGGCGGCGACGGCTGCCTGCAACGCGCTCGGATCGGCCATACCGATGTCCTCGCTGGCGTGCACGATCAGCCTGCGCGCGATGAACCGGGGATCCTCCCCCGCCTCGATCATGCGGGCCAGATAGTGCAGGGCGGCGTCGACGTCGGAACCACGGATCGACTTGATGAACGCGCTGGTGACGTCGTAGTGCTGGTCGCCGTCCCGGTCGTAGCGCACGGCTGCCTTGTCCACGGTGGACTCCACGATGGCGAGATCCACCCGGCGGGTGCCCACGGCCGTGGCGGCCTCGGCCGCGGCCTCCAAGGCGGTCAGCGCACGACGCGCGTCCCCCGCCGCCAGCCGCACCAGGTGGGCCACGGCGTCGTCGGTCACCTCCACCGTGCCTGCCAGACCCCGTTCGTCGGCCACCGCTCGACGCACGAGCGCATCGACGTCGTCGTCGGTCAGCGGGTGCAGCCGCAACACCAGCGACCGCGACAGCAACGGCGCGACCACCGAGAACGACGGATTCTCCGTGGTCGCCGCGACGAGCAGCACGGTGCGGTCCTCCACCGCCCCCAACAACGCGTCCTGCTGGGTCTTGGAGAACCGGTGCACCTCGTCGATGAACAACACGGTGTCCTCGAGGTCGTACTGGCGGCGCCGCCGCGCCTCCTCGATGACTCCTCTGACCTCCTTCACGCCCGCCGACAAGGCCGACAGAGCCACGAATCGGCGCCCGGTGGCCGTGGACACGAGGTTGGCCAGCGTGGTCTTGCCCGTGCCCGGTGGCCCGTACAACAGCACCGAAGCCGGGGTAGCGCCTTCCACGAGCCGGCGCAGTGGCGCCCCCGGCCCCAACAGGTGCTGTTGGCCGACGACCTCGTCCAACGAACGAGGACGCATCCGCACCGCGAGGGGAGCGTTACGAGGGACCTCGTCCTCGGACGGCGGCGAGTGCGCGGACGCGGGTTCGGCGACGTCCGGATTCACCGTGAAAAGTTCATCTTGGTGCACTCTTCGACCGTAACCGCACGGACGGACACCGCTCAGGCACGGCGGACCTTCCGGCCCGCTCAGCGGAACGCCGGGTACAACGCCAATTCGAGATTCGGTCCGAACCGCGCGTCGAGGGCGTCGGCCACGGCGGCGGCGTGTTCGGCCACGGCGGTGTCGGCGAGTTGTTCGGCACGCGTGGTGAGATCCCGCCACCACGTGACCAGCGCCGCGGCCCGACTGGTCGGGCCCGCACCGCGGGTGTCGGCGAGCCGTGGCAGGTCCCGCCACGTCGACAGCCACACGAGGACCAGCTGGGCCCCCAACGTGTACGCCGACAACAGTCGGTCGTCCGCGAGTGCCGGCCACAGGTCGACGACCTCGGCCCGCCAGGCAGCGGTCATGGCCTCACTCATCCCCGCGGGCAGCGCCAGCGGCTGCGGACTCGAGGCGAACGGGACACGCAGGTGCGCGACGTCCGTGAGCGCGCTGCGGATCCGGCCGTGTTCGAAATCGAGGAACCTCACCCCGGAAGCCGTGATGAGATTGTTGTCCGGCCACAGATCGACGGGACTGAACGCACGGTAGGAGACCGAACGCGCATTGTCAGCGGCACGTTCCACGGCGTCCAACACCGCGTCGGGCGTCACCACACCGAACGAGTCGTGCAGCAGGGCGGGTAGCTCCGCGACCGCCGCGAGGGGCACCATCTCCTCGCCGTCGTAGAGCCCGGCCTCACCGTCGTCCCGCGGACTGCCCCTCAGCCGCCGCAGCAACGCGTGGAAGTCGGCTTCCCGGCTCGCCGTGCTGGCGTGCATCCGGCCGAGCGACCGTGCCCACGACAGCAGCGCGTTCTCGGCCGCACGACTGTCCGACCCGCGAAGCTTGTCCTCCAGGGTGGGTGCCCGGCCGAGGTCTTCGATCACCAGCACGCGCTTCTCACCGTCGAGCGCGAACAGTTCGGGGCACACGCGGTCCTCTTGCGGTAGCGCCGTGAACAGCTGGTAGCTCGCCGCCTCCCGTGCGAAGGAGTCCTTCGCGCCCGCACCCTCCGTCTGCGGGTAATGCTTGATCACAAGGGTGCGCGGCAACGAGAACGCCGACGACGCCACCCGTGCCCGGACCACCACGGCAGGGCCGCTGCCCGCCAGGTCCTCGGGGTCCGCAAGGGGGATTGCGCTGCCGAACCGTTGTGCGAGAACGGCTTCAGCGGTCGCCACCGCGGTGGCGACCGGAGACGGTTCGGCTCCCGCACCGACCGACGATTCGTCGGTGGAGGAGGCATCCAGAATCATCGTGTCCGACCCTACTAGTCGACGCGAGCACCCCACCACAGGCAATCGGCTGACACCGTCCGCGCAATGGGGCCACTCCCGGTTTCCCGTGTAGCGTGCCTCAGCGTTGTGGCGTCGCCGCCGGCTTGGCGTCGACACCCGCTTCCTTACGCTGTTGTGCGGTGATCGGTGCCGGAGCGCCCGTGAGCGGGTCGTAACCGCCTCCCGTCTTCGGGAATGCGATCACCTCCCGCAACGACTCGGCACCCGCGAGCAACATCACGATGCGGTCCCAGCCGAAGGCGACACCACCGTGCGGCGGAGGACCGTACTGGAAGGCGTCGAGCAGGAAACCGAACTTGTCCTGGGCCTCCTCTGCACATCGGCCCGGTGGATACGGATCGATCCGCCGCCGATCTCGTGGCCGTTGCAGACGATGTCGTAGGCCTGGGCCAGCGCGTTACCCGGATCCTGCTCGAACTTGTCGATCCACTCCGGAGCCGGGGAGGTGAAGGCGTGGTGCAACGCGGTCCACTTGCCACCGCCGACGTTGACGTCGTCGCTCTCGTCGGCCGCCTCGAACATCGGGAAGTCCACCACCCACACGAACGACCAGGCATTCTCGTCGATCATGCCGAGCCGGTGGGCGATCTCGACCCGGGCCATGCCCAGCAGCTGTCGGGCGTCCTTCGGCTTGCCCGCGGCGAAGAAGATGCAGTCACCCGGCTTCGCGCCCGCGGCCTCGACCAGGTTCGCACGTTCGTGTTCGGACAGGTTCTTGGCGACCGGCCCACCGAGCGTGCCGTCCTCACCCACGAGGACATAGGCCAGACCCTTGTGACCACGCTGTCTGGCCCATTCCTGCCACGCATCGAGCGTACGCCGCGGCTGGTCCGCTCCACCCGGCATGACCACGGCACCGACGTACGGTGCCTGGAAGACCCGGAACGGTGTGTCGGCGAAGAAGTCGGTGAGCTCGACCAACTCCAGCCCGAAACGCAGGTCCGGCTTGTCGGTGCCGTACTTGCTCATCGCCTCGGCGTAGCTCATCCGCCGGAACGGCGTGGACACCTCCACCCCGGCGAGCTTCCACAGCGCCGACAACACGTCCTCGGCGAGCGCCATGACGTCGTCCTGCTCGACGAAGCTCATCTCGATGTCGAGTTGGGTGAACTCGGGCTGGCGATCGGCGCGGAAGTCCTCGTCGCGATAGCACCGCGCGATCTGGTAGTAGCGTTCCAGACCGCCGACCATGAGCAGCTGCTTGAACAACTGCGGCGACTGCGGCAAGGCGTACCAGGAACCCGGCTTGAGCCGTGCGGGGACCAGGAAGTCGCGGGCCCCCTCGGGCGTGGAACGGGTCATCGTCGGCGTCTCGACCTCGATGAAGCCGTGCCGGTGCAGTACCTCGCGCGCGACCCGGTTGACCTCGCTGCGCAGGCGCATGATGCGGGCCGGTCCCTCGCGACGCAGGTCGAGGTAGCGGTAGCGCAGCCGGGTCTCCTCACCGACCTCCAGCCGTTCGTCGATCGGGAACGGCAGCGCCGCCGACTCCGACAACACCTCCAGCTCGGTGACGAACACCTCAATGTCGCCGGTGGGGATCTCCGGGTTCTCGTTGCCCTCGGGTCGCCGGGCGACCTCGCCGGTGACCTTGAGGCAGTACTCCGAACGCAGGGCGTGCGCACGTTCGGCCATCTCGCCCTCGCGGAAGACGATCTGGGCGACTCCGCTGGCGTCCCGGAGATCGATGAAGATCACCCCGCCGTGATCGCGTCGCCGGGCCACCCAACCGGTGAGGGTGACTGTCTGGCCAACGTGTTCGACACGCAGCGTGCCGGCGTCGTGGGTGCGAAGCACTTCGCGGGATCCTCTCGACAAGCGTTGATTTCGACGGAAGGTTCTTGTGGACCGCAACACCTCGCGCGAGTGTGTCAGCAGCCGACAGCACAGGTTAGCCAACGCAAGCGGCGCGGCCACCACCAGGCTTCCCCGTGCCCCCGGTCCACACGCGCACGGGTGAACGTGTCCGGCTCACACCCCGTCACTCAACGCGTTCGACAACGCGCTGGCAGCGGTCTTGACCGCGTGGCCGAAACGGTCGAAGTCCATGGTCTGAGCCCTGCCGGTCACCGACAGTGCGGCCACCACCTGACCGTCCCGGCCGTGCACGGGTGCGGCGACGGCCGCCACACCGGCCTCTGCCTCCTCGTAGGTGGTCGCCACGCCACGCTCCAACGCGCGGGCGAGGTCCTGGTGCAGCAGCCCGGGCAACACGATGGTCCGCGGGGTGAATCGCGGCAACCCCGCGTTGACCAACTGCCGGAGCCTCTCCCGTCCACCCCAAGCCAAGAACACCTTGCCGGTCGCCGTGCAGTGGGACAGCAGCCGTGACCCGACCCGCGTGCGGAGGGGCACGGCGTCGCGACCGGTCACTCGTTCGACGAACAGGCTGTAGAAGCTGTCCGGGACGGCGAGGTGGACGTTCTCCCGGCTGACCGCGTGCAGGCGTTCCAGGTGCGGCAACGCCGCCTCCCGTAGCACCCGGTGCAGTGGCACCAGCTGCCCCAACCGAAAGAGTTTCGTCGCCAACCGGTAATGGCCGGGCCCAGACCGCTCGATCGCCCCCCACTCCACGAGGTCGCCCAACAACCGATGGGCTGTAGGTTTAGGTAGCCCTGAACGCGCGGCGATCTCGGCCAGGGTCAGCTCGGGCTCCTCGGAGGTGAACGTGTCCAATATCGACAGACCCCTCGCGAGTACCGAGCGTGGTCGCGGCTGGGCCGACTGCCCTGTCTCCCCATTCACGGTGCGTGATAGTACGAGGCTCACCCCGACGGGCAAGACTCCTTTCCGAGAATGGAGGGGATCACATCCCCGGCACCTGCACGGCGAGCACGGCGGAACGGCCGGAACGCACGACGTCCAACGCTTCCTCGAGGCTCTCCTTGAGCTCCCCCGCCGTCTTGACGGTCCGGCCCCATGCCCCGCCCGCCGCCGTCGCGATACCGGGCAGATCGGGCCGGGTCTGGAAGTGGACCCCGAAGTCGTCGCGCTGCGCTGCCGTCCCCTGTGGGTGCACGCCGAGGGCCGACGCCTTCGGAGCGTTCCAACCGTTGTTGTCGAACACGATCGTCAACGAGGGCGCACCGTAACGCTGAGCCATCCAGAACGCCGACGACGGCACCCCGAACAGGTACGTGCCGTCACCGACCAGTGACACCACGGTCCGCTCCGGGGCGGCGAGCTTGGCTCCGACGGCAGCGCCGATCGCCCAACCCAGCGATCCGCCGCCGGAACCGAGCAGGGACCCGGGCTTGTTCCGGCGCAGGTGCCAGCTCACCGTCGGGAAGTTCGTGATCGCCTCGGTGAGCACGAGGGTGTCCTCGTCGATCGCCTCCCGTACGCAGGCCACGAGGTACTCGGGAGTGATCGTCTCCCCCTCGGGCACCTCCAGTTCCGCCTTGGCCCGGAACAGCCGTTCGTGCTCGGCGGCCGCCCGCTCCCGTCGGCGCGCGGCGGCCTCGGTATCGACCAACTCCGCCACCCGGTCCCGCAGCTGCCGCACCGCGGTACCGAGGTCGGCGCGGGCGAACACCTCCGCGGGCACGTGCCACAGCGGCATCTGCTCCTTCAGCGGATCCTCGTCGACCACGAACACCCTGGCGTCGGCGTTCGGCCGGTTCTTCGTCGGGATCCACGGCACGTCGCTGCCGAGCACCAGCACCACGTCGGCCTCCTCCAACAGCGGGTTGTGGCGCTGATCGTTCCACTGGAAGCCCCAGTGCAGCGGATGGTCGGCCGGGAAGTTGACATGCATGGGCACCGACTCCAGCACCCCGATGCCCGCCGTCTCGCAGAGCTCGACGAGCACGGGCACCGCGTCCCGGTCCCGTCCCAGGTACGAGGTGACGATCACCGGCCGTTCCGCCTCGGCCAGCGCGGAGGCCACACGCTCCACCACATCCGGTGCCAAGGCGGCCGGAGCGACGGGTGGGAAGTACGTCGCGTCCGCCTGCTGCGTCGGTGCCTCGGCCTCCATCACCTCACGCGGCCCCACCAGATACACCGGTCCCGCCGGTGTGCTGCGCGCGAACTGCAGCGCCCGATGCACGAGCTCCTTGACGTTGGCGCCCGTACGGATCTCGTTGTCGTACTTGGTGTAGCCGCGGACGATGCCACGCTGATCGTGGACATCCTGGATCCACTGGATGAACTCGTTACGACTGCCGAACAGCTCACCGTTTTGGGTGTAAGGCGACGCGCCGGCGTACATCAGGACGCCGACCCGGCCCTTGGCGGCGTTGTGCAGCATGCCGCCGATGTTCTGGGTGCCGCACTCCACGTGCACCAACACCGCCTGCGGCACACCCGACACCTGTGCGTATCCGAGGGCCGCCGCCATGGCCACGCTCTCGTGCGGGCAGATCACAAGCTCGGGCAGCGTGTGTTCACGCCCCTCGACACGCGCCTGCGCATAGGCTTCCAGGATGCCGGGGTGGTCGCTGCCGAGGTTGCTGAAGACGTACCGAACGCCTCCCTCGGCGAGCGCCTCGAGGAACGCCCTGCTGGTGGTGTACCCGGTGGGGGCGGTCTGGGAAGTCTGAGAAATCGTCGCGTCCGAGCCCACAGTTGGTCCCTTCCGTGTCGTCTCCCGGCAGCCTCGCCCGAGAACCACGGGAAAGCAACGGCGCCGTTTCGGTAACCGGAACATCGGGGTCCGGGACACGAGAACAGGGCGGCGCGTCGGCTCGTCCTGCACGTCCGACCCCCAGCCGGACGTGCAGGACGGTGTCGGTTCGCGGACGCACCGCCGCTTCCCGTTCTCGCTTCCTGTGACGTGACACGAAGGTTATCGGTTCCGTTCGTTTCGGGGGAACCCAGTCCGAGCGGCCTGACCTGCGACGCGCCGCCGCAGGGGTGAGGGCAAGATGGCCGCGTGCCTTCCGACTACTCCGACGACGCGACAGCGCCCATCCCGCGCGTGCGGCCGGATCGACCCTCCCGGCCGAAGCAACCGGCTGCCCCACGTCCGACGCGGTCACGCCGTCCGCCTCACCCCAACCGTCCGAGCTCAGCCGGCACGGTCGCCGATCCCCGGGGGGACTCACGTCCGACCTCCGATGCCCGACAGGACGCATCCCGACGACGTCGTACGGCAGCACACGATGCGTCGGGCGACCGCGGGGAACGCCGTAGGAAGGCACCTGCCCCGGTCCCGGAGTCGGAGGAGAGCGCATCCGCCGACGGACCCGACGACCTTGCGGACAAGGACGGCCACGGACATGGGCATGGGCACGGACACGGACATGGACACGGACACGCCCCGGCGGCTCCGGCGTCCCGCTCGGTGCGGCGGATGCTGCTCGCGCTCCTGGCCCCGGTCGCGATGGCCACGCTGGTGGCCGTCGTCGTGCTGTATCCGTGGAACGGCGCTCAGCTCCCCCGATCCGTGGGAACCCCCGTCAACGGCGTGGTCACGGCCGCGACGTCCGGCCCCTGCCTGGCACCGGGGCAGGTGCAGGTCGGCGCCCCCAACCCGGACGACAAACGGTGTCTCACGGTCGAGGTGGCCTTGAGCGACGGTCCCGCGCAGGGTTCGACGATCACCAAATCCGTACCACTCGAACCCACCAGCCCCCGGTTCGCGGTGGGCGACGAGGTGGTGTTGTCCTACAGCGGCGCCGACCCCACCGACTCCACCTCGTACCAACTGCAGGACTTCCAGCGCGGGATGCCGCTGCTCCTGCTCGGCGCTTTGTTCGCGGGTGCGGTCCTGCTGCTCGGTCGCTGGCAGGGCCTGGCCTCGCTGGTGGCATTGGGGATCAGTTTCGCCGTCATCACCCTGTTCGTGCTCCCGGCGATCCTCGCGGGACGTGACCCGCTGCTGGTCGCCATCGCGGGAGCCGGGCTGATCATGTTCGTGGCGTTGTATCTCACCCACGGTCTGTCCGCCCGCACCTCGGTCGCGGTGCTGGGGACGATGGTCAGTCTCGCCTTGATCGGGACGTTGTCGGCGATCTTCTCCGCGATGGCGAAGCTCACCGGACTGGACAGTGACACGAGCACGCTCATCGGATCGCTGGGGCACCCCATCGACGCCCGTGGACTTCTGCTGGCCGGTGTGGTGATCGGTGCCCTCGGTGTCCTCGACGACGTGACGGTCACCCAGGCGAGCTCGGTATGGGAGTTACGGCGTGCCAACCCCTCACTGGATTGGCGCGGTCTGTACACGGCCGGGTTGCGCATCGGCAGGGCTCACGTCGGATCGGCCGTCAACACGCTCGTGTTGGCCTACGCGGGAACGGCCCTCCCCCTGCTGTTGTTGTCCGCGATGGCGGACGTGGGGTTGTCGCCGATCCTCCAATCCCAGGACGTGGCCCAGGAGATCGTGCGGACGCTGGCGGGCAGCATCGGTATCGTGGCGGCCGTGCCCCTGACCACGTTGCTGGCCGCCCTCATCGCGGTGCGCGATGACGCGCCCCCTTCGCAGCAGCCCGCGCGGAACCGGAAGGACCGGGTCAGTCGTCGAGGGTCGCCACGAAACGATTGACGGCGGCCATGCTGAATCGCTGGGCGAGTTTGCCGGACGGGGCCGCCGACGCCAGTCGGTACAGCGGGCGGTCGGCGGCGGCGTCCCCCCGCGCCTCCGCCCGCAGTTGGGCCACGAGCAACTGGGAGAACGCCACCCCACCGGCTTCCACGTTGTTCACCACCGCATCGGCGAGCCTGCGCAGGGGGAGGATGCCCAACTCACGGCCACCCGTCCCCGCGTACATGGCGAGATCGATCTTCACGGCCCTGCTCCCTCGGCCGCTAGCGACCAGCAGGCTCACCGTCCTGACACCACGCACCTCGGTGAGCAGGAGATCAATCCGGGGCGCGGTGGCCAGATCCACCCGGCGGGAACCCCAGGTGCGTACGACCACCGTGGTGCCCTCCAACCACATCCGGCGCCGCGCGGTGGACAACACCAACAGCAGCAGCGGCAGGCCGACGACCGCGGCCGCGATCAGACCGACGTCCTTGCCACCGATGAGTCCCGCCACCCCGCCGAACGCCGCCGCGAACAACGCCACGGCGATCAACCCGGACACCGTCCTCTTCCGGCGTGCCTTCGCGTCGTCGCCCTGGAGGGGGATGCGTCCCGGCTCCCGCGCCGGCGTGCGATCGATCGGCTCCTGTTCGCTCATTCCGTGACCTCGGTGTTCTTGCTGTCCACGGGGAGAAAGGGGTTGCTCCGGCGTTCGCGGCCGATCGTGGTGGCACCGCCGTGTCCGGGCAGGACCACCGTGTCGTCGGCCAACGGCAGCAGCACGGTCCGCAGTGAGGTCGCCAGCGCCTCCGGATCCCCGCCGGGCAGATCCGTGCGCCCGATCGCCCCCGCGAACAACGTGTCACCGGTCAAAGCCAGGTGACCGCCTTCGGCGCTGCGCACCCGGAACACCACCGAACCGGGAGTATGCCCCGGCGTGTGATCGACCGTGATCCGCAATCCGGCGAGGTCGAGCACCCGTTCGGTCAGCGGCACGACGGCGGAGGGCTCGATCGATGTCACCGCCCCGAACGTGGACGCCAGATCGGGCCCGAGCCCCGCGAGCGGGTCCGACAACAGGTGTCGGTCATCGGGGTGGATGTGCACGGCGATGTCGTGTGCGTCGGCCACTGCGGCCGCCGAGGCGACATGGTCGACATGCCCGTGGGTGGCCAGCACGGCGACCGGCGTCAACCGATGTTCCCGCAACGCCTTCTCGATACCGGGTTCGGCCCCCTGACCGGGGTCGACGATCACGCACTCGGACCCGACACCGGTGGCGAGCAGATAGCAGTTCGCTTGCAGCGCGCCGGCCGGGAACCCGACGACGAGCACGACGACACCTCCGGATCTGGGGTTGGTCTCACCCTAGCCGCCCCTACACAGCGTCCTCACAGACAGTGCCCATAGACTGCCGCCACCCCCGTTGTGGGTACGTCGAGAAGACCCAAGGAGGGCAGGTGGCGACCAACCAGCAGCGCCGGGAGGCCGCAAAACGCAAGCTCGAACGGCAACTCGCCCGCCGAGCCGAACGGGCGAGGCGACGCAGGATCGTCGGAGTCGGCGTCACGGTTGGCGCCGTGGTGCTGGTTACCGGACTCATCGTGGTCCTGGCCACGCGTGGCGGCGACAGCGCGGCCGACGAGACCGACCTGGCGAGCGACCCCTCGGCTTCGGCGGAGGACGTCCACATCCCCACCGAGCGTGTTGAACCGGCCACTCGTCCCGAACCGTTGCCGAAGTCGGTTTCGTGCGAATACCCGGAATCCGGTGAGGCGGCCAAGGAGGTGTCCGTTCCGGACGGCGAGGACGTGCCGGCCGAGGGCACGGTGAAGGTCACACTGCACAGCAACGTCGGTGACATCGGCCTCGAACTCGACCGGGCACTCGCCCCGTGCACGGTGAACAGCTTCGTGCACCTGGCGGAGGAGGGCTTCTACACCGACACGAGCTGCCACCGGATCGGGACCAGGGGCCTGCAGATGCTGCAGTGCGGTGACCCGACCGGAGAGGGCAACGGCGGCCCCGGTTACACGCTGCCGGACGAGACGTTCGAGGGACTCACCTACGGCCGTGGCATCCTCGCGATGGCCAACACCGGTAGCCCGGACACGGGCGGCAGCCAGTTCTTCATGGTCTACGGCGACGCGCCGCTGCCGCCGGACTACACCGTGTTCGGCACCATCGACGACGAGGGCCTCGAGGTGATCGACGGGATCGCCCGTGCCGGCCATGACGGCCGCTTCGAGCCGAGCCCGGGTGGCGGCAAGCCCAACACCGAGGTGACGTTCACCGACGTGACCGTCGAGGCGTAGCGGTCTGGTGCACGCCCAGCTCAACGGTCGTCCCGCCACGGCGGACCAGCTCGCCGCTGCCGCCGTGGGCGGGTACGGCCACTTCACCACGCTGCGGGTGACCGATCGCCGGGCACGGGGACTCGACGAGCACCTCGATCGCCTGGCCGACGGCAACCGCCGCGTTTTCGACGCCGAGCTGGACCGCGCGTTCGTCCGCGCGTGCCTGCGACGCGCCACCCCCGCCGAGGGGACCGTGATCGCCAGGGTGACGTCCGTCGGTCCGCCCTCGACGTGTTCACCCGACGTCCTGGTGACAGTGCGGGAGGCGGCGAACGCGCCGACACCGGTGCGACTGCGTACGGTGCGTGCCGACCGGGCGATTCCCACGATCAAGCACGTGGGCACGTTCGCACAGCATTTCCATGCCCGCTCAGCCCGAAACGCCGGGTACGACGACGCGCTGTTCGTCACCGCCGACGGCTACGTCAGCGAGACGTCGGTGTGCAATGTGGGCTTCATCGAGCACGCCCGTAACCGCATCGGCGCCGCCGATGGCGACAGCGGGACCGTCGGAGAGGACATCACCGTCGTATGGCCTCGCGCGCCGATGCTCACCGGGGTCACCCAGACGCTGCTGACCCGGGGGCTGGAGCGGCTCGGCGTGGCCGTGGAGCACCGGCGCATCCCGCTTTCCGAACTCGGCATGTTCCGTGCGGCGTTCGTGTGCAACGCGGGCAGCCTGCTCCGTCCGGTCACGGCCGTGGACGACGTGACGTTCCCCGTCGATCCGGAATCACTGGCTCTGCTGTGGCGGGCGTACGAAACGAATCCCGCCGAACCGGTCTGAGTCGATCACCGTGGCGGTGGTGGTGAGGCCGCCGTCGAGGTGCGTCGCCGTCAGTCGAAACGAGGTGGCCGACGTTCCAGGAACGCGGCGACCCCCTCCGCGTAGTCGGCGCTGTGCACCGCGTCGCTGCGAATGCGTTCGATCTCGGCGTCGGACTCCCGCTGGTCCGACAGAATACGCTCGATGATCTCGTTCATACCGCGGATCGCCGTCTGCGAGCGGGAGCACAGGGTCCGGACGAACTCCGTCGTGGCCTCCTCCAGCCGGCTCGGCTCGACGACCTCGTTGACCAGTCCCAGTTGCCGCGCCTTCTCGGCGTCGACAAGCTGCGCCGACAGCAGCAGGTAGCGTGCGTTCGCGGGACCGATGAGCGCGACCAGCTGCCGGGTGGAAAGAAAGTCGTAGACGATGCCGAGCTTGGCCGGGGTGATGCCGAACCGCGCGTCCGCCGCCGCGAACCGGAAATCACAGGCCACCGCCAATTGGCAACCGCCGCCGATGCAGTTGCCGTGGACCATCGCCACGCTGGGCTTGCGTAGGGAGCTCAACGCCTGCACGGCGGCCGTCACCGCCTTGTCGTAGACCGCCGCCCCCTCCGCCGTGGACCGCAACGCGCGGAACTCACCGATGTCCGCACCCGCGGAGAAATGCGGGCCCGCACCGGTCACCACGAGCACCTTCGCCCCCGGATCGCCCTCCACGGCAGCGACCACGTCGGGGATCGCCGACCACATGTCGTGGGTGATGGCGTTCATCTTGTCCGGCCTGTTGAAGGTGAGCCTGGCGACCTCACCGTCGATGTGGAAGTCGATGCCATCGTTCATGATCGATCACAGTACGGGGCGGCCACTCCACCCGGTGCGGGGCGGCACGGTTCCGGTGAGACCCACGAGGCGATCCGGTCAGGACGCCGAGGTCACGCGGTAGACGTCGTACACGCCCTCGACGTTGCGGACGACCTTGAGCACGTGTCCGAGATGCTTGGGATCACCCATCTCGAACGTGAACCGACTCACCGCCACCCGGTCCCGCGAGGTCGTCACCGACGCCGACAGGATGTTGACCCGCTCGTCGGCGAGCACCTTGGTGATGTCGGACAGCAGTCGATGCCGGTCCAACGCCTCCACCTGGATGGCCACGAGGAACACCGACGACTCGGTCGGCGCCCACTCGACCTCCAACAACCGTTCCGGCTGCTTGCGCAGTTCGTTGGCGTTCGTGCAGTCCGTGCGGTGCACGCTCACCCCACCGCCGCGGGTGACGAAGCCGAGGATTTCGTCCCCGGGCACGGGAGTGCAGCAGCGCGCGAGTTTGGTCCAGATGTCGGTCTGGCCCTTCACCACCACTCCGACATCACCCGCACCGCGGCGCCGCGCGACCGTGGACGGAGTGGCCCGCTCCGCGAGTTCCTCCTCCGCCTCGTCGACACCTCCAAGAAGCGCCACCAGACGTTGCACGACGTGCTGGGCGCCCACCTGGTGCTCACCCACCGCCGCGTACAGCGAACTGATGTCGGGGTGCCGCAGCTCCTTGGCGACCGCGCCCATCGTGGTGGCGGACACCAGCCGTTGCAGTGGCAGGCCGACCTTGCGGACCTCCTTGGCGATGGCCTCCTTGCCCGCTTCGATGGCCTCGTCCCGGCGCTCCTTGGCGAACCACTGCCGGATCTTCGCCTTCGCCTTGGGCGAGCACACGAACGACATCCAGTCGCGGCTGGGCCCCGCACCCTCGGCTTTCGACGTGAAGATCTCGACGACCTCACCGTTGTCGAGCTTGCGTTCGAGCGCGACGAGCCTGCCGTTGACCCTGGCACCGATGCAGCGATGCCCCACTTCGGTGTGCACGGCATAGGCGAAGTCCACCGGCGTGGACCCCACCGGCAACGTGATCACGTCACCCTTGGGGGTGAAGACGAAGATCTCCCTGGTGGCGAGGTCGTAACGCAGCGACTCCAGGAACTCGCCCGGGTCGGCGGCCTCCCGCTGCCAGTCCAACAGCTGGCGCATCCACGCCATCTCGTCGATCTCGACGGCGTTGCCCTTGTGCGTGCCCTTGGTCTCCTTGTACCGCCAGTGGGCCGCGATGCCGTACTCGGCGGTGCGGTGCATCTCGTGCGTGCGGATCTGCACCTCGAGCGGCTTACCGTCCGGACCGATCACGGTCGTGTGCAGTGACTGGTACACGCCGTAGCGTGGCTGCGCGATGTAGTCCTTGAACCGGCCCGGCATCGGTTGCCACAACGCGTGCACGACACCCATGGCCGCGTAACAGTCGCGGACGTCCTCCACGAGGATGCGCACGCCCACCAGGTCGTGGATGTCGTCAAGGTCGCGCCCGCGCACGATCATCTTCTGGTGGATCGAGTAGTAGTGCTTGGGCCGACCCTCGACCTTCGCGTTGATGCGCGATTCCTCCAGCTGCCGGGTCAGCTCCCCGATCACCCAGCGCAGATAGGTGTCGCGAGACGGCGCCCGGTCGGCGACCAGCCGTACGATCTCGTCGTATTTCTTCGGCTGCAGGATGGCGAACGCCAAATCCTCCAGCTCCCACTTCACCGTCGACATCCCCAGCCGGTGTGCCAACGGGGCGAGGACCTCGAGCGTCTCCTTGGCCTTGCGGGCCTGCTTCTCCGGCGGCAGGAACCGCATGGTGCGCATGTTGTGGAGCCGGTCGGCGAGTTTGATCACCAACACGCGGGGGTCCCGCGCCATCGCGATGACCATCTTGCGGATGGTCTCCGCTTCCGCCGCCGTGCCGAGCTTGACCTTGTCCAGTTTGGTGACCCCGTCGACCAGCTGGGCGACCTTCTCCCCGAAGTCCTCGGTGAGCTGTTCCACCGAGTAGCCGGTGTCCTCGACGGTGTCGTGCAGCAGCGCGGCGACGAGGGTCGTGGTGTCCATGCCCAGCTCGGCCAGGATGGTCGCCACCGCGAGCGGATGCGTGATGTACGGGTCACCGGACTTACGGTGCTGGCCCCGGTGGAGTTCCTCAGCGGTGTCGTACGCCCGCTGCAACAACGCCAGGTCCGCGTTCGGATGCAGTTCCCGGTGGATCGCGGCCAGCGGTTCGAGCACCTGCTTCACCGATGCGGGCCGCTGCGCGGTGATGCGCCGGGCCAACCGCGCTCTCACCCTCCTGGTCGCGGACGGCGCGCGGACAGTGGTACCGGTGCCATTCGTTCCGCTTCGGTCATCGCGGGTGGGAGCGCCCGTGCCCGACTGGGCAGTGACCACGGAATCAAGCTCTTGGCTCACCCGTACCTCCAGCTCATCACGCGGCCGATGAGTCAAGAGTAACGCGCGAACAGTCCTGTCTGTGCCCACGCCTTCGGTCCATGGCACGGGTGAGCCCGGAGGCGTCAGATGGTACGCAGTGCGTGCACGGGCAGCGCGTCGAGTCGGGAGCGTCCACCGAGCGCGGCCAACTCCAGCACCACGGCGATCCCGGTGACGTCCGCTCCGGCCCTGCGGATGAGCTCCACGGAGGCCGCCACCGTGCCCCCCGTGGCCAAAACGTCGTCCACCACAGCGACCCGCTCACCGGGCTTCACCGACCCGACGGGCAGCTCCAGCGTCGCGGTGCCGTACTCCAGCTGGTAGTCGATCCGATCGGCCACGTTCGGCAGCTTGCCGGGTTTCCGCACCAACGCCACCCCGATTCGCCGGGCGTAGCCGAGCGCCGCCGCCAGTACGAATCCACGTGCCTCCACCGCCACCAGTCGGTCCACGTCGTCGCTGATCGCCTCGTTGAGCGCGTCGACCACGTGAACGAACGCGGTTCCATCCGCGAACATCGGCGTGAGGTCACGGAAGATGACGCCGGGCTCCGGAAAATCGGGAATCTCGGTGATGAGGTCCAGTGCCCGGTCGAGTTCGCTACGACTCACCGTTTCTTCTTCCCAGTCGGACGGCCGGGCCGTCGTTGTGCTGTCGACTTCGGGTGCCGTGCGGGCACGCTGGCCGCCGCCGCGCGCGCCTTCTCCCGGCGCAGCTCGGCGGCGAGCTGTTCATCGTCGCCCGGATCGAAGTGGTCGTCGTCGCTGACCGCGGCTCCGTTCTCACTCCGTTTCCGAGCCAGCTGTTCCCGGCGCGCGTAGACCTTCTCGGCCTGCTTCTGGTACTTCGGATCGCGCATCTTGAACGAGACCAGCAGCGGCGTGGCCAGGCACACCGAGGAGAAGGTCCCGGCGACCATACCGGTGATCAGCACCAGGGCCAGGTCCTGCAAGGTTCCGGAACCGAGCAGGAGGTAGCCGATGACCAGCATCCCCAGCACGGGCAGCAGCGCGATCACCGACGTGTTGATGGAACGCATCAACGTCTGGTTCACGGCCAGGTTGGCGGCCTCGGCGTAGGTGCGTCGCGTCAGGTTGAGGATGCCGCGGGTGTTCTCCTTGACCTTGTCGAACACGACCACGGTGTCGTAGAGCGAGTAGCCGAGGATCGTCAGCAGGCCGATGGCGGTGGCCGGGGTGACCTGGAAGCCCACCAGCGAGTACACACCCGCCGTGACGACCACGTCGTGCAGCAGCGCGACGAGCGCGGCGAGCGCCATCCACTTCTCGAAGTAGAGGATGAGGAACACCGCCACCAGGACCAGGAACACCGCCAATGCGATCAGTGCCTGCCGGGAGATCTCACCACCCCACGAGGCACTGACCCGACTGTCGCTGATGGCCCGCTCACTGGGTTGGCCGTCGGTGCCGAGCGGTTGCAGCTCGGTGAACAGCGCCTGTTTGACCTGGGCCACCTCGGCCGGCGTGAGTGTCTCCGAACGCAACTGGATGGTGGCCGCCTCACCGGTGCCGACCTGTTGGGTCTCGGCGGGGTTCCTTCCCAGCGTGTCCGAGAAGACCTCCTGTGCCTCCTCGGTGGTGATCGTGCCGTTCGCGCCCTGTGCGGGCAGCTGGATCTGGGTGCCGCCCTCGAAGGCGATGCCGAAGTTGAAGCCCTTCAGCCCCATCGAGACGAAACACACCAGGACCAAAGCGCCGAAGGCGAGGAACCACTTACGGCGATGGCCGACGATGTCGAACGCGCCGGTACCCGTGTAGAGCCGCTGGAAGACCGACTGCTTCGCGGGTTCCTGTCCCGCGGCGTTCGTGGTGTTCACCGTGGACTCTCCCACGTCACGCCTCCTTCACGGCCGCGCGGACGGCGGCTCTGCGACTGTCCCCGATGCGTTGCACCGCGCCGAGGCCGGAAAGCCTGGGACTCGACAACTTCTTCGACCGGGACACCACCACGACCAGCGGGTGTGTCACCAGGAACACCACGATCAGGTCGAGCACTGTGGACATGCCCAGGGTGAAGGCGAAGCCCTTCACCTCACCCACCGCCAGCACATAGAGCACACCGGCGGCGAGGAACATGATGGCGTCCGAGGCGAGGATGGTGCGCCGGGCCTTCACCCAGCCCCTCGGCACGGCCGAACGGAACGTACGGCCTTCCCGCATCTCGTCCTTGATCCGTTCGAAGTAGACGACGAACGAGTCGGCGGTGACACCGACGGCGACGATGAATCCGACCACGCCCGCGATGTCGAGGGTGTAGTCGATCCACCGGCCCAGCAACACCAGCACCGCGTAGACGATCAGTGCGGACAGGGCCAGGGACAGCACCGTCAACACACCCAGGATGCGGTAGTAGAGCAGGCAGTAGACGAACACCAGCGCGAGTCCGATCGCTCCCGCGATGAGCCCCGCCTTCAACGTCGCCATACCCAGCGTCGCCGAGACGGTGGTGGCGTCGGAGGACTCGAACGACAGTGGCAGCGAACCGTACTTCAAGACGTCGGCGAGGTTCTGCGCCTCGCTCTGGGTGAACTGTCCACTGATCCGGGTGTCACCACCGGCGATGGCCTCGTTGATCGACGGCGCCGACACCACCTCGGTGTCGAGCACGAAAGCGGCCCGCTCGCCGATGTTCTGGGCGGTGAAGTCGGCCCACGTGTCGGCGCCCTCCGAGTCGAACGACAGGTTGACCACCCAGCCGCCGCCCTGGGTGTCGTAGACGGCCGAGGCGTTGCTGATGCTGGTACCTTCGAGGAACACCGGCGACAGGACGTACTTCTCGGTGCCGTCCTGGTTGCACGTCACCAGCGGCAACTTCGGGTCGTCGTTGCCGGCCAAGGGGTCGAGTTCGTTCGGGTCGCAGGTCAGCCGCGCCAGTGCCTGCTGCTGCACCTGCTGCGCCTGCTCCATCTGGGACGGATCGGAGGGCGCGAGCGCCGGGTCCTGTCGCCACTCCTTGGCCCGGCGGATCTGCTCGGCGGCCTTCTCCTGGAGGGTCTGGTCGTCGTCGCCGCCCCGGCCGTCGTTGTCGTCGC